>JACCDU010270433.1_pt1 | contig 12696 bp, 14 predicted proteins | sample 7446081 | NCBI WGS metagenome assembly JACCDU01 (sample SAMN15323447, study PRJNA562643) | freshwater metagenome | isolation source: river surface water | place: USA:Blue River Watershed | collected 2017-08-17 | reverse complement strand
GTTAATACTTTAGTTCTAAATCCGTTTCTAATAGCAGTCACCATACCACTACCCGTGAAAGGACGGCAAAAATAGGGTATTTTTTGAATTTTTAAGCTAAATCTGTATGTTTTGCGGCAATTTTTTGGCCAAAGAACAAACTACCCTGCTGCTCAAATACCTGCTCATTATCGGTGGTAAAAAAGCTAATTTGGCCATTTTTACTACATTTTTGAGCTATTTCGGGGTGATTTTCTAGATAAAGGGCCAAACTTTGGGCAACAATATCTCCCTGAGAGATAAACTTCACGCCTTGTGGGGCATAGGCTTTAATCTTAGCCTCTAAAAGGGGATAATGGGTGCAAGCCAATAAAACAGCGTCAATTTGCTTAGACTGGCTAAAAAGCTGATCTAGGTATTTTTTAACAAAGAAGTCTGCCCCCTCGGAATCAAATTCTCCATTTTCAATAATAGGTACCCACATAGGCAGGCTTGTTGAAACACTTTGACCTCTGGAAAAAACTTAGCCATCTCTATCACATAACTCTCACTTTGAACTGTACCCGTTGTACCCATAATGCCAACTTGCTTGCTCACAGAATAATTTCCTAAAACTTCACTACTAGGCCTAATTACTCCCAACACCCTTTTGTGAGGTGCTAATGTTGGAAGGTCTAATTGTTGAATATTTCTAAGTGCTTTGGCTGAAGCAGTATTACATGCTAGAATAACCAATTCACAACCTTGATCAAAAAACCATTTAACTGCTTCAAGGGTGTATTCGTATACTGTTTCAAAAGATCTTGTTCCGTATGGCGCGCGCGCATTATCACCCAAGTAGATATAATCATACTGGGGTAGTTGCTTTTGCAAAGATTTTAAAATGGTTAAACCACCATAACCACTATCAAAAACGCCAATGGGTGCAGCCATAAAATTGTTTCGTTATGTAAAACTAAGAACCTCGTTGCATAACAACGAGGTTCTTACTAAAAATATTGTTGTGCTAGAATTAACCTTTCTTAGCTGGAGCTGCTTTAGCAGGAGCGCCGCCAGTAGCTGCTTTGAAAGCTTCTTCTACTTCTTTAGGTAAAGCTAATTTCAACTTCATTGCAACACGAATAGTTAAATTGTCTGCAATAGAAGGTTGAGCATATGGAGATAAAGACTCAGCCTTTAACACCATAGTGTATTTATTTTCAGCAACTACTTCACTTAAAGCAGCAGCAATTTTTTGTCTGTAAGGCAATAATAAAGCTTCTTGCTTTTGTTGCATCATCTCTTGTTGGTATTGTTGCCAATTGATCAACTTATACTTTAACTGATTTAATTCATCAGTTGATAATTGTAAAGCTTTTGGTCTTTTAGATAATTCTAAAGAATCTTTTCTGTAGATACTATCTTTTACTTGATAACTTTTTAAAGTATAGTTATACTCGTCTTGTAAAGTATCTTTTGCATAAGATTGCAACACAGTATCTAATTTTTCTTGGATACCAGGAAATAAAGCAATTACGCTTTGGTCATCAAAATAACCAATTTTAACTTGTGCAGAAGCACTGTTAGTGAAAGAAGCAGCTAATAAAATGATGGCTGCAAATAAGAAACCTTTTTTCATTTGTCTATGTTTTGTGTTGTGTTATACTTAATTATTAATACCCAATTCTTTTAAAACATCGTCGCTTTTATCCAGTTTTGGGTCAGCAAATATAATGGTTATTCCTTCACTTTTATCCAAAATGAAGTCATATGAACGAGCGATAGCCATTTTTTGAACCACATTGTATACTTTATCCTGAATGGGTTTAACTAATTTTTGACGCTCTTTGAATAAATCCCCCTCGTAACCAAAGCGCTTTTTTTGTAAGTCTCTAAGCTCTTTTTCTTTTATAAATAGTTCATCCTCACGCTTTTTCTTCAAATCTTCAGACAACATAAATTGCTCAGCTTCGTAGTTTTTGTACATTTTGTCCAATACCATTTGCTTCTCATCAATTTCTGATTGCCATTGATCCCCAAGCGCTTTTAATTTTTTATCAGCTTCCTTGTATTCTGGAATTTTGTCTAGAATATACTTAGTGTTGATCACTGCATAACGACTTTGTGCTTGTACACCCAATGTGGTGCAAACAATCATTGCTACTAGTAAATAAAATTTCTTGAATTGCATTTTGAAAAAATTTAAAATGAATTATTAAAATCTATTCTGGTTCAAATCCTAACATGAAGGTAAATCTACCCGCATCTTTCAATGAATTTGTTTGGTTTAATCTATCAATACCCACACCATAATCAAAACCTAATAGACCAAACATAGGTAAGTAAAAACGCATACCCACACCTACAGATCTTCTTAAGTTAAATGGATTGTAATCTTTCATACTGTACCATCCGTTAGCAGCTTCAAAGAAAGTTAATGCGTAGATAGTACTACTTGCCGCCAAACTTAATGGGTATCTTAACTCAACAACATACTTATTAAACATCGTAAACTTCTGTCTAGAAGATTGTTGATCAGGATTAATTTTCGGATTAGAAGATTCGTACACAGGATAACCTCTTTGCGCAATGATATCATAGCCCAATAAAGCAAACTGATTACTCAAACCTGCATCACCCACCTGGAAACGCTCAAATGGAGAAATACCAATAGACTCATTGTATCTTCCTAAGAAACCAAATTTAGCAGCAAACTTCATTACAAATTGCTTGTTGCGTTCTTCCCCTGCTGGTTTACCTAATGGCACATACCACTCACCATTGAATCTCCACTTATGGTATTCTAATAATTCATAAGGATTTGCTTTCTTAGAAAAATTAGGGTCGAAAGAAGAATATGGTGGAGTTAACTGAGCACTTAATAAGAAAGTAGAACCAGTTCTTGGAAACAAAGGCTGATCTATAGAGGTTCTTTGTAATGCCAATCTAAGGTTCAAGTTGTTTACATTACCATTATCAAAGTTGGGCAAATTGAAAGGATCAATTGCATAATTCTTTAATGTATATCTAGTAAAGTTTAAACCTGTACTAAAGGAGAAATAGTCATCAGGCCATGTTAATTGTCTAGCGAAAGACAATGTTGCACCTGTAGTTGAAATATATCTTTGATCAGCAGCATTAGGATTATACATACCAGTTAACATGTCATAAGATTGACCATACTTAGTATTGTATACACTGAATGTTAAAGAGTTTCTTTTAATGCCACCAAACCAAGGCTCAGTGAAAGTAAAGTTATAAGATCTAAATGCCTTACCATTACTTTGTACACGCAAGCTTAATTTTTGACCATCTCCCATTGGCAATGGATCCCAAGCTTTTTTGGTAAAGATATTTTTAGAAGAGAAGTTATTAAAAGTAACACCTAGTGTTCCGGTTAAACCAATATAACCACCCCATCCAGCACTCAATTCTAATTGGTCACTTGATTTTTCTTCAACACCATAATTAATATCCACGGTACCGTCTTCCGCATTAGGAATAGGTTCCATTTTTATTTTCTCTTGATCGAAATAATTTAATTGAGCAATCTCTCTTTGAGAACGAATCAATAAAGAACGACTAAACTTATCTCCAGGGATGGTTCTAATTTCTCTACGAATTACAAAATCTTTTGTTTTCTCGTTACCAGCAATACGAATGGTTTTGATGGTAGCTTGAGGACCTTCCATTACCCTGATTTCAAAATCAATTGTATCGTTGTATACAGCTGTTTCAATTGGATCAATTCTAAAAAACAAATAACCATCGTCTTGGTATAAACCACTCACATCACCGCCTTCTGCAGTCGGGGTTTTACCTAATTTGTTAAAAAGAATTTCTCTATTGTATATATCTCCTCTTTTAATATTTAAAATACTAGATAATAAAGAATCAGAATATTTAGTATTACCTCTCCAAGTTAAATTACCAAAATAGTACTTCTTACCTTCTCTCATTTGCATGTCAATATTTAAATTGCCAGCAGCGTTATGATACACGGTATCTTTTTCAATCACCGCATCTCTAAAACCTAAAGAGTTGTAATAGTTTAATAAGTTATCTTTTGCTTCTTCGTATTTCTTAGGATTGTACTTAGATCCAGATAATTTAATTCTCAAATAAGGATTTAAGATTTTTCTAGTCTTAGTAAAAGTTAAGTACCCTTTTTCTTGAAGGTATTCATCAAAAGTATATGGAGTGGTTTTAACAATTACAGGCTTATCGTTAATGGGATATAAAGTCATTCTAGACTTTTCGTGTATCTCTTTTAAGCTTTTCTTTAATTTAACTTCATCTATTTTATTGCCACCAAAATTGATATTGTTAATGCGTACTTTAGGACCACGATCCACCACAAAATCTAATAATACATTATTCTTTCTAGCAGCATCTTTTTGTTCCTTAATTACTACAGTAGCATCCTGAAAACCTTTCTCTGCATAAAACTTCTTAATACCTTCGATCGCAGTGATCTTCATGTTTTCAGTAATAACCCTGTTAGGCGTTAAACCAGTTTTACCAGACAATTCATCTTTCTCCGTTTTCTTTACTCCAATCAAATTGAATCTAGATAAACGAGGACGCTCTACCACATCAATCTCTACATCAATTTCTTTATCTTTCAAATCGGTGATATAAACACTTACATCACTAAAATAATTTTGATCCATCAACTTACGGATGGCTTTAGAGAAATTATCTCCTCCAGGTATTTGAACCTCATCACCCACATTTAAGGTAGATAAAGACAATAATAAGCTTTCATCAAAAAACTCATTTCCCACCACTTTAATGGAGCGGATCTTGTATTTGGATACGATTCTTTGATTAAATAGGTTTTGTAACTTAACATTGATCTGAGAAACCGAGTCTTTAACAGGAACTTCCTGAGCAAAACAAGTCGACGACAATACTAGTACCGATATACATCCAATAAAAAAACGGGTCAATTTCTGCATCTGCTGGTGGGGCTATAATTTATAATCTTAAAAGAGTCGCAAATTACTCGTAAAATCTCAAAGTCTTTGTTAAAAAGCAGAAAATAACATATTATTTATTTTCTTCATTTGACTGAATCTGAGCGCTTGTTTTGCCAAATCTGCGCTCTCTAGACTGATAATCCAGAATGGCTTCCAAAAGGTGCTCTTTTCTGAAGTCAGGCCAGCGAGTGTCTGTAAAATATAGTTCAGCGTAGGCTAGTTGGTAGAGTAAGAAATTACTGATACGGTGCTCTCCACTGGTTCTAATCATCAATTCAGGGTCAGGAATCCCTTTGGTAGTGAGGTTTTGAGCAAAAACCGCTTCATCTACCTGAGAGGGTTCAAGACTGCCATTTTTAACCTGTTGGGCTATTTTTTGAGCCGCATGCACCAATTCCCATCTACTACTATAACTAAGGGCAATAATCAGTTTAAGGCCTGTATTTTTAGCTGTATCAGCCGTGGCTTGAGCCAAAGCCTCACTTGCATGGGGTGGCAGGGCCGATAAATCCCCTATAAACTGTAATTGGATATTATTTTTATTTAAATCTGGAACTTCCTTGGCAATGGTTTCCACAAATAGGGTCATCAATCCATTCACTTCCTCGGTAGGTCTGTCCCAGTTTTCGGTGCTAAAAGCATACATGGTCAGGTATTTGATCCCGATTTCAGCAGCCGCTTCCACCACTTTTCTAACACTAATAACGCCATGATAATGACCAAATAAACGATCCTGCCCTTGTTCCTGAGCCCATCTACCATTTCCATCCATGATGATAGCGATATGCTTGGGGAGTTTATTTAGATCCAGATTTTCCATATTGTAAAAATAAGCAATAGGATACTTATTTGCGGCTAAAAGGAAGGGAAAAAAGCAATTTAGATTTCTTTTTAGGAGCGCTATCTTCTTGGTCTAATTTTTTCTTTTTAGATGGCTTGAATTTTTCAGGACCATAAATTTTTCTAAAATTATAAGAAAGTCCTATTGAGGCAGACATCATTTCGTCTTTACCAGACTTACTTCCTTGATATTTGGATGATGAGCCTTGAGGTGTAATAGATGTAGCATCTGAAAAGTGATCTATATAATCAGATGCATTGAAACGATATTTGAATTCAGAAAACAAACTAATTTGTTTGTAGATATTCCACTTAAAACCAATATTAGTCATCAATGCGGTATAGCTGGTTTTGGTTTGTTTAGAAAAATTATTTCTATCCATATTAGCACTCATTAAATACCCAGCACCAAAACCTAAATAAGGAGAAAAGCGAAAGTTTTTTCTATCTGTGATAAAACGATTAAAATATAATTCAGATAATACACTTACTTCATGAAAGTCTCTTTCAAAGTAAAATCCTCTAGCTAACTCATATGGATTTTCAGAACTGAAATCACTAGCGCCTAAATTTAATTTTTCATAATTCACTCTTAAGCCAATGTATGCATTCAATTGTTTTTTATAAAATGCACCATAATTCATTTTCACAAACTGAACATCAGTAGCTATATCACCATTGTATGAACCATAACCCATAAAAGCGCCCACTTCCCCTCTATCATTAATTAGTTGAAGGTGTTGCGCTTTTGAAGAAAAAGAGAACAATGAAATAAATAATACTAAATAAATATAACGCATGCCTTTAATTTCTTTTATCTAAGCCCCATGTAAGCTTGGTTCTTAATGTACTCAAATAGCTGTTTTCATTCAATCTAATAAAGTTCACTGTGAAAGATTCTTTCTTAACAGCTAACTGAATTTTTTTAGCAACAATTTCTTTACGCGCATCTAATGCACAAATAATTTCATCCGTTCTACCTTCAATTTCAAATGATATTACTGAAGTATCAGGAACAACAATTGAACGAACATTTAAATTATGAGGAGCCACTGGTGTAATCACAAAGCTTGCAGATTCTGGAAATAAGATAGGGCCATTACAACTCATATTATATCCAGTAGATCCAGTGGGTGTTGCTACAATTAATCCATCTGCCCAATAAGAGTTCAAGAATTCACCATTTAAATAAGTGTGAATTTTAATCATAGGGGAAGTGTCTCTCTTGTGAATGGCGAATTCATTTAAAGCAAAAGGGGTTCCACCAAATACAGGAAAGTCCGCATCTAAATGGATCAAAGTTCTTTTATCAATCACATATGATCTATTCACCAATGCATCTACCATTAAACTTAATTCGTCTTTAGAGATAGAAGCTAAAAATCCAAGTCGACCATAGTTCACCCCAAGAATAGGAATATTGGTGTCGCCCACTAAAGTAATAGCGTCCAACACTGTTCCATCACCACCCACACTAATCAAGCAATCAATGGCATTATGTAAATCATGTGAATCTTTAAAAGGAATCAAAGCCGGTTTTCCGTCGACTGCTTTTAAATCAAATTTTTGAATAAGGTCTTCAAAAACAAAAATATCAATATCATAACGATATAGCTCCGCCAACAAAGCATTCAATGATTGCTGTTGATCCATATCCACCCCTCTACTATAAATAGCTACTTTCATTATGTAAAATTAAAAATTAATTCCGCCGTGTAAATATAAACCTTTGTCTCCAAGCTGATTCACACTGTAATCTACTTTTAATACAAAATCATAAATACTAATAATATCTACCCCAATTCCAGCCGTTCTAAGCAAAGTGTTAGATAATCTATTCGCATTCAAGGGCTTTTCGCTATAAACATAGCCCAATTGAGTAAATAATTTTAGCCAAAAATGGTATTTCACTTCTTGTAAGAATTTTTTAGTCACTGGGTTACGCAGCGTAATGGTACCTATTTTATGATGAAAAGCAAACTTCCCAATTGTAGCCGCATTTCCATCTACTACATAATATTCTAAACCGCTCATTTGCATACTACCATACCCTAATAATTTTTGATCCATGTAGTTTTGATTGGATAAAAATTTGACTTGAGCATTCGATTCAGTGTAAATGAAATTGGTTTTATTAAATGGATGCACGAATACTTTTCTAAATTGTAAAGAACTAAAAGGAGCATTCTTAGCCAATCTTTGATACCATGCAAAATCGGTACTATTACCCTTGGTAGGATAAGCATTGTAATCAAATTTGGTTTTTGTATACCCAATAGTAAAATCGGCGTAACGCATGGATTTATTGAAAGTAGGAAGCAATGTGGGGGCTTTTGCAAAAGCTTCTGCACTAATTTGCTCTTCGCCCAAACCCACTTGAAAATTAAATCGCTCAAATAAATTAGGTCTATAAGTTAGATTGGCATTGGCTCTTATTCCTTCTCTTAGATCACGATCAGATTTATAAAAAATTTGTTTATCAGCCAATGTGGCAAAATTCATTTCTTTTTGAGTGTAGTATTGCAAACCAGCACCAACACCCCATTGTAATTTTTTATCAATAAAAGGAATCTGATATCTTAGAATAGCTTGATGAGTATAACCCGTAATTAAACCAATCACTAGCCTATCGTTGTTCCCCGTAAAATTGCTCTGTCTAAAATTAATTCCATAATTCACTCTATCTAAACTTCTGTTTTGTTGATTCCACCATTGACTAAAATTTCTATCCACCCATCTAAAATAGGGAAGCGGAAACAAGTACCATCTTTCTTTAACATGAATCAAAACATCCGCAGTAGTGCTATCCACCATAATGGATTCTACCTTGGCTTCATTAAATAAACTCGTATTAAAAATTTGATGCTGTCCTAATGTATTATAAGCTTCCAAAGAATCTGCAGGCACCACCGAACCAATATGATAAGGCAGTTCTCTTTGAATAATATAGGACTTGGTTTTATTGTTACCAGTAATAGTAATAGATCGAATAGTGATTTGCGCTTGAGCAGAAATAGCAAAAGCAACAATTAAAAAGAAAAATAAAACATAGGATTTAAACATCTAAATAGTTCATTAGATGATGGTAGTGATCTTCAATATCATTATTGATAGGAGTATTACCAAAATAATGAAGTAACTGGTATTCGTAACGCTCAAAAGTAGACACAATAGCTTGTGCTTCTTCTTTGTTTATTTTAATGGTAATAATATAAGCACCTGTAGCTTCGTCAAAAATAGAATTCAATTGAACTATTTGAGCATTATTAGATTCCACAATTCTACTCATTTCTGCTAAAGAGTATTGATAAGGAGAAACAGAGAAAACCAAGATAGCACCTGGTTGTGCAACCCCTAAATACAAAGCCAACATTTCGTTGAGGTTTTTCTGAGGCACTACTCCTAAACATTCTTGTTGCTCATTCAATACTGGCAGTATACTTAATTGGTGTTTAGCAAAATGATCTAATACAGAAGTAATATGTGCTTTTCCTAAAACACCTACTCTTTGAAAAGAGTCTGCAATAGAAGCAATACTTTGATCATTAGGAATATCTAATAAATCTACTTTGTGTACTAAGCCAATAAAATAATCATCTTTAGTCACTACCAATTCTTGCACATCAAAATCTTCCATGTTTTGCAACACAAATCCCGCCTTATCTTCTAAGCGCATCATGGGAAAGCTTTGTACAGCAATACTAGAAGCAATCATGAAATTTATTTAGGCAATGATTTAAGAAAATTTTCCAAGATATCATTAAACTCAGCAGGCACTTCCATCATCGGTGCATGCCCACACTTGTCGATAAAATGAAGTTGACTATGTGGAATTAATTTATGAAACTCTTCCGCAACAAATGGAGGAGTCACAGTATCATTTTTACCCCAAATTAATAAAGTAGGTATTTGAATTTGATTTAATTCTTCTCCTAAATTATTTCTAATAGCACTTTTAGCAAGCGCAATAATTTTAATAACCTTTAATCTATTTTTAGTGATTTCAAAAACCTCATCCACTAATTCTTTAGTAGCCATTGCTGGATCGTAAAAAGTTTGTGCTGTTTTATTTTTGATATAATCATAATCACCTCGTTTTGGATAAGAATCACCCATCGCGTTTTCAAACAAACCACTACTTCCTGTTAAAGTAAGAGATTTAATTTTTTCAGGATGTTTTAATACATGCACTAAACCCACATGACCTCCCAAAGAGTTACCTAAAAGATGAATATGATCATAACCTTTATGCTCAATAAATTGATGTACATGCTTGGCTAAACCTGTTACACTGGTATGTAAAATATCTAAATCAAATAAGGGTAATAAAGGCACAACCACCTTATGAGTAGTTCTAAAACGCTCAATTAAATCAGAGAAATTACTCAAGGCGCCAAATAGCCCATGCAAAAGCATCAAGACTTCCCCCTCACCTACTTCTAGGTATTCAAATTTGCCTTCTTTTTTAATTTCGTAGTCCATGCTTTAAAGATAAATGATTCGGATTAAAAAACCTTAAACTAAACTACTCAGGCTAGATTTAATGGAAGGAATCCATAAACTTAACTTTTTCATAAAATAAGGCCACCAAGATTCTAAATAAGAAAAGCTAAAACTATCTTTTATGCTAGATTTTTCAACTACTCCAAGTAAGATCATAAAATACAGCAATGCACTCAAAATGGTACCATAAATCAAGGCATATAAAACCATGCCCAATAATTTATTCAACCATCCCAACAATAACCATTCAGCAGATTGTTGCAAGATACCTGTAATCATTTTTAATAAAATCATTACTCCTATCAATACCACTAAAAAAGCAATAAATGGAAGCCATTGAGAAGCAATTTTAGTATGCTCTTTTAAGACATTGGAAATATATCCAGCAAATTGAAAAGCCAGAATTAAACCAATGAACAAAGAGAAAAAAGATATGATGGCTTTAATCAATCCATTGCGATACCCTTGCAAAATTGCAATGATCAAAATGGTACCAGATAGAATATCAATCCACATACTAAGCAGTCAATAAATTTTTAGCTGCAGCAGAAATCACATTACCTGCGGCTTTACCAGCTAATTGTTTAGAAGCTACTCCCATTACTTTTCCTAAGTCTTGAGGACCAGCAGCACCCACTTGTGCAATAATCTCTTTCACAGCAGCTATTACTTCTTCCTCACTCATTTGAGCAGGTAAGAATTTTTCAATCACTGCAATTTCTTCAATTTCTTTAGCAGCCAAATCAGCTCTGTTTTGTTGCTCATAAATAGTCAAAGAATCTTTACGAGACTTCACTAATTTTTGCAACAACTTTAATTCAGTGTCTTCATTGATAGCACCATTGGCACCTGGATCTGTTTTTGCTTTTATAATCTCTGCTTTGATGGCTCTTAAACCTCTCAAAGTAGCTTCATCCTTGCTTTTCATAGCGTCTTTCATCAAAGACATTACTTTTTCTTCTAAACTCATGGCTATAATTATTTAGTATTATTCATTTTTAATTGACTCTCTTTAAACTTTGTCAAAAATGTTTTAGCAAAGTTTTTAAATTCATCAGACAATGCTTTGTCCTGAGTGGCTCTCATATAAGTATCGCCCATGCCCATTAAATTTTGGTAAAAGAAATCAGCCATCTCGTCTACCATCATTTCTTTGGTCCATAAATCAATGCGTAAAGCTGTTTTATCTGTAGGATCCCAGAAAGTTAACATCATGGCTCTTGCAGCTTGTGCTTCTTCAGCAGAACTATCAGATGCAGACCATTGAATTTGTTGAGGAATTTTTTGCTCGTCCAAGCTAATTTGGACATTAATATTAGATTGATGCATAGTTAAATTTATGGGGCAAAAATACCATTTTTTATGGTATGCACCTCGGCCATCATTTGGTTCAACCAAGCATGTCCATAGTTAGACCTGGTTTGCTTATATACCTCGTCTTTATAGTATAATTTGAAATGATTGGATAAACCCTGTAATTCAGTAAAATCAAAGCATTCCCCTGATTGAGTATAAGCAATTGGCCAATTAGTTTGGCTATTGAGTAAGATAGGCAAGCCCATCCCGGCAGACCATTGCATCATTCGGGTATAATAAGGAAGATATTTGCTCCATACACTAATATATGCGGCAGCGAAATCTATTATTTCAAGTTGATCAATGGTTTTAAAAAATACTGCATTTCTGTATTTGTATCCTTTGACTAATTGTTCAGCTTTCTCCAATTCTTTTGTATTGGAACAAACAAATAAAATAGCCATACTGGTTTGCTGCCATTTCTTAAAAATAGAAAACTCTTTTAGGATACCCACTATTTCTGAAGTAGAAGCAAAAACCATGAAATAAGCGTCACCATTGGCATTGCGAGACTTTGCCAAGGCCAAATCCGACCATTCATAAGAAGGTAAATGAGGAGCGGGTAAATCTACAAAACGATACATAACTTTAGACTGCTTCACTATTTTTTTATGCGCAGATTGAGCTAAAATATTAGCCATCCATCCATCCGCTAAATGCTTCGGAGTGGTAAGATCAATAAAGTATTGTGTGAAAGATTCAGATCCTTTTAACAAAATGCCAAAGTGCACAATGCAAGCATTTTCTGAATTCAATAAAAGCGTTTCAGCTTCTTGTGTTCCCATCAAAGTGGCGCCAGGAGGCAAATTCACGCGAAAGCCATCCGCTACCACAATCAATTCTGCAGATGAATCATTCACGGAGGCGATAATATCAGTAACCGTTTGATCCACTAATATTGCAGGGATATTCCAGGTAGCTTTAGAAACGATAAAAATGCGCATAGGCAAAATTACGCTATACTTAACAATTTATCCACCAATCTCTTAGATGCTTATCTGTCCAAGAATTGTATAGTAACTTTGAAATATGGCTAAACACTTGCAGCAATTAGATT
>JACCDU010649614.1_pt1 | contig 12697 bp, 10 predicted proteins | sample 7446081 | NCBI WGS metagenome assembly JACCDU01 (sample SAMN15323447, study PRJNA562643) | freshwater metagenome | isolation source: river surface water | place: USA:Blue River Watershed | collected 2017-08-17 | reverse complement strand
TCGCCTTCGAGTTTGAGGGCGGCCTCAGGCGTGGCGGCCAGGCTCGGGTCCTTGAGCACCGCAAAACCCACGGCCACCTGGCCCTTGAGCTGGTCGGCCACGCCGACCACGGCCACCTCGGCCACGTTCGGGTGGCTGGAGATGCTCTCCTCGATCTCACGGGTGCCCAGGCGGTGGCCAGCGACGTTGATCACGTCGTCGGTGCGGCCCAGGATGAAGTAGTACCCGTCTTCGTCGCGCACCGCCCAGTCGAAGGTGCTGTAGACCAGCTTGTTCGGCACGGTCTTCCAGTAGGTCTTGACGAAACGCTCGTCGTCGCCCCAGATGGTTTGCAGGTTGCCCGGAGGCAGAGGGCCTTCGATGGTCAAAACGCCCTTCTGGTTGGCACCGGTCAGCTCTTCGCCGGTCTGGTCGTCGACCAGCTTGACGTTGTAGCCGTAGATGGCTTTGCCGGGCGAGCCGAACTTGCTCGGTGCTTTTTCCACGCCATTGCAGATGCTCAGGATCGGCCAGCCGGTCTCGGTCTGCCAGTAGTTGTCAATGATGGCCTTGCCGTTGAGGCCCTCAGAGATCCACTTGGCGGTGGGTTCGTCGAGCGGCTCACCGGCCAGGAACAAGGCTTGCAGACTCGACAGGTCGTATTTGGTGAGCAGCGCGGGGTCTTGCTTTTTCAGCACCCGAATGGCCGTGGGCGCGCTGAACATCACGTTGACCTTGTACTTCTCGACCAGGCTCCACCAGATACCGCCATCGGGACGGATGGGCAGGCCTTCGTACATGATGGTGGCCATGCCGCCAATCAGCGGGCCGTAGATGATGTAGCTGTGGCCCACCACCCAGCCGATGTCGCTGGTGCAAAAGAAGGTGCCGCCTGGCTTGCCCTGGAAGATGTGCGGCATGCTGGCCGCCAGCGCCACGGTGTAACCACCGGTGTCGCGCTGCACGCCTTTGGGTTTGCCGGTGGTGCCCGAGGTGTAGAGGGTGTAGCTGGAGTGGGTGGATTCGACCCACTCGCAAGGCACCACGGCGTCCATGTGCTTGGCGCGCTCGGTGGCGTAATCCACATCGCGGCCCGCCACGGGGGTGAAGGCGGCCAGTTTGCGGTCCACCATGATCACGTTGGCGGGCTTGTGCGCCGACAAATGGATCGCTTCGTCGAGCAAGGGCTTGTAAGGGACGCCCTTGCCGCCACGCGAACCGGCGTCGGCGCTGATGATGACTTTGGGCGACGCGTCTTCGATGCGGGTGGCCAGCGAGTGCGAGGCAAAACCGCCAAACACCACCGAATGGATCGCGCCCAGGCGCACGCAGGCCAGCATGGCAAAAGCGGCCTCGGCAATCATGGGCATGTAAATCAGCACGCGGTCGCCCTTGACCACGCCCAGGCTTTGAAGGATGGCAGCCATGCGCTGCACTTCGGCATGCAGCTCGCGGTAGGTGTAGGTTTTTTCCTGGTCGGTCTCGGTCGAGACAAAAATCAGGGCGGGCTGGTCGGCGCGGTCGGCCAGATGGCGATCGACAGCGTTGTGGCACAGATTGGTCTGGCCACCCACGAACCACTTGGCAAACGGCGGGTTGCTGTAATCGCAGATTTGCTGGGGCTGGACTTTCCAGTCCACCAGTTTGGCCTGTTCGGCCCAGAAAGCGTCGCGGTCCTGAATGGAACGCTTGTGAAAATCGGCGTAACTGCCCATGGGTGCTCCTCGAAAACCTGCTCCCTGCAGAGCAAGAATTCATAATTATGGGCAGGGGTCTTGCGACAGCCTGACTGGCGGTAACGCTTATTTGATCAGGGCCTGAACCGCCTTGAAGTCCGGATGCTCGGCACTGCGCAGCCACTCGAACAGCACCATTTCGGTGGTCAGCAGCTCGGCGCCGGCACCAGCCAGACGGTCGTAGGCGGCGTCCCGGTTGCGCTCGGTGCGCGAGCTGCAGGCATCGGTCACCACCCAGACTTCAAATTCCTCGTCCAGCAGATCCAGCGCGGTCTGCAGCAGGCAGACGTGTGCCTCCACGCCCGCCAGCACGATGGATTTGCGGCCAGCCTGTTCGGGCTGGGGTTTTTGCAGGTGGCGCGGCAGGCTGCGGGCGTTGCCGCGCGGTGCGCTGGGCGGCGGTTGCAACCATTCGGCCAGGCCCTCCTCCACCGCGCTGAACTGCATCTTGGCCAGCACGCGCTGGCAGCTCTCGCGCATCTCGGGCGCCAGCGGCCCCAGTTTCGAGGGGTTTTGCTCGGTACCCCAGACCGGCACCTGAAGCAGACCGGCCGCCTGGGCCAGACGACCTGCATTGGCCCAGACGGCGGCGGCATCGTGCATGGCCGGCTGTAGCCTGGGCTGGAAATCCACCAGCACCAGCTGGCTTTCTTCGACATCGATCAGCATCACAACTCCTTGTTGGGACTGGATTGTGCAGCAGCCGCCATCCGACATGTCTGCCAAGCTGGCTTGCTAGAATATGGGAAGTTTTGTTTACATCCCTACTGCCCATCCCGATGTCAGTTCGCCGCCTCGCATTGCTGCTCAGCCTGGTCACGCTCCAGAGCCTGGCTGCGCCTGCCGACGACGACATGCCGGCGGCAGTGCAGGTCTCACCCGGCCTGCTGGCCCAATGGTCGGGCTCGCTGACCAGCCAGTTCTCGGTGGCGCGGCAGACGGTGGGCGAAAAAGCCACCGACATGCTGACCCAGGCCATGGGTCTGCTGGGCGTGCCCTACCGCCGGGGCGGGATCAGCGAGGACACCGGCTTTGACTGCAGCGGCTTCGTGCGCCACCTGTATGAAAAGTCCTTCGGCCGCCTGCTGCCTCACCGGGCCGCCGAGCAGGCCAAGGTGACCGAGACCATCGACCGCAGCGAGCTCAAGCCGGGCGACCTGGTGTTCTTCAACACCATGAAGCGCGCCTTCAGCCATGTGGGCATCTATGTGGGTGACGGCAAATTCATCCATGCGCCGCGCGCCGGCAAATCCATTCGCGTGGACGACATGCGCGAAGCCTACTGGCAAAAGCGGTTCAACGGCGCCCGGCGCGTGCAGGCCGAGGACGGCCAGCGCTGATCACTTCTCGCGCGACAAGGTCGCCAGCAAGGCCAGACCGACGGTCATGACGGCCGCGGTCAACCACAGCCCCCCCTTGAAACTGCCCGAGGCCTGCGCCATGGCGCCTGTCACTGCTGGTGCAATGATCTGCGCCGCACCATAACTGAGCGTCAAGCGTGCCATGGCCTTTCCCGGATTGGCTGGCGAACGGCGCCCGACCAAAGCCAGTGTGAGGCTGACGATGCCGATGAAGGTGGCCCCATAACCCACAGCGCCGGCCAGCGCGGCCCACAACCCGCTGGACGCTGCCGGCAACATCACGGCCAGGATCTGCAGCACGAAGGCCAGCATGAGCGCGCGGATATCCCCCAGCGCACGGGCGATGCGGTCCCACAGGAACACCGCCGGCGTGGCCGCGATGCCCACCAGCGCCCAGGCCCAGGGCCCCTGCCCTGCCAACGCCGGTTCGCGCTCGACAATGGCCACGGTGAAGGTGGCACTGATGACAAAGCCCCAGCCGGCTGCGAAGTAGCTCGCCAGCATCGTCCACAGCCAAAGGCGCGGCACCTGCGCATCCGGGGTAACAGCCGCTTTGGCCGCTGGGCTGGGCGGCACAGGCGGGCGCCAGCGCCAGGCCGGCACAAAAAACACCAGGCCCACCACCGCAAAACCCCACCACTGCGTGGCCCAGTCGGGCCACAGCCGCCCCAGCCCCCAGGCGCCCACGGCCGAAAACACAATGCCCAGTCCGATGCCCATGAAATGCACGCCCAGTTCGGGCCGGCGACCGTGCTGCATGAGCCAGCCCAGCACCAGGCCCGAGCCCAGCAGCATGCCGCTGGCGCCGCACAAGCCGCCGATGTAGCGCCAAAGCGCCCAGGCGGGCCACCAGGCGCTCAGGCCCATGGCGGCGGTGGTCAGCAGGGCCAGCCACAGACCGATGCTGTAGAGGCGGTGGCGCCAGCGCACATCATCCAGCCAGGCCACGGCCAGCGCACCACTCATGTAGCCGGCGTAGTTGGCGGCTGCCAGCGCACCGGCAGCCGCATCGCCCAGGCCGGTTTGCGCCTGCATCACCGGCAAAAGGGGTGTGTAGGCGAAACGGGCCAGGCCCAGGGTCAGCATCAAACCGCAGATGCCGCCGGTCATCACCTGCCAGGGTTGCAGCTTGTGTCGGGAAACTTCAGACATGTCTCCGAGTATCGGCCACAAGCGGGGCTGGCCCTGTCACCCCGGGCGCGCAGCGCAAACAGGCACAATGGCGGGCTTGTTCCTCGCTTCTGACCATGCCCACTTTCGCAGACAACCTCCGCCAATTGCCCAGCGTCTCACACGTAGCCGAACTGCAACTGATCGACGTCACCGGCCAGTTGGCCGGGACGATTGAAAACAAGCCCGGCAAGGCTGGCTCGCTGGCGGTCTACCACGCCCTGGCCGCACAGCACGGCAGCATCAACGTGGCTGCTGCTCAACAAGGCCTTCAACTGTTTGCCGAGCACACCGAATCTGCCCGGCAGCACCCCGGCAGCCACCCCAACATCGACCGCCTCTTCGAGGTGATCGCCTCGGGCCAGGGCTACACCGTGCGTCTGATCGAGGCCTGATCGCCCTCGCCGCCCGACCCAGCCCCAAACCTCGCTGTCCAAGCCCATGGCCATCCAGTGGTTCCCCGGTCACATGCACCTGACACGTCAGGCGATCGCCGAGCGCATCAAGAACATTGACGTCGTCATTGAAATGCTGGACGCCCGCCTGCCCGGCTCCAGCGCCAATCCGATGCTGGCACAGCTCATCAAGGGCAAGCCTGCACTCAAGATCCTCTCCAAGCAGGACCTGGCCGACCCGGCCCGGACCGTCGAATGGCTGGCGCATTACAACGCCCAGGATGGCGTGCGCGCCATCGGCCTGGACAACAGCATGAAGCAGCCTGCCAAGGCGCTGATCGACGCTTGCCATGCACTCGCCCCCAACCGGGGCGGTCTGGCCAAACCCATGCGGGTCCTGATCTGCGGCATCCCCAATGTGGGCAAGTCAACGCTCATCAACACCCTCAAGGGCAAGGCGACTGCCAAAACCGGCGACATCGCGGGCGTGACCAAAACCGAGCAGCGGATCAATCTGGCCGACGATTTTTACCTGTACGACACCCCAGGCGTGCTGTGGCCGCGCATCATCGTGCTGCAAAGCGGCTACAACCTGGCCGCCAGCGGAGCGATCGGCGTCAACGCCTTCGACGACGAGGAAGTGGCGCTGGAATTGCTGAGCTATCTGCAGGCGCACTACACCGAAGAACTCAAGGCCCGCTACAAACTGGCCGACATCGCGGACCTGACGGACGAAGCACTGCTGGATGCCATTGGCCGCCAGCGCGGCGCCATCCAGAGCGGCGGGCGCGTCAACACCACCAAGGCCGCCGAACTCGTGATCCACGACCTGCGCTCGGGCGCACTCGGGCGCATCACACTCGAAACCCCTGAAGAATTCGCCCGCTGGCTGGCCGAAGGCAAGAAAGCCGACGCCGAGCGGGCTGCGCGCAAGGAAGAATTTGCCAAAGCCAAGGCAGAAAGCACCTCACGACGTGCACGCACCCGCCGCTGAACTGCCCCATTCAGCACCACCGCGCCCCCGACAAGAAAGCCATTGCCCTCCTGCCCCCCTGTTTCAGAGGCCGAGACTGGACCGTATGACCCTGCTTCGATTTTTCTTCTGATGTGAAGAGCTATCGAACACTTCCTGCGTTTAAGTCAAAGTTGGCAATTCAGGTTGCGCGCCTTTGGGCAAGGGGTACTGGTCCACATTGAGTGACATGCACACCAGGGTGTAGTAACTCAACGTGGCCATCAAATCCACAACGCCACGCTCACCAAAATGAGCAACGGCATTCCCATAGGTGGCATCGCTGACCTGGCGCTGATCGATCAACTCTTGACAAAAAGAGTGCACCGCGCGCACATCAGAGGGCAAATCATCAGGGACTTCAAGCCCCTGTGCAATGGCTTGCACCAGGGTCGTCGGCAAGCCGGCAGCTTCAGCGATGGGACGATGGGCCCACCAGACAAACTGAGCCGACCAGTCTCGCGCCATCATCAAAATCGCCAACTCATTCAAAGCCAGAGGCAAAGACGAATCAAAACGTGTTTGCGCACCGAACTGTTGCGCCAAATTACCCACCACAGGACTGCGCAGCAGCACGTTGTAAGGGCCTTGCATCGCACCGCGTTTGCCATTCAATACAGCACGTGTCATGGCCTGCTGCGCTTCGGTCATGCTGTCCCAGGTCAAGGGCTTGAAGCGGTGGCCGCGCAATTCGAAAACGGGGACACCGTCCTCTTGCGCTTGCATTGGCGCTTGCACAGGTTCAGCCATGGACATTTCCGAAAGGCTTAAACCGGCTTGTCGCCCTTGAGCGTGATGCGGTGCAAGACACGGCGGTAACCATGGTAATCATTGACCGGGTTGTGCTGGGCGGAGCGGTTGTCCCAAAACGCGATGTCATCCTTTTCCCAAGCCCAGCGGCAGGTGAATTCCGGTTTGACTTGATGCTGGAACAAAAAGTTCAGCAGGGATGCGCTTTCGGCATCGGTCAAGCCCTCGATGCCTGAGGTGTGTGCAACGTTCACATACAGCGCTTTGCGCCCAGTTTCCGGGTGTGTGCGTACAACCGGGTGGCTGTTCGTGAAATCCTTGGGAGCATAGTCCTTGCCGTCGGACTTCAGGCGGTCTTCGCGGGTTTTGGACACATCGGCCTTGGCCGAACTGTTGATGCCCTGCAGGCCATCGAGCAGGCGCTGCATGGTGCCCGACAAAGCCTCGTAAGCCGCGTATTGGCTGGCAAACAAGGTGTCACCACCAAATGGCGGAATCTCGCGAGCCAAGAGCATCGAGCCCATGGGGGGCGTTTCCAGATAAGTGGTATCCGAATGCCAGATGCCACCAAAATTCACCTTCTCATACTCCAGTTTTTTGACTTCAATGATGTGTGGAAAGCCCTCAATGCCTTTGACAAAAGGGTATTCCACAGGCTCGCCCATGGCGTGGGCGAAGTCCAGAAACTGCTGCGGACTCAAGGCCTGCTTGCGCATGAAGATCACTTCATGCTGAAGAAAAATCTCTCGAATTTCTGCTGCCAATGCCGATGAAATGGGCTGGGTCAAATCCACGCCTGAAATTTCGGCACCCAAGGCTCCAGCAATTTTTCTGACTTGCATGTGTTGAAACTCCGGTTGCTTCAATCGGCAGTGGCACCAGAGCTCTTGACGACGATAGCCCAGGTCTTGATATCGGCATGCAACATGGCTTGGAACTCTTGTGGCGAAGTCTCGAAAGGCTCCGCACCGAGCGCTGCGAATTTCTCCTGAAGGTCTTTGTCCTCCATGATCTTCTTGATGTCCAGATTGATTTGACGGGCAATGCTGGCAGGCGTGCCTTTGGAGGCAAACAAGCCAAACCAGGGATTGATCACAAACCCCGGAAATCCGGATTCGGCGATGGTGGGAATGTCCTTGAATGCAGCGGCTCTCTTGGAGCCTGTGACGGCCAAGCCTTTGACCGTGCCATTGCGGATGTGCTGCGCCACCGAAGGCAGGCTGGTAAAGACCACCTGAATTTGCCCTGAGATCAGGTCAGTCAAGGCCGGAGCCGCGCCCTTGTATGGAACATGCTGCATTTTGGCGCCGCTGGCGGTGTTGAACATTTCACCCAGCAGATGGTTGACCGAACCATTGCCGGCCGAGCCAAAAGACACCGGCTTGCTGGTGGCGTAATTCACCAGCCCTTTGATGTTGCTCACGGGCACAGACGCATTCACCACAGCCACAAAAGGAACGTTGGCCAACGTGGCTACAGCGACGAAATCAGCCTCGGGGTCAAAGGGCAGCTTGCTGTAAATGCTCGGGTTGATGGCATGCGAGCCCACATAAGACATCAGCAGCGTATAGCCATCGCCTGGGGCTTTGGCCACCACATCCATGCCGATGTTGCCGCCTGCACCTGCACGGTTCTCGATCACGACCGGTTGGCCCCATTTTTCAGAGAGCTTTTGGCCCACCATGCGTGCCAGCGCATCGGAAGCGCCACCGGGCGTCTGAGGCACCACAATGCGCACAGGCTTGTTCGGAAAACCAGTGGGCGCACTTTGAGCCCAAGCCGCGCTGACTGTGAGCAAAGTCATGCCCAAGGCCAAACGCCGAATCCACTGCCACCTGGAAGAATCTGAAAAATTCATACATTTATCTCCGTGTTTTCTGAGTTTTTTTAAATTCTTGCACGCACCTCTCGGCAAACCAGTCCTGCACATGACAGCGGCCCAAGCGGTGCCAGCCATGCAAAAAAGCCGTCAGCCCTTTCGAGCTGACGGCTTTTTTGTAGCGTGGTAAAGCGTTTACTTCTTGCCCGGCGGCACGTCGGTGCACGACCCGTGCGCCACTTCCGCTGCCATGCCGATGCTTTCGCCCAGCGTAGGGTGCGGGTGGATGGTTTTGCCGATGTCGACTGCGTCGGCGCCCATTTCGATGGCCAGCGCGATCTCGCCGATCATGTCGCCAGCGTGCGTGCCCACGATGCCGCCGCCCAGGATCTTGCCGTGGCCATGCGCTTCGGGGCTGTCGTCGAACAGCAGCTTGGTGAAGCCTTCGTCGCGGCCATTGGCAATGGCGCGACCGCTGGCAGACCAGGGGAACAGGCCTTTCTTGACCTTGATGCCCTGGGCCTTGGCCTGCTCTTCGGTCAGGCCCACCCAGGCCACTTCGGGGTCGGTGTAGGCCACGCTCGGGATCACGCGGGCGTTGAAGGCGGCCGAGGCCAGCTCCTTGTTACCCTGCAGTTCACCGGCAATGACTTCGGCAGCCACGTGGGCTTCGTGCACCGCCTTGTGCGCCAGCATGGGCTGGCCCACGATATCGCCAATGGGGAAGATGTGCGGCACGTTGGTGCGCATCTGGATATCGACGTTGATGAAGCCACGGTCCGTGACGGCCACACCGGCCTTGTCGGCGGCGATCTTCTTGCCGTTGGGCGTGCGGCCAACGGCCTGCAGCACCAGGTCGTAGGTACCTTCGCTCTTGGTGCCGTCCAGCCCTTCAAACTGCACCTTGATGCCTTCGGGTGTGGCTTGCGCGCCAACCGTCTTGGTCTTCAACATGATGTTGTCAAAGCGGCCCTTGTTCATCTTTTCCCAGACCTTGACCAGGTCACGGTCGGCGCCCTGCATCAGGTCGTCCATCATCTCGACGACGTCCAGGCGCGAGCCCAGCGTGCTGTAGACGGTGCCCATTTCCAGGCCGATGATGCCGCCGCCCACAATCAGCATCTTCTTGGGCACGTCGGCCAGGGCCAGCGCGCCGGTCGAGTCCACCACACGCGGGTCGTCGGGCATGAAAGGCAGGCGCACCGCCTGCGAGCCGGCGGCGATGATGGCGCGCTTGAAGGCGACAACCTTCTTGACGCCGGTCTTCTCCTGCCCTGCCCCGACGGTTTCTTCCACCTCCAGGTGGTTGGCGCCGACAAAGTGACCGTAGCCGCGCACCACGGTGACCTTGCGCATCTTGGCCATGGCAGCCAGACCGCCGGTCAGCTTGCCGATCACCTTTTCCTTGTGGCCACGCAGCTTGTCGATGTTGAGTGCGGGCTTACCAAACTCAACACCCAAGTCGCCCAGGTGCGCAACCTCGTCCATCACGGCGGCCACATGCAGCAGCGCCTTGGACGGGATGCAGCCCACGTTGAGACAGACACCGCCCAGCGTGCTGTAACGCTCGACCACCACGACCCTGAGGCCGAGATCGGCCGCGCGAAAAGCGGCCGAATAGCCACCGGGGCCACCGCCGAGCACGAGCAAGTCGCAATCCATGTCGGCATTGCCACCGAAACTGGCGGCGGTCGGGGCTACCACGGGGGCTGCTGCCGGTGCTGGCGCGGCAGCGGGTGCCGCAGCAGGGGCAGCAGCTGGGGCTGATGTGCCTGCGCTGGCTTCGAGCACCAGCACCACCGAGCCTTGCTTGACCTTGTCGCCCAGCTTGACCTTGAGCTCCTTGACCACACCGGCGTGGGAGGACGGGATTTCCATCGAGGCCTTGTCGGACTCGACGGTGATCAGCGATTGCTCGGCCTTGACCGTGTCGCCGGGCTTGACCAGCAGCTCGATCACCGCCACTTCGTCGAAGTCGCCAATATCGGGAACCTGGATGTCCATGAGTGCCATGTTCAGTTTCCTTTAGAGCAACACACGACGGAAGTCGCCGAGGATCTGACCCAGGTACGCATTGAAGCGGGCCGCAGCGGCGCCGTCGATCACGCGGTGGTCCCAGGTCAGGGAGAGCGGCAGCATCAGGCGCGGCACGAACTGCTTGCCATCCCACACCGGCTCCATCTGGCTCTTGCAGACGCCCAGGATGGCGACTTCAGGGGCGTTGATGATGGGCGTGAAGTAACGGCCACCGATACCGCCCAGGCTGGAGATGGTGAAGGTCGCGCCCGACATGTCGGCGGGGCCGAGCTTGCCGTCGCGGGCCTTTTTGGCCAGCTCGGACATTTCCTGGCTGATCTGCAGCACGCCTTTCTTGTCGGCGTCCTTGATGACAGGCACCACCAGGCCGTTGGGCGTGTCGGCGGCAAAACCGATGTGGTAGTACTGCTTGTAGATCAGTGCATCGCCGTCGAGGCTGCTGTTGAACTCGGGGAACTTCTTGAGCGCGGCCACGCAGGCCTTGATCAGGAAGGCCAGCATGGTGACCTTGATGCCGCTCTTTTCGTTTTCCTTGTTGGTGGAAACGCGGAAGGCTTCGAGCTCGGTGATGTCGGCATCGTCGTGGTTGGTGACGGCCGGGATCATGATCGCGTTGCGCGTGAGGTTGGCGCCGCTGATCTTCTTGATCCGGCTCATCTCCTTGCGCTCGATCGGACCGAACTTGGCAAAGTCGACCTTGGGCCAGGGCAACAGGTCCAGACCCACGCCCGAACCACCGGCAGGGGCCTTGGCGGCCTGGGCTTTGGTCTGAGTGGCGCCGCTCATGACGGACTGTGTGAACTTCTGGATGTCTTCGGCCGTGATGCGGCCCTTCTGCCCCGAGCCCTTGACCTCGTCCAGAGGCACGCCCAGCTCGCGGGCGAACTTGCGCACCGAAGGCGAGGCGTGCGGCAGGCCGACGGCCGGCGTGGCTGTGGGGTTGTGGGCGGGCGCGGCGCTGGCCGCCGCCGGGGCCGCCACAGGTGTCGGGGCCGCAGCTGCCGGCGCGGCGACGGGTGCAGCGACAGCAGGAGTAGGTGCTGCGGCAGGTGCCGCAACTTGCGCGGGTGCGGCCGTGCCTTCCAGAATGGCCAGCAGGTCGCCAATGTTGACGGTGTCGCCCACCTTGACCTTGAGCTCCTTGAGCACGCCGGCGGCCGACGAGGGGATTTCCATCGAGGCCTTGTCGGACTCGACGGTGATCAGGCTCTGCTCGACCTTGATGGTGTCACCGGGCTTGACGAAGACCTCGATCACGGCCACGTCCTTGAAATCACCGATGTCGGGCACGAACACCTGCACCGGACCCGCAGCCACGGGGGCTGCGGCAGGAGCAGGCGCGGCAGCAGCCGCTGCCGAGGCCGACGTTGCCGCAGCAGGCGCAGAGGCCGGCGCAGCCGCGCCTGCGCCTTCGGCTTCGAGCAAGAGCACCACCGAGCCTTCCTTGACCTTGTCGCCCAGCTGGACCTTGAGTTCCTTGACCACGCCTGCGTGGCTGGACGGGATCTCCATGGAGGCCTTGTCGGACTCCACCGTGATCAGCGACTGCTCGGCCTTGACCGTGTCGCCAGGCTTGACCAGCAGCTCGATCACCGCCACTTCGTCGAAATCCCCGATGTCCGGGACTTTTACTTCAACCAATGCCATGTTTGTCTCCGGTTCTTATGCGTAGAGGGGGTTGACCTTGTCCACCTTGATGCCGTACTTCTTGATGGCTTCGGCCACCTTGGCCGCCGGCAGCGCACCTTCGTCGGCCAGCGACTTGAGCGCGGCAATGACGATGTAGTGGCGGTTGATCTCGAAGTGCTCGCGCAGCTTGCTGCGGAAGTCGGAGCGGCCAAAGCCATCGGTGCCCAGCACCTTGTAGGTCCGGCCCTTGGGGATGAAGGGGCGAATCTGCTCGGCGTAGTTTTTCATGTAGTCGGTCGACGCGATCACCGGGCCAGTGCTCTTGGCCAGCTGCTGCTCGACAAACGACACCTGCGGTTTGTCGGTCGGGTGCAGCAGGTTGTGGCGCTCGGCGGCCTGGCCGTCGCGGGCCAGTTCGTTGAAACTCGGGCAGCTCCAGACATCGGCCTGGATGCCCCAGTCGGTGGCCAGCAGAGTCTGTGCGGCGATCGACTCGCGCAGGATGGAGCCAGAGCCCAGCAGCTGCACGCGGTTCTTGCCTTCGGCGCCGGGCTTGCACAGGTACATGCCCTTGATGATCTGCTCTTCGGTGCCAGCAGTCAGGCCGGGCATGGGGTAGTTCTCGTTGAGCAGGGTCAGGTAATAGAAGACGTTGTCCTGCTTTTCGACCATGCGCTTGAGGCCATGGTGCAGGATCACGCCGACTTCGTGGGCGAAGGTGGGGTCATAAGAAATGCAGTTCGGGATCGTGCCGGCCAGGATGTGGCTGTGACCGTCTTCGTGCTGCAGGCCTTCGCCGTTGAGCGTGG
>JACCDU010479799.1_pt1 | contig 12698 bp, 17 predicted proteins | sample 7446081 | NCBI WGS metagenome assembly JACCDU01 (sample SAMN15323447, study PRJNA562643) | freshwater metagenome | isolation source: river surface water | place: USA:Blue River Watershed | collected 2017-08-17 | reverse complement strand
GAAGTACCAGGGGCGAAAATCAGTTGACCACAGTGCTTGAACTGAAACGCCACCGAACCTTCGGTGCCCAGGTTGCCGCCGTGCTTGCTCAGGGCATGACGCACCTCGGCCACCGTGCGCACCCGGTTGTCGGTCATGGTGTCCAAAATGATGGCCGCGCCGCCGATGCCATAGCCTTCATAGCGGATTTCTTCGTAGCTCACGCCTTCGAGGTTGCCGGTGGCCTTGTCCACATTGCGCTTAATGGTGTCGGCCGGCATGTTGGCCGCTTTGGCCTTTTCAATGGCCAGGCGCAAACGGGGATTGGCGCTCACATCACCGCCACCGGTGCGGGCAGCCACCATGATTTCACGCACCACGCGGGTCCAGATCCGTTGTCTTTTTTCGTCTTGTCGGCCCTTGCGGTGCTGAATATTTGCCCATTTACTGTGTCCTGCCATATCCCAAGGAATCCTTATAAAAATCAATGAGTTAGGAAATTTTATGACCTCAAAAAGTGCTTAGAAACACGATAGAAACACACAATTCCTAAGAAGTTGATACCATTATCCCAAAAACACACATGAGAACCGCAGGAAAGACCTATGGCAAGCATTCATGAACGAGTGAACACGAAGACTGGTGTAACCACCCACCAAGTTCAAATCCGTAGGAAGGGCTATCCACCCATCAGTAAGAACTTTGCAACACTCCAAGAAGCCAGAACACAAGCAGTACTGCTAGAAGCTGCCCTTCTAAAGAATGAGAACATCAATCCAAGAGAAGCAACTAAATGGACTATTTCTGATTTGATTGATTGGTATATAAAAAATCCAGACCCACATAAAAAATTAGAAAATAAAAAACACTACAACAGGTTATATTTTCTCAAAGAAGAATTTGCACATTTCACAGTAGCCAGTTTATCACCACAAATTTTGAGCAAGTGGATTAATAAGAGATTGAAAATCAATCAACCATCTACCGTTTATCATTATTATGTAGCACTTAAAAATGCAATGCTTCACCACAGCATTCAACATAATTATTCACAGAATATTTTCAATGTTGTCAGATGCCCTTCAAAACCAGGCGAAAGAAACAGAAGGTTTAGCAGAGAAGAAACAGCAATCCTTTTTAAATCCATCAGGGAATTAAGCAGGACAAAGAGAAATGAAATGATGGTTTCAGTTCTTTTTGCTTTGGAAACAGGTTGCAGGATTGGTGAAATGCTTCAATTGAAATGGAATGAAGTTAATTTAGAAAAACAGTATGTAGATTTTTTGGCACACACCACCAAGACAAAATCTAAAAGAAGGGCAACAATTTCAAGCATTGCTGTAAAAATTCTCAAATGGATTAAAAAGCACCATAACCCCAATAACAAGCAAACAGAAAGGGTTTTCAGCTTCTGGCACTTAAATGAACATCACCTTAGCAGACAGTTCCAAATCTGCTGTAGGAGGGCTGAAATTGAAGATATTCGGTGGCATGACCTCAGACATGAGGCAACCAGTAGGTTTTATGAATATGTGAACAAGAAAACCAATCAAACACTCTCAGATATGGAGATTGCCAGCATTACAGGGCATAAATCAATGAACATGCTTAGGAAATATGCTCACCTAAGACCAGACACCATTGCACCTAAATTATGGTGAACTTTTATGTGATTTCTTAAATTTTCTAATAACACCCAGATATAACGGAGCCTGTGGCATTGGAGGAATTTCAGAATAACCAAAAGAATAAGACAACTCGGTCTGATAACAAGTTCTTTTATAAGCCTTGAAATGGAGTCCATTCCAAAGATATTTCCATGACATAGCGGGATAGAGCTTTGAATTATTTGAATCATACCCAACAGATTCAGCTCCTGAATACTTCAAAATCATACCTACTAAGATAGGACTAAAATTAAATCCCGTCACTTCTTTAAACTTCAAAACAGCATCTCTTGCAGAAAAACATTCCAACTTACTCATAATAATCTCCAAAAAAGCCAGAAAAGAAAAAAGGAGCTTTTAAGCTCCCTTTTCCGTTTGACAAACATATTATTTCTAATATATTTAGTTGATGAACAATTATTTAACAGATTAACATTTCCCGAAAAAAATCACTCAAACAACAACTCTGGTAAAGTTATTATTGAGTATATTTCGGGAAATGTCAAGAGAATCAGTTAAATAATTGTAATCAAAATTAAGGATTATGATTATGATGACCACAGAGACACAAGAATTACTAGAAATTTTCAGAGAAAATCTACCCCAAAAACCCTATTGCTACGACAAAGGAATGTCTGTTGTAATTAGGAACCAAGAACATGCCAGGCAAAAAGACTACATTCAATACAACCAGTTAAACAATGCCAAATGGCTTTACTTTGATTGCAATCTAGCCAAAATTCAAGATGAATTTGGAATATCAATCCCAACACCACAACTTATACTAATCAATCACAGAGATGTGGGTGATGATGGAGTTTATTACTGTTTGGAAAACGGGGTTCACTTGAACAACAACTCAAGAGAAGCCCCGAAATCATATCTTAGAGCCTCAATAAACACCTTATCAGTGAATTTGGATACCAACCCTACAGAAGTTAATTTCATAGGCAAAAACCCCATTAAAATCGATTATTGGCATACAACAGTAGGAAGCAGGAACCCAATAACTCTTGGTGAAATAGCCGTACATCAACTTTTACCTGAAAATCTACCCGAAATTACAAACCAAATTGGTTTTAATCGCAACCAATACTGCCATGATGTATTGAGGAAAGAAGCATATAAAAAGGTATTTGATTACAAGATATCAGGAAATATAGACAGCTTCTTTGACGATATGCTAAAGCTATGCCAACTCATCAATAGAAAGCAATTCAAGTTAAATCCTCTACACAAAAGCGAGATTTACGACCTAACAAGAAATATTGTTGAATGGTGCTGGTACAAATACACAGGCAAGATTCACCAAGAGAAATGGAATGAGCATATTAAATTAACTCACACAAGTGAAATACAAGCTTTAAGGGGGATTAAATCAGGCATAGCCAGAGCATCAGCCAATGAAGAGCTAAGGGTTCAAGCTATTGAATTATCTATTAGAGGACAAACAATAAGGCAAATAGCAGAAGTTCTAGGTGTAGGCAAATCAACCATTGCTAGATGGATTAAAAATTGATTTTAAAATTCTTGTCCCACGAACCTATATAGTTAGTAGTCGAAGAGTAGATAAAGATTTTAAGATTAATTAAGATAGATTTAGTTAAATAATAATAGATATAGACCAAGAAAAAGAGATAAATTCAAATAAAAGAGAAAAGAAAGAAAAAAGGACGGGCGACACTTTTTGACAAAATTCAATTTTTTAGATAGATTAAATTTACAACAATATCAAATAGCATCTATGGAACAAAAAACTAAAATTCGCTCAATTGGAGAAGTTCTGTTCACAGCAGGAATAACAGCGATAGCCATAGGCTTAATTCAATTATATTTGGGAAATGTAGCAATTGGTTCCGTGATAGTTGGATTAGCTGCCATATATTTTGCCGTGATAGATGGATATAGAATTTATATGAAAAGAAAAGGCATAAAAATATTCAGGAAATAAAAAATCCCCTTTCGGGGACTTTTTAATACTTCATGATGTGAACTCTAGTTTCAGCATCCCCTTCACTACACCATTGGGCGATTTTTGAAATAATAATATTGTATTCGTAGCTTTCTTCAATATCAGATTTCAAAATAGAATATTTTTTAGTTGGACGATAGGAGCGATTTTCCATTTCTATCCTATCTTCAAACTCTTTGAATGAAACATCATATGCTTCTGCTTCACCGTGATAAATCTCTTGAACAATCACTGGTGCAGACTTTTGCAGAAGCTCAAAAAGTGAGTCAGCTTCTACAACCTCACTCCTAAGCCTACGAGCAGTCCAAGAAGATAAGAACATCACAAACTTTGACATAAAAGCTCCATCATGTTGGTTAAGAGATAGCTTTTATAGCATAAAATTTTTGTGGTAAAAAAGCAGCAATAACCAGCAATTTTTGGTGTTCAAGGAGCTTGCAAGGCTAGTGCAAGCTATCCTCAGCTTAATTTCTTTGACTTTTCAATCTAATTTCGTAATATAAAAATACGGAATGGGAGAACACAATGGACTTTGAACGAAGCAGAAGGCATGTAGCTGAACAAGAACTCAGCCTAGAGCAGACCAAGCGACAAATCGCTATGAATGAAGCTCATCACAATGCCCTAAAGGTCATTGAACTTGAGGTTGATTTAGCAAGAGCTGAATCAAAGGCTAGAAGTTTAAATCACGAAATAGCCCAAGCCAACCGCACCATTGAAGCTCAAAAGCTAACACTTAGCCAGTATGTTCAAAAGAGTAAAGAACAACAAGAAATTTTGGCTGGATGGATGTTAAGCCAAAAAGCATTTAAAGAGTTAGCCATTCAATTTGGTGGTCAAATTGGTGTAGAAACTGAAGAAGTTTACGAAATGGGACTAGACAAAGAAATTGATGTTCTAGAAAGTAAACATGACCCCAAACATAACACAAACTCTGATAACAGCACAATAATTTCAGCACATGCCGAAAAATTAAAAGAGAAATTTCACAAAGATAAAGTTGAAAGACAAGCAAAGAAACAACAATAAGGAGATAGCATGAAAAAATTCACTAGATTTTTAGACCTCAAAAAAATAGAAGAAAAAAGAAGAGTTGAAGACGAAGAAAAACTTCTTTCAATTGGTATGAAAAAACCAGCCTATGAAGCTCCAGTTTTTGACATATCTAGAATTGAAGAGTCAATAAATTCTGGCTTCATTTCAATCCCTAAAGATGCAACGACTGAAGATATCCGAAAAATTCTTTTTATCTAATATATGTTTTTGATTGAATATTCTCAGCATTTTTCTCAAAGAACAAAAATAATCAAAGACACAACTGAACAGAATAAAATTTTAACATGGCTTGACAATGTAAAACAATATGGACTGTTCAAATACCCCAAATTAGCAATTCCAGGAAAGTTAGTTCCATCTTGGGCTGGTCTTAATCCTACAGACTCAAACTTTACATATGCCCAACAAAATAATCTATGGCACTACCATGTTGGGCATGAAGCCTATCAGCAAGGGCTTGGTGATTATTTAACATCAAACTGGGTTGTTCATTTCATATGGGACAAAAGGAATCCCAATTCATGCTTCAAAATCAAATTAGTTGACTACACACCACATAAAGTATTGAACAAATTCCCAATTCCTCAAGATTTTAAATTCAAATAAAGAAAGCCCCAAAATGGGGCTTTTATTTATTATGGCTTAAATTTTTGATATGGCTTTGGTTTTGCCGCCTCAATTAATTCATTTAAATATTCTTTAGCCTCATCAAGGGTTAAAAAACATTTCAACGGCTTAACATGCCCTTTAACCCTAACACAATATTTTATTTCCATACCAGAATCAACTTTTAAGTCATTTCCATTTTCATCTATAAGTGAATAATTGGAAACTCTTTTTACAATTTCATATTCCATGATGTTAAAAATAAAGTTGAGAAGCTTCTGAGTGTACCAGCAAATCTTTGTCCATAGTTTTTTAATCATCTTCCATCTCCTTCTTTTTGTTGTGTAGAATTATTAGAACCTCCAAACCCAGCAGTTAATTTGCCAGATTCTTCTTTAAGAATATTTTTGATGTTTCCACCTTCAGACTCAAATCTAGAGTTCACAGTAGATACCATTCCAGAAATCATGTCTTTAGCTTGGTCCGCTGAAGCACCACCAGACATTAAATTGCTTGCTTTGGTTTGGAAAGCATTTACAGCCCTGTTGTAATCAGCAGAACCAACCTCACCACCAATAGACATAGCCAACTTCCCTGCCCCACTACCATAACTATGGTCTAAAGTTTGTTCAGCAGCACTAGAAAGCATTTGCTTAGCAGTTAATTGCTCACCTGGTGGCAATGAAGAGTTATCTTTAGATATTTGACTTAATTTACTCATAAATCTCATTCTGTCTTCACTGCCCTTAGCAAATGGAGCAACAGTATTTGCTAGGTCTTTTTCAGTTTGAGCAGATGTAAATTCATCACCACCTGAAACACTACTGATAAACTCACCAGCCCCAACACCATATTCTGAATCTTGTCTCACCTCAGCTTGAGCACCAGTTTTAAGCATATTAGCTTTATCTTGCTGAGCCTGTTTATTTGCCTCACTTAACTTCATTGATTGTTCAGCTTTACCTTTAGCTAAAGTTGTTGAACCATCTCTTAAAGCATTAGCACCTGTGTTAATGATGGCTCCGAATGCTTGATTTGAAGCAGACCTTTCACCGCCAATGGTTTCAGCATAACTTCCAAGTTGAGGACCACCACCACCGAACCATTTTAACAATTCATCAGGAATAACATATATCATTGAAAAAAGCTTTTTCATCAATACATACAAAGCTATTGAATAAAGAATTGGAGCAACCAAATAGCCTCCTAGCAATGTTACGAAGCTTGAATCTTGCTGACTTAAAGCAAATACACCAAAAAATACTGTATTCAAAACCTGCCCTAAAACACTTAACATTACAAATGATGTGATTAAACCAAATACCATTAAAACAGGTCTAAGCATAAGGGAAAGAACCAATTTATAGCCTTGTGAACCAGTTCCCACCAAATCATCACCATGAGGACTTAAATGCATTACAGCCCACATTGGAGCAGCCAAAATAGCTTCAACAACAAGAACAATCCAACCAACTACAGCACCAAACCAAATAAAGAATGGCATCATTGGAAGAATATAAGATAAAGTTAAACCTGTCATCAGCATTGGAATTACAGCAATCAATACGATTGTTGTAATAAACCCTGCTGCTGCTGTTGATACACCACCCGTCACCAAACCAACAACTGAACCCACTATTGAAGCTTTACCAACAGTCAACCCAAAAGCAACAATTAAAGCTCCTGCACCAACTGAGGTAAGCCAATTTCCCATTCTCTTCATTGCCATTAAAGGATGTTCGCCATCATTCATGACAAAGCTTTCAGCATAGAAAACCCTCTTCATAAGCTTATCTATACTGAAATTATCCATCAATGACTCTTCTCTACCATTGGCTGAACTTATACCAAAACCCATAGCAGTTGGTGAACCGGTTGCACCTTTTAAAGTTGTTCCTACAAGGGCTTCATACTTTCCCATTTCATCATTAGTCAAATTATTATTAGCACCTAGAGGACCAGATGCTGTTCCAACTTTAGTCATAGACCTTTGAACAAGGTCTGTCATATAAGATATTTTTGTATAAAAAGCACCGGCTAAAAACCAACCATCAGCAGAAGCTTCCTGCCCTAATTTTTCAAATTCTTTTAAGCTTTTAATTTGGTCAGCAGAAGCTTTTCTTACTGAACCTTCATAATCAGCTATTACAGCATCAATTTGTGTAGCATTACCGACTGACATTGTTGATATCATATTTCTAGCTATAACACTCATTCTTTCAATGAGTTGATTTGAAGCTGTGTATTGAGCTTGTGTTATTGCTTCAGCTCTTTGTTTTGCCCTTGTAGCATCATTCCAATTGAAGTTGGACATAAATGTGGAACTCTCACCAACACCAGAACCCATTCCATAGGTTTTTGGGATTTCTATACTTCCACAGCTACTAACATCAAACCCACCAGCCGCAGGGGATACACCGAATTCAAGTTTTTCTGATGTTCCAATAATTGAATTGCCCACAGTTGATTTTGTAATTGTTGGGTTTAATGCTGGAAAGCTTAAATTATCTTTATTTTTTTCAATGACTGCTTTCATTCCTTCATAACAAGCAACTGTTTGGAATGTTTTATATCCAAAATCTTTTGCATTGATATTGGGCAATCCAGCTGAAGCAATCATTTTAAGGCTCTCTACTTCTGTATATTTACCCCATATCAGATCAGCCAAACCAACTCCTTGCACCACTAACCAGCCTACAAGGGCTTGCATAATGCAGTAGCCACCACCAATCACAGGAAGCACCAAAGCTGTTCCTGCGGCTGTTCTGATAGGTACCCAAGCTGAAGAAAACTTCTTCCCTAACATCTCACCATCGTGAGCAGTTCCAATGGTTCCAATTAATATTGTGTAGGAAACCAGAACCCCACCAATTGTTAAAACAGCACTGTTAAATGCATTTATTCCAGCTAAGAAAGGATCAACTCCACTACTGCCGAATGTTCCAAGCCCACCAAACAAAGAGCCTAAAACCATCATTGATTTATCGCCAGCTACTGGTTCAAATATATTTGCTTGAGCTAATGCCAGACCAGGCAACAAGCTAAAAATTAGAATTAAAAATCTCAACATACCACCACCTCCTATTTCTTGTCGTGATAATATTAAGATACAAGATTAATTTACGATTTCAAGTTTTCCACAGAAAATAAGCAAACCAAACAAATCCGCTCACAAAAGAAATTATCACTATCAATAGAGCCATATAAAAGGCATCAGTCAATGCATTAATAAGAAATTTAGCAATCACATCATATAAATCAGCAAGCATTTCCACGACTGTATTAACGACTATCATTACTTCTTCAAAAAAACTCTTCATATATTTCTCCAAAAAAAATGAGCCAGATTTCTCTGGCTCACCTTCATCACGATATAGGTCATCTGGAGGGGTAAACCTACAAAACTATTAAAGCAAAAATTAAATCATTGTCAAATTATTGACTTTGAAAGAGCAAATGCTTTAATTAGAAAAAGGAGACAGTATGAGCTTCAACTCTCAAAAAACCATCATATTAAACAACGGAACAATATACAGCTTTAGTTCTGATGGTAATTTATTGATAATAACCATTAACAATGAACATTCTTATTTACTCAAAGAAGATGGAAGTTTAACCGACCTTCAAGATCAGATTAATAAAATTAAAAGGCTAGCAAACAAAAGACCATATCTCCCAGAATATATGACCCTAACCCAAATCAGAGGAATTATTAAAGACTCGTATATTGAAAAATATTTCGGTTCACCAGATAGGTTATATCATAGATATTGGATAAAAGGCTCACCAATTATCAGCCAATGGGAGTTTAAAAATGTACTCCAAATCATAAAAGACAACCAAATTCCAATTAGATTTACCACTTACTTTTGGTCAAGCGAATTCTATTTAAAGGATGATGAGCATATGCAAACATTTTTCATTGCTTTGAAAGATGAAATTGATGAATTGATTAAAAATCAATCGTAAATTAGCTTAACATTGAGTTGCTTAATATCATAATTAGTTTCAACCCATTCATTCATTTCATCATCAAACTTGTTCAAAAAATAGATATTACACATATCAGTTCTCAACACAGTTAATATCTTTTTTGATTCAAGATATTGAATTTTAGTGTAGACGGTTGCAAGAGTTATCCCCATTGTTTTAGCTATTCTTTTTACTGAAAATATCACTCCATTTTCTCTTGCAGAGTAGTCCATGAAGAGCCAAAACATATAAGCTGACAACTGGTCTTTCTTGAAAATTTCATTCAGTTTTCCAAGCTCTTTTTTACTGATAGTCAAATGGTCAGGCATGTTCATTTTTTGTTTGCCTTTTTTCTTTTCAAATATCTTCCAACTTGCTTTGACATTTTTATAGCCTCTTCTTTTGCAACATCTTCGGACTTGTTCAAGCCAAGGGAATAAACATTGTTAATTATTTTGAATATCTCAATCCAAGGAACTTTATTTTTCCTCATTTCAATTATCTTTTCTATCCCACTTTGATAAGGTAATGGCTTTGATTTTTCTCTGTTCTTTTCTATTGCTTGCTTCACTAATTTTTCTAAACTTTCCAACCTTTTATTTTCATCTATATTATCCATGTTGATATCCCCTTTGCTTTTAATATGAAACTCACCCACCTATTAAATATATCAATCTTATTTTCAAAGTCAATATCAATTCATATCATTTGACTTTGGCTTTTAAATTGCTAATCTAAATAAAGATAAGATTAATTTCTAAGCCAGGGCAATCATTAACCTAACGGAATGAATATTTTTAAGGGTGAACCCTTAGACCCTTTGTTGGAAATATTTATCAAAAAATAATAACTACAAGGGATTGGTATGGATAAGAAAAATTTAGAAAGAAGCTCAACTACAGGCCAGATAAAAAAGAAGAAATCTTCAGGGCAATCAGGTGATGATGGCAACACAGAATTAAGAACAAAAATTGTTCAGATATATTTTTCACCAACTGAATATTTAAAATTAAATGGGTATTTTAACAACTCACCTCAAACCACTTTAGCAAATTTTTGCAGGGAAAAATTACTTTCAAAACCAGGTTCAAGTAGTGGCAAAAAAGAAATTCTTGCAGAGATTTCCTACAGCATTTACCAGCTATCAAAGATAGGAAACAGCCTAAATCAAATTGCAAGAAAGGTTAACTCAATCAAGAAAGACTATCCTGAATTATTAAATGACTTAAAGATTGAACTTGATGAGTTGAAGCAAGCAAATAAATCAATGCTTTCAAAATTCAAGAAAGTAGGAGACTAATATGATTGTTCAATTTTTTAATCATGGAACCGGAAGGGCAGACTCAGCAATAAGATATCTTTTAAGTGATAAAGACTCAAATGGAAATGACAGAAATCCAAAGCCAGAGATTTTTTCAGGAGATAAAGACCTTACTAAAATTTTGATAGATAACAACTCAAGGAAGTTCAAATACACATCTGGTGTTATTGCATTCCGTGATAATGAAAAGCCCAAAGAATCAGATTTAAAGAAGATAATAAAATCCTTTTATGAGACTTTTGCACCTGGGCTGGGTCCCGAAAGATTAAACATGCTCATTGTTAGACACGAAGATAAAGGGAATACTGAGCTCCATCTATTAGTCCCGATGGTAGATGTTAAAACTCAGAAACACTTTAATATTGACCCACCCGGAAAATACTCAAAACAGTTAATCAAAGATTTTGCTGCCATCTGGAATCATAATTTAGGCTATGCTCAAGTTGTAGAAGACCCATTGAAGTCTGAATTTTCAAATTTTGACAAGAAGGTTCCAGCAGGAAAAACAAACAAGTCCATAAAAACCCGTTTCAGCATAGAGGTTCCCAAGCTCATTAGGTCGGGCAAAATAAATAACAGGGATGACTTTATAATGTTTCTAGAAGAAAAAGGTCATTCCGTCACAAGAAAGGGCAATGACTTTATTTCTGTTAAATTCAAAGGTGACACAAGAGCAATAAGATTCAAAGGTCCAGTTTTCAGCAAAAATTCTGACTATCCAAAATTGATTCAGCAAGCTGATGACACATTAAATAATACATATCTGAACGATTTTCAGCTATCCAAAATAAAGATTAGACTTGAGGAATCTATAAAATACAGAAAGGATTTCATCAACAAAAGATTAAATAAGCCCAGAAGATTCCCCAAAGGTTCTAATGCTTATGCTGGAAAAAGAAGTTCGAGACTTACCGAGCTAGATATTAATTCATCACCAATTAAACAACTACAAAACACAGTTGCTGATAAGCTTTCTCAGCCTATAGAGAACATATCCAAACTACGAAGAACAGGTTCGCAGAATGCGACAAACTCTCCTTCTACGAAGGTTATGAGCAGTGGAGCAACCACAGGCATTAGAGCAAGCTTGGCTAGTGTTCAGGCAAATATTATTTCGGCAATTTCTGACTTGAGCAATGCAAAGACACCAGAAGAGAAAGCAAGTTTAGAGAGAAGGCTTTCAGAACTCAGGGCACAAGAAGCCAAACTTCAATACGAGCTTGAAGAAGCTAAGAAGACCGAACTAAATCATGCAAACCCAATTAGAAGACCTAAATTTAAATAATTTAAACCTTCAAAATTTTCTTCAATTCAGACCTTGAGCCAAGTTCGGCATTAAGGTTTGATTTTAAAATTATTGAGTAAATTTGCTGACTTCTGAAAAGCCACCAGTTTTTTGACAGGTGTCCTTTTCTTGCCTTCTTTTGGATTCTTGTGAGAGCATCAGGAATAGTTGCCAGCTCTTGTCTTACTTGTGTTTTTCCGTTGTTGGCAATGTGTTTAGCTAGGTCATAGATGCTAATTTTCACCCTACCTAAGTCTTTTGAATGAGGTATGGGAAATGTTCCTTTAGATCTCTTGTTAGCTTGTTCCTCAGTTGTACACCCGATGATTTCAGCTATGTCCGCAGGGCTAAGAAGCACCTTAGGACCAAACCTACTTCTAAGATCGGCTAGAACAATGTCAAACATACAAACACAAAAGAAACACACTACAATGCAAACTGTCCTGATTTTTCATGATCACCCCAAAAATTGATCGGGTAAAAAGTTCAATTAAATCAACAACTTAAAATTTCTGGGCACAACCTTAAAATTGTGTTATGGCAGTCAAAGTATACCCATTTACTGTGGCCAGCCATCGGGAATTCCTTGAATGTTGATTTAACCTAGAGGCTGGATTTTACTTTTCACTCCGGGGAGGAGATTTTCAATGGCTGATCCCATGTTGATGGCTCAAAACGCCCAGACTCAGTGTCACTTACTACCAGGTCTCGCCAACCGCCACGGCCTGATCACCGGAGCCACCGGCACCGGCAAAACCGTGACCTTGCAAACCCTGGCTGAAAACTTTTCTCGCCTGGGTGTGCCGGTCTTCATGGCCGACGTGAAAGGCGATCTGACCG
>JACCDU010292329.1_pt1 | contig 12700 bp, 10 predicted proteins | sample 7446081 | NCBI WGS metagenome assembly JACCDU01 (sample SAMN15323447, study PRJNA562643) | freshwater metagenome | isolation source: river surface water | place: USA:Blue River Watershed | collected 2017-08-17 | reverse complement strand
TTGGTCATGTTTTTGAGTTTGCATCTTCCAATCCTTACGATCCTTTGAAGGAGAATGTAGGGGTAAACTTCAACGCTGCCATCGCCGCGGATTGTTTAATCTTAATTGACAACGTACAAATATTTAAGGGCGTTTTAAGGTTACTGCAAATTAACATAGATCGCGGAACGATTGAATATGAGTGCGCGGTTTTTGGTGAGTTGGGCGGCTTTGCTAATACGATAGGAAATAAACGGCTTGAAGACTTAGATTTTAGCGAATATAATCACGATTGGACATTTGCGAATATCACCAATAGTTGGAACACGATAAACGGATCAGGATATTATTATCCGCTTATTGACTACGGCAAAGTGTCAACTAATAAAAAAGATTGGCAGTATAAAGCATTACGTCCGGCGTATTATGTGCGCGAGGTAATCGATAAAATTATTACGGCGGCTGGTTACACTTATACAAGTGAATTTTTAGATACGGCGATTGCTAGGCGTTTAATCATTCCGCAGAATAATAAAGAGATGCGGCAAAAGTCTAACGTTTCGTTAGAGGCTGAGGCGATTGCGGATGAGTACGCTGACGACCGCGCTATATTATGGACGCCGACAACGCTGGGTGATTTTACTTATGTAGCCGGAACGTTTACTTATAATAACGCTACACCATTTACAACGGACATATCCATAAGCACAAATGGTATTGTCAATGACATCAATGTTTTATATCCTTACATTCAGTTACAAGTATTTAAGAATGGTACTCTTATAGCGTTTGAAACGTATGACTTGACAACTGTTCCGGAATCGTATGCGTTTAGTATTGTCATCAATAATATAACATTTAATCAAAACGATACGCTACAAATTAGGCAGTCAGCAAATAGTACAAGCTGGACGGTTGACGCTGGTGTTTTGACTTTACTAAGTACAAACCCTGAGCAACTTATCGCGGTGAATTATGGCGATATGATCCAAATGAATCAACATATTCCAAAGGGGATATTTCAACGTGAGTTCATAACGTCAATCGTTAAGATGTTCAACCTTTACATTTTTGAGGATAGCGTTAAGTCAAAGCATTTAATTATTGAGGCGGGATCGCAGTTTTATGAACGTGGCGAAGATGTACTTTTAGCGGTTAATGACTTTGGTGATTTATTAGAGGTTGAAGTGGGTGGCGTTAACTTAATTGTTGAGCCTGGCGAGTCTGCATATTTAGATTGGACGTACAAGGTTGATCGCGCAAAGCCGATGACTCTTAGACCAATGAGTGAGTTAAATGGTCGGTACTTTGAATATAAATATAAGCCTGATGGCGATTATTACAACGAACAATATCAAAAGAAATATGAGCAAGGTTATGCGGATAGGATTGTAGATACTGGCTTTGCGTTTGCGAATGATAAGCAAACGGCTGAGTTAATATTCTCAGCAACACCGCTAGTGGGTTATGAGGGCGAATATAAAGTTTATCCGACTATTGTTAAGTTATCAAACGTTGGAACGGCTAACCAAGTTGAAGATGCGACGGAACATAATATCCGCATTTTACAAGCTAAGAAAATGACAAGCGCACCATCATGGATAGTTTACGATGGCGCAACGGTTCGCGGCACAACTACCAACTGGGGATATGCTGGTAACTTAGACGATCCAAAGAATCCAAGCAGCGATATAAACTTTGCACCGCCGCAAGAATTGAACTATAATCTACCGGCTGGAATTGAATATCCGTTGACGAATTTGTTTACTGCGTTTTGGTTTGATTATGTAAGTGAGATCACAAATAAAGATAGTAAGCTATTAACTTGTTATTTAAAGTTAACGCAGCAAGATATTTTCAATTTAAACTTTGCGCGGTTAATTTATATAGATGGCGCACTATGGAGGCTTAACAAAATAATTGACTTCAATACAATCGACACGACAAAATGCGAATTTTTACGGGTACTTGAAACGACTTACGAGTAAATAACTATTTAGAGGCATGGCGCAGAATCAGAATGTAAATATTAAAGCGACGGTATCGGTTGACGATAGTGGCGTTAAACAATATAACCAAACGCTTGACCAAACGGCTCAAAAGACCGAAGAGGCATTTAGTCCGAAACGAGCATTGAAGGAAGCCACGCTTGAGCTTATTAAAGCTCAGGAGCAGTTTGGGATGTATAGCGATGAGGCTGTAAAGGCTGCGAAAAAAGTTGCTGATTTAAAAGATAGGATTCAAGATGCAAATGAAACGGCTGCTTTATTTGATCCTGGCAAAAAATTCCAGGCGTATTCCAATGCGCTTCAATCTGCGGCTGGTGCTTTTGCTGGTGTGCAAGGTGCGATTGGTTTACTAGGTGTAGAATCTGAAAAGGTAAACGAACAATTACTTAAAGTTCAGAGCGCTTTGGCTTTATCTGAAGGGTTAAGCACGATAGGCGATATTGGTAAGAATTTTGGGCAATTGGCTACGGTTATCAAAGGCCAGGTTGTCGGAGCGTTTCAAGCGTTAAAAGCCGCAATTGGATCAACCGGTATCGGTCTTTTGGTAATTGCGTTGGGTACGATTGCGGCATATTGGGATGACATTAAAGCGGCGGTGAGTGGAGTAAATGAGGAGCAAAAGAATGGATTGGCAGACGCGAAAAAAGCGGCTGATTTAGAGGCAAAGAAACTAGACGATTTAGACCTCCAGGATAATACGCTAAAGTTACAAGGCAAAAGCGAAAAGGACATTTTAAAGTTAAAAGTTGAGCAGATTGGCAAGGTCATAGATATACGCAAAGCCGAACTGGAAAAAAATCGTGATATCATTAAAGGTACGATTGAAGCAGAAAAAAGAAATAACCAATTCTTACAATCTGTTTTAAGAGTAGCGATTGAAGGATCGCTAGTGCCGCTGCGTATATTAGCCGCTCCAATTGATTTATTGTTAAAAACGGTAAATTCTGTTTCTGAGGCTTTAGGATTTACAAAAGTAGCCGCTATAAGTTTAAATGATGAGATTAATAAATTAGCCGCTGCGGGAACTAAAAAAGTTGCGGACTTTGTTTTTGATGCAAAGAAAACAGAAGCAGAGGGATTGGCTACTATTGCCGCTGCTGAGCGTGATATAAAGAAACTAGAGAGTCAACGTGATGGGTATAGGTTAAGCATCAAAAATATGGATAAAAAAGCCACAAGTGATGCAAAAGATGAAAATGATAAACGATTAGCAGAGGAGGAGGCTTTTTTAGAAAAGATAAATAAATTAAGACAAAAAGCTGATGAGGCCGCAACAACAACAACAAAAAATATAGTAGATGGACAAAAAGAATTTTTAAAAACAACTTTTGAAAATAACCTTAATGCCATCAATTCAAACATTGAAGCATTGGGTGCGGTTATCGATGCTCAAAAAGCAAAAGCGCAAGAGTTATTTGAAGAAGAAGAGCGTCGTAAAAATGCAGTCATAAAGTGGGAAGAGGAGAAACGCAAAACCTACAAAATGACTGGCGAAACTTTTGCGGCATTAGCTGATTTGATTGGTAAAGAAACGGCAGCTGGTAAAGCATTGGCCATATCACAAGCGTTGATCAATACTTATTTAGGTATTACGGAAGTATTAAGAAATAAAACGATAATACCTGAGCCACTAGGTACAATTCAAAAAGTTGCGTCTATTGCCACAATTGCTGCTTCGGGGTTTTCTGCGGTGCGTAATATCGCTAAAACAAAAGTACCTGGCAGCGCGGGTGGCGCGGCTGGTGTACCCAATGCTGCGAGTTTAAGTGCTGGGGGTGCTGCTCCCATTCAACCGCAAGCACCTCAAGCAATTGCGACACAATTATCACAGCAAGGCGTTAATCAGTTTAGCACAATGACCGCGCGGGCATATGTAGTGGAATCGGATGTCAGCAATTCCCAGGAGCGTGTACGCAGAATAAACAGAGCTGCAACATTTGGATAAAAAAAACTATTTAACAGAATATGGAAAAAAATAATTTCCCCGTTTATAGACTTGACATCGTGGAGAATGATGAGAGCGAAGTTGAAGTGGACTTCGTTGCGCTAGTCGATAGACCAGCGATTGAAAAGACGTTCCAAATGTTTAAAGCCGATGAGTTTTTAGCACCTGGGCCTACGGAAAACCATGACGAATGGATAAGCCGCTGCATGGGTGTAATTGTTGGCGAAGAGGGCAAAGAAACCGATCAAGCATACGCTATTTGCGAAAGCAAGTGGGATAGTGAAAAATTTGCTGAGTCATATAGCGACTATCCAGACGCCGTTAAGAATAACGCAAAGGCTGCTATAAAATGGGCAGAGGAAAACGGATGGGGTGATTGCGGAACGGCGGTTGGTAAGATAAGAGCCAACCAACTAGCAAATGGTGAGCCGGTATCTTTGGAGACCATTAAGCGTATGTATTCATTCTTAAGCCGCCATAAGCAAAACGCTGAAAAGTCAAGCGGATATGGCGATGGCTGCGGTCAGTTAATGTATGACGCATGGGGTGGCGCAAGTGCGCTCAGTTGGGCAGAGTCTAAAATAAGACAAGCCGAAAAAAGCCAATTTGCCATACAAGACGAAGAGGAACGCATTATATCCGGCCCGTTGATGTTAGCCAATAAGCCGATATTCCGCTTTGATAGTTTTGGCGAATACTATGTTTACTTTACACCGGACACGATTAAGAAAATCGTTCAAAAAGTTTTTCGTAAAGGTTACCAGTCAAACGTTAATATAATGCACGATGGCAACCAGGTTGTTGACGGCGTTACAATGTTTGAGTCATGGATAGTTGACCGCGAACAAGGCAAGATGCCCATGAAGGGATATGAGGACGCAGCGGATGGCAGTTGGTTCGGATCATACAAAGTAAACAATGACGAAGTTTGGCAAGATATTAAGGAAGGCAAGTATAAAGGCTTCAGCGTTGAGGGGATATTCAACTACATTAAAGCGGATCAGGTAAGTACAGACGAAGAGAAAATGCGCAAGATTATTGACATCCTTGAAAGCATTGAAAAATAAAGGTTTACGATAGCAAATGGTAAAGAGTATTATGCGGCACTATTTAGCCGCATAATTCATTTATAATGACCGCAAAACAAGCATTAGAGCAAATCAAGGCACTATTCGCAGACGAGAACCCGCAAGAGGCGGCTTCAGCGACTCCGGTAGAGCAGTTCAAAGAGTATCAACTTGCCGATGGGGCAAAAGTAATGATTGATAACCTAGCCGTTGGTGGTAAGGTAACCGTTGAAGGCCCAGAGGGTGAAATTCCGGCTCCAGCTGGTGATCACATTCTAAGCGATGGAACAGTTATCACAACCGATGAAGCTGGTCTTATTACTGAGATACAAGTTCCAAAAATCGAAGTGGAAATTGAAAAAGAAAACGAAACCGAACTTTTGAAAAAGAAGGTTGAGGAAATGGAAGCCAAGATTGAGGAAATGGGTAAAAACTACAAAGAAAAGATGGAAGCACAAGCCGCTGAATTTTCTGCGATGGTTGCTGCAAGTGAGAGCAAATTAATCGCACTTAGCAATGTATTAACAGAATTTTTTGCAGCACCTTCCGCTGATCCAGTAGCACCTGAAAAATTCCATTCGTCAAAAGACGATAAAATCAATCGCTTTTTAGAGAGAGCGAAAAGTTTGTAAACAAAATTTTTAATTTTTAAATTCACAAAACAATGGGTTTTAGCGTAGGATCCTTAGCGGATTACACAAAACAAAATGCTCAACAACTGGTAACTTCATCAGTATTAGGAGCAAAAACGATTGACTTAATTAAGCAATCTTCAAACGTTATGGTTGGCGTGAAATCAAGCGAAACCATCAACATCATGGACACAGACACGCTTTTCCAAAGTGGTGCATCTTGCGGTTTTACTGCATCAGGTACAACTTCATTCACTCAGCGTACTGTAACTGTTGGTAAAATTAAAGTTAACGAAGCGCTTTGCTTAAAAGACCTTGAAGCTAAATACTTACAAGAGGCTCTTCCACGCGGTAGCCGTTACGATTCAATGATCTTTGCTGAAGAGTATTCTAATCGTAAAGCTCAGAAAATTGCTGACGCACTTGAAGCTGCGGTATGGCAAGGCGATATCACTAGCGGAAACTCTCAGTTATTGCATTTCGATGGTTTGATTAAGCAAGTAAACGCTTCAGCGGTACAAGCCAATGCAAACCCTTACATCGCTACTGTTGCAACTGACATCACAAGTGCAAACGTTATCGCAGTATTCGATGCGGTTTACGCTGCAATCCCAGCTGCGGTTGTTGGTAAAGACGATGTTAAGATTTTCTGCGGTATGGATGTTTTCCGTACTTACACCATCGCGCTTAAGAACGCAAACCAATTCCACTATTCATTAAACGTTAAAGCGGATAGTGAGTTCATTCTGCCAGGTACACAAATCACAGTTGTGGCAACACCAGGCTTGAACGGAACTAAAAAGGTTTATGCCATGAGAATGTCAAACATTTTCTTCGGTACTGACCTTTTGGATGAGCAAGAGCGTTTCGAGTTGTTCTATGCGAAGGAAGCTGACCAAGTTCGTTTCGTTGCCGAGTTCAAAGCCGGTGTAAACGTAGCGTTCCCAGCTGAGGTTGTGAAGTTCACCGTTTAATCATTATTCACTACGGGATAGGCGGTTCGCCGCTTATCCTTTAAATAATAAAAAATATGTCTTGCGCATTAACACAAAACTACGTTTTAGATTGTAAGGACTCACAAGGCGGTCTTGAAGCCGTTTGGTTCATTCCTTACAATGATGTTACGGCTATAACCGAAGCATCAGGAGTGGTAAGTGCGATTACAAAGGCAGCTGGTAAGCAGTTTTACAAGTATCAACTTGTTAAGAATACCGCTTCATTTACTGAGAACATTCAAGGTAATATCGAAAACGGAACTATCAACTACGATCAGCAGCTGGTAATTGTTATCAACAAACTCCAGGTTAACATGAGAAATGAAATTCTTTTGTTGGCTAAGAATAACTTAATGGCCGTTATTAAAGATAAAAACGGAAAATACTGGTTAGCTGGTCGCTATTCCGGTCTTGATCTTTTAAGCGGAACAAGCGGAAGCGGAACGGCTGCAACTGACAGAAGCGGATACTCTTTGACCTTCTCAGGTTCAGAGAAAGAACTGGCTCCGGAAGTAGCAAGTGGCGTAATTTCTACGCTGCAACCATAACAACTGATTGTTGTTTCGTTGTCATAGGTTAAGTTTACCGCCTCAATTCGTTGGGGCGGTTTTTTGTTATTTTGCAAAATGATAAAAATTTGTAAACTTGCTATTTATTACATATGTTGAACATATACACAGGCAATAATACTTTTATTATGACGTTAACTGAAAAGCAGACCTTAACGTCGCCGAACTATATTTTTGTGTTTACGCATCGTACAACCAACGATGAATATAAGTTTTTAAAGCTAAATGCTGACGATCAAAGTCAGTATAAATATAGGTACAATAAATTCACCGTAGCCAGTAGCTTAATTGGTAAGCCTGGGCAGTATGAATATCAAGTTTATCAAACAGCTGGCAATACTACTGACATAACGAACAAAGTAATGCTGGAGAGTGGCATTGCCATTTTTCATGAGAGCGATTTAACATATATAACTAGAAATAAAAATAATGAGTTCATATTCCAATGACGTTGTTGTTCTGACATTCGCGGAGGCCCGCCAACCAGAATACAGAGAGCGTAAAGGTAGGGGATACATTGAGTTCGGAGATCGCAATGATTATCCTGATTATTTACTTGAGTTATTTAATAAGTCAAGTAAGCACGGCGCAATTGTGCGCGGTAAGTCAAATTATGTGAGCGGTAATGGCTGGAGTGGCGGCAATCCTAAAATGTTGGATAAGCCAAACCCGCATGAGTCGCTTAATGACATCTTACGCAAGGTAACTTTAGACATTGAGCTATTTGGCGGCTATTATTTAGAAGTCATTTGGGCGATTAATGGCCGCGATATATCAGAGCTGCGTCATGTGGACTATATTAAACTAAGGACAAATAAAGATTGCACAGAATTCTATTATAAAAAAGATTGGAAAAACCATCGCGAAGAGCCGACTATTCTCCCAGCATTTAACCCTAATATCAAAGCGGGTAGGCAGATTTTATATGTTAAGGATTACAGACCTGGGCAAGATACTTATGCTTTGCCGTCTTATTTTCCTTCGCTCAATTACATTGAGTCAGACGTTCAAGTATCAAAGCACGTTTTAGGCAATGCGTTAACTGGATTTAGTGCGTCTAAGCTCATCACGCTTCCGAATGGTGAGCCTGGCGATGATGAAAAGAAAAAAGTAACCAGGGCATTTGAAAATACATTTAGCGGAGCGGATGGTAAAAAATTCATCCTATCTTTTGTACAAAATGCAGATCGTAAGCCGATAGTGGATGATTTAGGCGCGAGTGATTTGACAAAAGAGGATTTTAGCCGCGTAGATAGTATGATTCAGCAAAACATTTATGCTGGACATCAAATTACCAGTCCATCGCTTTTCGGAATTGCCGAGCCTGGCAAATTAGGCACGCGCACCGAATTGCGAGATGGATATGAGATATTTAAAAATACTTATGTCAACGATAGGCAAATGTTTGTGGAGTCCACCTTTAATATGTTATTGACGTATTTCGGTGGCGGCGAAGAGTTGAAGATCATACCCGTAGAGCCGATTGGATATGAATTTAGCGAAGCAACTTTGGTGCAAGTAATGACTAAGGACGAGATCAGAGATAAGATGGGACTCCCTAAACTAGAAGAGGCAACACCGCAAGGCGAGGCCGCACCAGGACAAACTACTGAGGCGCTAGTGAATGAAAATGTTAAGAATTTAACGGGCAGACAGCATCAGCAACTTTTGCGCATTATTCGCCAATTTGGACGTGGTCAGATTACTAAGGAAATAGCGACGACTTTACTTAAGAGTTCGCTAGGTTTAGGCGATACAGAGATTTCGACATTGTTAAGCATTGACAATGAGCAGCAATTTAAAAGCGTTGACGATGAGATGAGCGTCTTTGCTGAATATGGCGAAGCTAAGGATAAGTTTGTTGTTCATCAAAGCAGACCGGTAACCTTTAGCGCGTATGATGCGTTCTACGATTTTAGGGATATACAGATTTTAGAAATCTTAAAAAAGCAACCCTTAACACCGCCGGAAGATATTGCGAAGGCACTACGGATGAAGCCGGTGGATATTATGGAACGTTTGGGCGTACTAAGTGAGCTAGGCATGATTGAATTAAACAAAGACAAAGTAGGCTATAAAGTACTGAAACCAGTTAGCGACTTAATCAAAGAAATGGACAACGGCAAGGCAGCAAATAAAAAAGCGCAATCCGTAGAGTTTGACATTCGTTTTAGTTATGAATGGAAATCAATCGTACCGGCAAATGAGCGAAATAGCGCGGCGCATCCCAGCCGAGCATTTTGTATAAAGTTAATGGACTTGGATAGGTTTTACACGCGCCAACAGATTGAGAGCATAAGCGATAGGTTGGGATATGATGTGTTTAATCGCGGTGGCGGTTGGTGGGGCGATAGTCCAACGTGTCGTCATGAGTGGAGAAGTAATATAGTTGTAAAAAAGAAATAATATGAGTCAAGTCTTATTTATATCGGTTAATGACATTAAGCAGCGCACCGGACTTACGGCAAACGTTGAAGAGAAGCTAGTACTTCCTGAGATATACACTACGCAAGATATGTATATTCTACCCGCTTTGGGAACAGCGTTATATGAGCGCTTACTCGCGGGTATTGTGGCGAATAACTTAAACGCCAACGAGCAAAAGTTAATCGACACGTACATAACACCCGCGTTGGTGTTTTATGTTATGGCTGAACTGCCAATGGGATTGTCGTATCAGTTTTACAATAAGGGCGTTATTCGTAAGTCAGATGCCAATGCTACTGAGCCAAGCGCACAAGAGTTGATTGAGGTAAGCGATAAGTATAGAAGCCGCGCTGAATTTTACAAGGATAGATTGGTTAGGTATTTAAAAGAGGAAAGCGGAAAAAATACCTTTCCGCAATACAACACGCCAGGCGACCGCTACGATACCGTTATCCCAGATCGTAATGCTTACCGCGCTTCGATGTGGCTAGGTGGTTCGGGAATGTGTTGCGACGACTTAACATATGAGCAAAAATATCAAGGTAATGTCAATTTTTGTTGCGGAGAACAAAGATAAAAAACGCGGGTATTCAGAAAAGAATATCCGCAAATTAGTAAAATTTTTAAAAGCGAAGCATGACGCTAAACCAATTAGTAGCCGCGATACAAAGCCTGGGCGACAATCACGCGCTAATTAAGAAAACATTTCAAGGAACGATTGTTGACTTCCTAAGTACGGAGAATTTATATCCGGCGATGTTATTCGACGTTACCGGTGCGGCGATAAATGGAAGTCAGCAAAGTATTGACTTTGAAATATATTTCATGGATCGCGTGGCGCAAGACGCTTCGAATGAAATGGAGATACTTAGCGACCAACTGCAAACGGCGCAAGATATTATTGCGCAAATGCGTAATCAGTTGCTTGAGTATGAATTGGCAGATAATGTAAACATGACTTTTTTTGTTGACGATACGGGTGATGTGTTAGGTGGCGTAAGATGCGACATAACGATAAATTTAGGCTATATAGCTGATAGGTGCGCAGTACCTTTAAATAGTTAATAATTGTATGGCAAATAAACGGATAAATGAATTAGCACTACGGACACCTCAGACAACTGACTTAATGTTGATTGGTGATCCAACGACTGGCTATTCCTATAAAACAACTTTGTTAAGTGCGCTGAATTTAGGCGTACCGACAACGCGCACCATAACCATAAACGGCACTACGTTTGACCTAAGCGCTAACCGCACATGGTCGGTGGGTACGGTTACTAGCGTTGGCCTTACGATGCCATCGGCTTTTAACGTAGCGAGTAGTCCGGTAACGGGCAGCGGCACGATAGCCGTAACGGCTGCTGGTTTAGCATCGCAATATATTAGAGGCGATGGTACGCTAGCAGACTTCCCAGGCGGTGGCGGTGGCGGTGGCGCATCGGTTAGTTATTACTTAAACGGATCGGTTAATCAGGGAACGATAGGCGGTGTTACTTATTACGAGATGAATAAGACGCCGATATTGGGCGCGGGTACAAACTTTACGACAAGTTCAAATGGTTATATAGCATCATTCTTAACAGATGCGGGTGATCCGGCTTTACTTAAAATACCTGGAGGAAACTGGAATACGGAGTTTTATTTCGCTGCGTCAAGCGGTGGTGGAACGCCGACGTATTATTTAGAGTTATATAAATACGATGGCACAACCTTTACGTTAATTGCGTCAAGCAGTTCAAACCCTGACACGATAACGGGCGGCACATCTGTTGAGCAATACTTCACAACCATAGCCGTTCCGGAGACGATCTTAACCGCTACGGATCGCTTGGCCATTCGCATTTATGTTACTACGGCTGGGCGTACGATAACGCTGCACACAGAGAATAGTAACCTTTGCCAAATTATTACAACCTTTACTACCGGACTAACTGCGCTTAACGGACTTACGGCTCAGGTGCAGTACTTCGCTACGGGATCAGCGGGAACTGACTTCAATATCAGTTCAAGTACGGCAACGCATACTTTTAACATTCCAACGGCATCTTCTGTAAATAGAGGATTATTGAGTACGGCAGATTGGACTACGTTTAATAATAAGGTAAGCAGTATCATAGCGGGTAACGCTATAACGGTCAGCAATGCTTCGGGTAACGTTACGGTAAATCATGCCGATACAAGTGGAGCCGATCCAGGTGCGACCATAACGGGATCAAATGTTTTTAGAAGTATAGTTCTAGATACCTATGGGCACGTTACGGGTTTAAGTTATTCAAGTTTTCTAATTTCTGATTTAGGAGGTACTGCCATCAGTTCACCTTCCAACGGACAAGTTTTAAGCTATAACGGAACTAATTGGGTAAATTCATCTCTAAGTGGTTTAAGTATCATAACGGGATCAGGAACTACGAACTGGGTTCCTAAGTTTACGAGCGCATCTGCTATTGGTTTATCGAATATATATGATGGCGGTTCGTTCATAGGTGTATTTACAGACACCGACAACCTAAGTGGCGCAAAGCTACAAGTAAGTGGGGCGGCTACGTTTAGTGGGAATTTATTTATTGGTGCAACAAGTGGAAGTAATACTGCTGGATTTACAAACAGATTATATTTAGAAGGAAATCTTCCAAGCTTAACATTAAGTAACACAGGAACAAACACTGGTAAATTTACTTTTGGTGTAACTAATGGAAATTTAGGAATATGGAATAATGCTACAAGTACTTATCCATTATTTATCAATTCTTCAAATAACGTGGGGATTGGAACTACATCGCCATCATATAAGTTGGATGTTACTGGTACTGGTAGGTTTACTTCGGATTTAATAGTAACTGGTGGTTCAAATATCATAGCAGGTAATGGAAGTGCACTTGAAAATTTAGTAATAATAAATGGGCAGACATATAGTGGATTAAGATTTCAAAGAAATTCTGTAACAAAATGGGCAATATTTAATAATAGTGCTGGTACGGATTTTATAGATTTTTATAACTATACAACAAATACAAGTCAATTAGTTTTAACCTCTACCGGCAACCTCGGTCTCGGAGTAGTGCCGAGTGCGTGGA
>JACCDU010322348.1_pt1 | contig 12703 bp, 18 predicted proteins | sample 7446081 | NCBI WGS metagenome assembly JACCDU01 (sample SAMN15323447, study PRJNA562643) | freshwater metagenome | isolation source: river surface water | place: USA:Blue River Watershed | collected 2017-08-17 | reverse complement strand
GGTCCAGAATAATGATTAACAAACAGACTACATGTTTATTCGATTAGTTCTCAACCGACAAATAGAAGGTTCTTATTTTTCCATCATTACCTACAACTGTGGGGAGTTCACTTTAATCGGTAGCACCCCTAACATGACCTTTATTCCTTATTTGGTAGAAACCACACCGTAGGGACTTCTGTTCCAAGGTTATATGTCCATCGACCCGTTAAGTAAGTACCAATTAGGCAGTTACTTTAGAAGTTGCAAGAACACCTGCAATTTCCATGTTGCGATAAACTTCGCCGTTTGTGTTTCGATTCAGATTATACGGAGTTAAATCTGCTCCGACATGCCTATTTACCACTCGATTACCTGTCAATACCTGTCATCCCCAAGTATTATTGTGGTGTTTCGTCTTTTTTCTTTCTTCCTCTTTTTTTCTTTTCTTCAACAACAGTATCAACTTGTTGTGGTTCTTCATCAACTTTATTCATAACCTCATATTCATCATTTTGAAATGTTATGGTGTTAGATTTTACTGGTGATGATTTGAAAGAGTTCTTAAAAAACATTAACACTTTTTGAAATAACATAATATTGTTTTGTATATAAATAATAAATATTGATTAAATTGTCAATGGCAATTTATCCCCATATTTTGCCTCAAAAAATAATTTATTTTTTTCCCATTTTTTATCGACCATCCCTATTGACTTATGTATGACCATAATTTTGGTTGTTACACCGATTTTTACCCCTTTTGTGTGATTAGAAACACAAAAAGGAATATCATAAAAATGGAACCCATTAAATTCTTCGTCAAACCTGTCTAAAATCCTTTTCTTATGAACTGCGAAGAATAGACCATCAACACACACAACCTCCTTTAAATCGTCTCCAAATCCTTTTGAATAGGTGTTCTTCCATGTTTTACCTTCATGCTGATGTTTTACTTGTCCGTACATTTTTTCCCGTTTTTCCCACCACATACCACTAACTAACTCATCAGTTCCTGCAATACCAATGACACCATACTGAGAATTATTTTCAAACAATTTAATAATTTTCCTTGTGACACTATCTGTCTCAATAATGATGTCATCATGCATGAAAACAACAATATCATTAATTGATTCATCCAATCCTTTATTATAGAGAATTGGTAATGAAAATTCCCCATTGTTTTCGTAAACCAAAAATTGTGTTTTTGGGTGGGAAAATTTCTTTTTTAATAATTTGATGTTACTCTCATCAATTTTTCTTGTTGAAATAACAACAGAAATCGGATTATTCAGCATAGATGTGTGTTGCAATGATTTCTCCATAAACTTCATTTATATCAATAATATGTGGTTGATTTGTTACCATGTAATATCTGTTACAAACAGATGCGTTTGCGAAAATGGTTTTATCTTTAACATTAACACCATAACCTTCGTGTATATGTCCGTATATGTGTACCAAAGGTTTTATTTGTTCAACTCTATTTCTTAATAATTCACACCCAACCCTTTCATTGGTTAATACATAATCACCATAACCATATGGTGGGGTATGTGTTATTAGAACGTCAGTATCTTCAGGGATATCATTCCATTTGACCTCTAATTCCCAACCATTTCTTGGTAGATTAAATGCCCAATTGTGAAATTCAGGTTGCCAAGGCGAACCATATATCTTAATTGGTCTTGAAAGATTTGGTTGTTTAATTATTATATGTTTATCTTCCAAATATTCACAATTTGATTGCATCAAATTTTCTTCATTCAACAAATGATGAAACCAATCAAAATCACCTCTATGATGTGGTTTATTAATATCCTCAAAACACAAATCATGGTTACCAGCAATGAATATTTTCATATCCATGAAATCAATACCCATTAAATCGTACATAAATTGTGTAACTTCATTCTGACTTCCCCTGAATGAAATATCACCAGCATGAATTAAAACATTAAAATCATTTGGATTTATATATTTTTTTAAGCCCCTAAAAACCTCCCTATGTTTCGTGTGAGTGTCCGATATGCAGATGAGCCTCATGATATAAAATATACTAATTTTATATCAAAAAACCAAATATTTATCAAATATGAACATTAGAAAATTAATATTAGAATCAACTGATGAATACACTGTTCTTGAGTTTTTGAAAAATAAAATACAAGGGACAGAATGGGAAAATAAAGTTTTTTTAGCTGGTGGTGCTGTAAGAGATGAGATTATGGGAAAACCAGCGAAAGATTTGGATTTTACTGTTATTGGTAATTTAGATGCTGGAATAAATTTTGCAACTTGGTTGGGTAAAGAATTGGGTAATTTTAAACAAGACAGTAATCCTGTCATATATCCAAAGTTTGGAACTGCCAAATTGTCACTTAATAACAACAATCAAAATTTACCATCAATAGAATTGGAATTTGTTGCACCAAGGAAAGAAGAATATAGACATGGTTCAAGAAAACCAATGGTTGTTGCAGGTCAAATTGAAGACGATGCTTTAAGAAGAGACCTAACAATTAATTCATTATTAAAAAATGTTTCCACAGGTGAAATTTTAGATATTAGTGGTAAAGGTATTGAGGACATAAAAAATGGTATTATAAGAACAACACAGGATTCCGAATTAATATTCAAAGAAGACCCATTGAGGATGTTGAGAGCAATTAGATTTGCTTGTAAATATGGTTTCGATATGGAGACAGATGTCATAAAAAGTATTAGAAAAAATGCGTCTCTAATTAATAACATATCATCTGAAAGAATTAGAGATGAAATAGATAAAATGTTGATGACAAATGAACCGAAAAAGGCTTTCAGATTAATGAAAGTAACTGGGTTGTTGTCACACATTATTGGGGAGTTTGATACTGCTGTTGGTATGAAGCAAAATGTACACCATAAAGACGATGTTTTCATGCACAGTATGGATGTTTTATCAAAAACACCACCGAACCTTAAAACCCGTCTAATGGGGTTATTTCATGATATTGGAAAAACATTGACAAAGTCAGTGACACCTGAAGGGTCTGTTCATTTTTATGAACATGAACAAGTTGGTGCTGAAATGGTAAAGAAGATTATGACAAGATTGAAATATCCCAATGATTTAATTGACTCGGTAGTTGCTGGTGTCAAAAATCATATGAGATTGAAACATGGTGGACCTGATGCTGAAAATCTATCAGATAAAACTTTAAGGAAATTTGTTGTAACTGTAGGTCAAAACCTTGAGGATATTTTAGATTTAATTCATGCAGATAACATTGCTCATAGTGAACATTCGTCCATGCCCAAACAGATTGAAATTGTTAGGAATAGATTAGATAAATTAAACATGCAACTTGATAAGAACAGACCAAAATTACCAATTAATGGTAATGATTTGATTAAGGCTGGTTTTAAACAAGGTAAATCAATTGGTGCTGCAATGGCGGCAATTGAAGATGCATATTATGAAAATCCTAATTTAACCTTTGATGAAGCGATAGAAATTGCTAAGAGAACACAAGTTGATAATCAAATCAACGAGATGAAAAGAATAATGAAACATTTGATAAAATAATTCATTATACTATCGCAATAACAGCCCATCGTCTTTTACCGTTTGCGTCATTAAAAACATTTTCTTTGACAACAAATGACCCTGGGTTTTTAGATAATATAGTATCTCTTGAAGGAAATGATTTATTTTTTTCATCATCAACCATATTCAACGCAACTGTTAAATATTTTACGATTGTGTTTCCTTTTTTGAATTTTAATTTATAACTATCTCTTGAAGTATCAAAAATTAAATTTACTGAATTAGTATCAATGCTTTGATTTTGTGACTTGGTTTTAACATCGAATAAAAATCTTTGAGGATTATCGGCAAATATTTCAAATTCGTTAACGTTATTTGTTGAGTTTGTGTTTTGGGATGTTGTTTGTTGTATATCATCACTACCACATCTATATCTATAAAATCCTTGTATGAATGAAAAACCACCAAGATTCCTTTTTTCTATTTTTTTAACCAATTCAATTTTATCTACACTTTTACACGTATTCGTTGATATTATTTTATTTACAATAGAACCTTCATCATTTTTTACTGCTTTACTATCCCATCTTGTATCTAAGTCTTTACTACCACATCCAGCACCTCTACTTGTAAATCCATTCCAAAATTTTCCATCCTGACTTTTATTGATTGTTACTTTCCAACTAACTTTCATTTTATTTACATCAGTTTCAGTAATTTCAACATTTTCAACCCAAACTCCTTGACCTTTGAATAAATTTAAAGCATTAGAAACTTCTTCATGCATTGTTGCATCAGGATTTCTTTTTAATTGAAAACCATGAAACGCATCACAATGATTTATGTCATCTTTAGGTACTGTATGACTACCTTCTACAACATATGGTAAATTAGGTACATTTTGTTCATTTAATAATCCGTATAAATTCCTAATTCTATTTCTATCTTCTTCTGTAAGAATAAATTTACCCATCAAAATTCTTTATTGATAAATATATTTTAAATAAAAAAACCAGGAAAACCTGGTTTTTTGGGCCGACCGATTAGGGTCAAACTTCCACCACCTTATTTTATGAAACAAGGAAAACTAATTTATTCTTCCAGCACCATAATACATTCTATTATACTTAATATCGTTCAAATTGTCAATAGTAACTCCTACTTTTGATTTAGAATGTACAAATAAACCATCAGTTAAATAAACACCAACGTGCCATGTAGATGCGTAATTTGTTCTAAAAAAAACTAAATCACCATCTTTTAAGCTATCTTTTGGAATTCTTTTGGTTAATTTATATTGTTCTTGAGCGGTTCTTGGGATGGGTATTTTATAAACATCACTAAATAATTTCAATGTAAATGCACTGCAATCTATACCCCTTTTTGACTCACCACCATATTTGTATTTTGTACCATACCATTCATGTATGAAATCAAAAAGTGGTTCTCCTTTATACTTGTTTTCTGTTATGATTGACTGAGAAAATGTTGTAGAATATGTTATGATAAAAAATAAAAATAATATAATTTTTTTCATGACATATAATAATTATTTATTTTTATTCACATTATTGTATTTAGCTCTAAAAAAACTGTCTAATACTTGATTTTTAGTTGTATTGGTAATTCCTGTATTTGGTTGTGTAGGTTGGTTTAATGTGATAATTCTATTTGCGGTATTAATTTTTTGATTTACAATTTTCTTCATGTTTGACATTTCTCTCGTGTTATTCTCAACCGCAATACTTAATCTATCTATTGATGTCATAATTTGACTTACACTATCTCTTAATGAGTATATTCCATCCATATTAAATTGTTCCATCGCTTTAATTGTATCGACCTGATGAACAAGTTGTTTTACATTTTCGTAATTATCTTTTTGTTGAAATGGGGTTCCAAATACATTTCTGAACACAAAATATATTATAAATGCTGACGTACCAACGTACAAAATATATTCACCGATTTTATTAATAAATTTCATATTGTATGATTTATATTTATAAATATATATGAGCACAAAAAAACCCAACCTTTTGGGTTGGGTCAATTTTTTTAAAAAAAACTCTGAGATTACAAGTTTTCGTGACTGACTTTAGAAGCATTATCCCTTTCGAGGTTCTCTTCATATCCACTACCTTTTGAGTAGTACCAATCAATGGCGGTCAATTAGATTAACCAATCCTTGAGTCACCAGATACTCTCTTATTACTTGCTGCTCTTCGATGATGCCTCACCAACTCATCCTTGCGGGATTAGAGAACTTTCATAAAAATCACATTGGGTTTGGGACCCTTTGTGGCCGTGAACGACTCACGACTAAGTAGCCACCTATCTCCGATGACTGACGGACACTTTTCCTGCTTGTTTAAACTTGTTAGTCAAAAGTAACAGTTTTTGGTTTGTGGATTGTGAAAGTAGTGGTCCGTCACCAGTGCTTCGCAGTCTTTTGAACCACAAAATACACAACTACTCTCTGAAGTATCCCTACTTCCATACTTTTGGATTTCTTCATAATCAGAATCTTGGTAGATTCTAATTAAGGATGATAACAGCACCACCTGTACGTCACCATGTCTTTCGACTTTAAGAACCCCATTGTATTGGACACCGCAATCACATAGTTGGATGACCATGTTTCTTGCAACTGACCTACGAGTTAATCTTATTGGTGTTCCCACCTCAACCAGACGACCCACATCGCCTAGTCATTCAACCCCTTTCGCTACAGTGTCACCCTCGCTACTACGGGTCAAATGATGTCTCGCTTTTCTACTCGAACTCGTCTTTCGACAAGTCGCAGTCTCTTTTAACCAAGGAGACCACTTTATACCACTTTCGTGGTTTATTTTTATAACAACCCTTGCGGGTCACTAATGGACTATAGACCGCCCATTTTTATTTTCAAAGAACTTTATCGTTTTCCGATTCTTAAACAAAGATAAGTAAAAAAATCAGATTACCAAAATATTTTTAAAAAAAAAACAAACTTTTCGTGTCCATTACACATCATGACTGATATATCCCTATAACAGTGGTCACATTTTCGTCATTGGGTAGCTACTCCCGACTTATAGTAACACTACCTTCACCATTCATTACCGCGAATCAAATGGGTATTTAGGATTCATATACCGTGGGGTCACACCACAGTCTTCGTTTGCTTTATTTTTCTCAAAGAGCGTGTTTCGTTTCCGATAACAATACAAATGTACACACTATTTTTTTAATAAACAAGTCTTTTACTTCGTTTTTTTGAGATTTTTAGATTTTTTATCAGTTTCAGAATTCCTTTGAGTTTTTTTCAATGTTTTGGTATTTTCTTTAGATGTTTCAGTGGTTTCCACTTTTTGTTTTACTATCTGTTTCCATTCGGATTTTGGAACGTACATAAAATACCCAGACATTACCTTCTCATCAGCATCTTTATCGGTTACCCTACTAATATCCCCAATTTTCTGATTCTTTAGTTCCCTAATCGTTTTAATTGTTTTCATTTTTTATTGTTTGTATTAGAATTTATATCAATTATTTTTGTCCAATTAAATGTCTCGAATTTTAATCTATATTTCAATATTGTATCTTCTTTGTAATCTCCCGATTGTTCAAAAGACACATTTTTAACATTGAATATGTATGATGAGATTATTGTACCAGTTGGGTCCACATGACTTAAAGTCATTTCTGTTATCTTAAGTAAGTCAACAGGATTCACTGAAAAATGAACTACTTCCCAAAATTCAGTTTCAAAATAAATTGTGTCAGATATGTTATATATTTTATACTTATTGAAACAATAATTTGGTATTTCAATATTTCTACATTCAATTATAAATCTATTTGTTTTTTTTGGTTCATACATAACCTTATCGAATGGTGGATTATCCGTTTTTATCATATTGTTTTCCATATATTTTAAATTCTTACTAAATGGTTTGCAGCATATTGGACAGAAGCACCATTTCCTTTTATTCTAACTTTATACCCCATACCCTCAACTAAACCAACAGCTTGTCTCAGTACACTATTTGATTTATACCTTGGGTCTGGATTTAAATCAATATCAATAAATTTAGGTTTTGGTAAATCATGTTCTTTCAGAAATTCAGCAACTTCAACTGATTTCCAAACTTCATTCATTAACCTCATCTGCATGTTATGTTCTATGGGTACGGTTTCTCTCATACAAACAACATGAGCACCTCTACCTTTTGTATAAAGAGCAATTACAATTCCATATTTGGTAACTGCGTTTTCATAACATTGTGAATCGGCACCAATTAATAATTCTGAGTCAGGATTGTCATTTATGAAATTTTTGATATACTCAACAACGTTGGGGATATTTTTACCATATAACGTTCTAAATTTAGTAATCATACATTTATATAATTTTACTAAAATATAAGAAAAATTAACTTAATAACAAAATAGAAGTAAACCTAAATTCACCAGATATTTTCATCAACTCATTAATCATATCTTTATTGTGTCTATACGCATACAATTTTTCAATACTTGATGCATCTTTTAGTAATTCATGTAACCTATCATTTTCTTTATCATCAACATAATCAAGAAGATTAAAATGTAGATTATTTGATAGTCTTTCAAGAACAACACAATTGTTGTGGGGATATTCGTCTCTGCTTAATTTAACTGCGGTGTCTAATATAATCTCGGAGATTTCGTAAAGAATTTTGGAAGTTTTTTCTTTTTCTTGAATAGAAATTCTTTCGTTCTCGTTAATTATATCGACAAACTTTGATAGTATTTCGATGATTAGAGAAAACATAAAACCTCTTTATTAATAAGTATATGATATTTATTGTAAGTAATAAACAATTAAAAAAAATAATTATGAGTAAAGAACAAGTAATGGGTGTCGTTAGACATGGATTGACATTCTTGGGTGGTTTATTGGTCACCAAGGGTCTTTTAGATGAAGGCATGTTGCAAGAGGTAATCGGTTCCGTAATAACATTGGTCGGTGCTGTATGGTCTGTTGTGGCGAAAAAGACAACAACTGCGGAATAATCTCTGTAATATGTAAAATAAAAAAGGTACTCAAACGAGTACCTTTTTTATTATATTTTAATAAATGTAATTACAGATTAAAATCCAAGTTTTATTAACTCTTTAATTACAGTCAAAATTGCGTTTGTATTTGCAACTTTAAAAATGAACCATGGTTCTTCCTCTTCATCATATAAATTAGCTCCAAATGGATTTTCCATAACTTTAGCATATTTTTTCCCTATTTGAATCTTTTGTTTGTGTTGTGGGGTATTTGGTTCGTAGTTAGGTAATATTATTTGTATTAAATCAGTATCGATTGGACCTCCTGCAGCATCTACATATGGGTATTGTACATCGATATTATTTCTTATTAAATTTGAATGTTGATAATTTTTAAAAGGGTTTTTTCCTGAGTATAAATAACCAAAAATATCACCCTTTTCATTATATGTCTTATATTTGAAACCTAATTTTTCTAATTCTGTTTTTAATCTTATAAAATGTGGGTTATTTAATTCACCCTCAATTGACTTGGTTTCTGCTTCATTAATAACTTTTTTTACTAAACGAATTAAGTCTGATTCTTTAAGTCTAATTACTTTTTTCATCAATTATATTTTTTTTATAAATATCATAATAAAATTAATTTGTTACTTGATTTCTAATATATCCGTATGGTTTTTAATTATCTTATTCAATTTCTGAACATAAGATTTGTCATGTGCATAGTTTCTACCGATATATGATATATATTCTTTTTTGTTCATTTCTCTTTTCCTCATGGCATATTCCTGGAAGAGAAAATAATCGTATATGCTATCATCAATCGTATTATACTTTGCATAACCACTCTTATTTTTACCAACAGCGGTAGTTTTTCTTTTATATGGTAGTTTCATACCGAATAAATTGTTTTGTGTTTTAAACAACTTTGATGTGAAATTACCACTTTCCAATACCGCTTGAGCAAACACAACATCTGGGTGTTTTATTTCATATTCAACAAGTTTTTCATAAAAATTTTCATGAGTAATACTCCTTGTTGTTAGATTTATTGTTGATGTTGTCGCACTAATCAATAAAAATACAAATAATAATAAATAGGTTTTCATAGTTTTTTATTTTAATTCAAATTATTATGGAGCCTCCACAGGTACTTGAAACCCGTTCTCCTGATTACAAGTCAGGTGCATCACCATATATGCTTTGGAGGCTTGTGGTATCCCCGATTGGATTCGAACCAATGACCTACAGATTAGAAATCTGTCGCTGCTATCCATCTGAGCTACGGAGACCACTAACAAATATTATCCCTTTTTACCATTGTCATTAATCAGAACTGCAACAAGTCTGACAAGTGCAAATGCTACAAACAATGATATTATTACAAATTTCATTCATATAAATATCAATTTATCGAGTTTTTTGATACGTTGTCACATTCAAAGTATCTTTTTGGATTTCATATCCGAACATGTTTTTATGCATCGTATATTGAACACGGATATATTGAGCATAACTTAAAGTTGGATTTGTGAACCCCTTTTCTTTTGCTTCTTTGATGCTTAAATGGTTATCGTGAGTTTCAAGTTCTATTTCGCCATCGGAGTTTCTTACCCATACACCAATGTGGAACATGAAATACGTGAGTACACACATACCAATAAAGTATCCGTAGATTATCGCTTTTTTCATCGTACTATGTTTTTTGTACTTGTCCAATTACCAAGTGTAAAGAAATCAGTTATTGTATCCCAATCACTATCTGTTTTAGGACCAATTTTAAAGAAAATATTGTATATCAAAGATGGTATCAAAATGAAAAAGAAAATCGATAACACATAACCAATCGTAAAAGTTACGAACGACAAAGGAATAAGTAATCCAACAATAAATGAAATTATTGGAAAAGTTGCAAACAAGGTAAACCAAAAATAGTTTCCTATATTCTTCCATTTGAAACCTTCAAGGTATCTGAGAATAGTGAAATCGCTACCCCATTTATGAATCATGCGATAGTGATTATCATCTAATTTGTAAAAAAGGACTGGGTCCAATTGTTTTGGTTCAATATATTTTTCATTTTTAAGGTCAAAAATTTCTTTTGGACCAAGAATGAAAAAGTTATTTTTCAAATGATATTCATTAAGAGACATGTTATTTTCTCTTCCGAATTCTTTTATTTTGGCAGCCACCTCAACATCAAACTTCCCTGTAAAATACCGAGAGTTTAAAAATCTCAAACGATAATCAATGGCAAGTTTTTCGATTTGTTCAAGTGTAAAAATATCACCAGTATATTTGGATTCGAGTCTTTCAATCTCCAATGCTGTTTGGGTAATCCTCTCAACTCTGTTCAACTCAGAATTTTCAGATAGATTCCTCAAAATCCTGGCATCTTCAGATTCAGCATTCTGCAATAGAAGTCTAACTTCCTTAATGGAATCCAAGACCTCCATGTCTTTTTTCTTTTGGTTTTTGAGGTTTTCCTCAAGATTGATTTTCATGACGTATTGTTTTCTATTTCAAATATAAAGAAAAAAATCGAAATATCGTATAATTTGGCGATATTTTTAAATTATCGTCTTTTTAGACGAATTTGTAAAAAATTAATCAATCCCAAGAAAAAAACCACCCAAATCTCCACTTGTTACTTCTTCGGTTTGATTTTCATCGGTGATTTCAGGTTTCGGCATATCTTGTATGGATTCAATTAATTTTTTCATTTCACCCAAACATATATTAAACCCCTTCTTGTTGTATCTAAATGCTCTACTCAATGTGGATGCTGGATATGTTATTTTATTTATCATCAATTGTTTTTTGGACAAATCGATAAAACTACTTTCTCCGTAGTAAACGTTATCATAATCGACAGCAAACATTGATACCGTAAAATCAAATTCTTCAATTGTTTTTTGTGGAGAATCAAAAAATTTTTTGACCAAATCAAATGTTTTTTTATTATAAACAACTTTCATTCCATTCTCACTTTCCCATTTGATTTCACAATTTTTTTCTGTGAAAAATTTTTTGGTTTTATTAAATTCATCTTCATTTGGGAAGAAAATATCGTAATCGGATATTTTTGCCCCACTTGTGAAATAATCTCTTACAGAACCTCCCGCAATCCAACATTTAATATTGTTGGATTTCAATTCTTCCAAAATAACTTTTCTAAATCGTTCAACACAATTTGTTAATTGTATCATAATGTAATTTATTAAAATTTCCCAAAAGGTAATTTCTCTTTGTACTTTTCGGACATTTTAAATCCCAAAAGGATTTGACCAAAAAACCATTTAATCTTTTTCATATTGTTCTTCAAATTTTTCCAATATCTTCCATTGTTTTTCCAATTCTGATTTGAATTCTTCAATGGTGCAATCTCCATTTAAATATGCGGAATCATCAAGCAAACCTGGTTGGATTTTGATTGTGATACTTTTTTTCCAAGTTAAAATATCAAAATAAAAATCAATGAATCTACTCTTATTTTTTAGAAATCTTATTCCAATATTCCGATATAACGTTGTTTCATTTCCACTTAATGATATTGCTTCAGGTCTTAAATTATATTTCTCAAGTGTCGGAATAAAGGTTTCAACCCAACTGAAAAATTTATTCATTTCTTCAGAATGTTCCCTTTGGAACTTCATAAATCCATATGGGTCGGTTATGATTGATAAAACTTTTGGTGTTAATTCAACATCTTCGTTAAATAAAATTATTTTATTTTCATCTGTGTCTCCACATGTATCCAAGGTCCCTTCGGACATAAAAGACATGGAGATGTCAATATCAAAGTTAATCATCTTCACTTTGTTATTCATTAACCATTCTTCACTCTCATCATCATATGAAAACTCTCTACCATCCAATATATCTTGTGGAATATCAACATCGTGACCAAAATCAACGTAAATCTCTTTTTCTATGGTTGGATGCCAAAAACTCAACCCCTCAAGTTCTGATGATGTTTGCCTTCCCGCCAATGTGAATCCATGTTGATTTAACAATCTTTTAACTTCTCCGTATTTCATCTGGATTATTTTTCGTTGTGATGGTAAACCAATTTCAGAACCCAAACATTATCAAGTTCATATATGCCACATACATCACGAGCCTCCTCTTCGGTGTCGTAATAATTGATTTGACCTTCAAGATTTT
>JACCDU011187546.1_pt1 | contig 12705 bp, 20 predicted proteins | sample 7446081 | NCBI WGS metagenome assembly JACCDU01 (sample SAMN15323447, study PRJNA562643) | freshwater metagenome | isolation source: river surface water | place: USA:Blue River Watershed | collected 2017-08-17 | reverse complement strand
TGGGACGAAGACCAGAATGAAGACAGAAACTTTCAATGGGGAACAATTGATAGTAATTCTGTTATAAGAACTAATTCAGTTTTAACAGGATGTGACGTTGGACCATATGGAATTGGCGAAAAAAGAACTTTAGACCAATTTCAATCTTTTACTGGTATAGACTATCGAAATAAGATATATACTCCTAGAGAAAGTCTTCATCGTCACGATTATAAAAAGTCTCCAGAAGATTATATCAGAAAGCAATAGGAAAAGCATGACACAATTTTTTGCACAAATAGTAACTAAGCCAGACTGTCCGTATTGCGTAAAGGCTAAAGAGTTCATGGTAGGCATGGACATTCAATATACTGAAATGGTAGTCGGAAAGGACTGCCTTTGGGAAGACGTTACGGCGCAACTTCCTAATGTAACAACTGTTCCACAGATTTGGATCAATGGTGAGCATGTTGGTGGTTATGATGATCTAGTAAATTGGGCAGCGGAGGTATAATGTCTAATCTTTTGAGCGAACGCTCGTATTTTAAACCGTTTAATTATCCATGGGCATATGATGCCTGGTTGAAGCATGAACAATCACATTGGCTTCATACCGAAGTCCCAATGATTGAAGATGTTAACGATTGGAAGAAGCGCCTCACCGATGGTGAAAAGCACTTTCTCACAAATATTTTCCGCTTCTTTACACAAGGCGATATCGATGTTGCGGGTGGTTATGTAAAGAATTATCTACCGTATTTCCCTCAGCCAGAAATCCGTATGATGCTGATGGGCTTTGCAGCAAGGGAGGCTCTCCATGTGGCAGCCTATTCACACCTTATTGAAACGCTTGGGATGCCAGAGTCAACGTATCAAGAATTCCTTGAATACGACTCAATGCGGGCCAAGCACGACTACTTTACAGATTTGTCGAATTCAAATGGAACGCCTGAATCAGTCGCGACCAATATCGCCGCGTTTAGTGCATTCACTGAGGGTATGCAACTGTTCTCGTCCTTCATCATGCTCCTCAACTTCCCTCGTCACGGAAAGATGAAGGGTATGGGACAGATTGTTACTTGGTCAATTGTTGATGAAACGCAACACGCCGAGTCGATGATTAAATTGTTCCGTGCTTATGTTGAAGAGAATAGAGATATCTGGAACGACGAATTGAAGTCCAGCATCTACACCATTGCCGAGCGCATGGTAGAACTAGAAGACAAGTTTATTGAACTTTCATTCTCCATGGGAGAAATGGAAGACCTTACTCAAGAGGATGTTAAGAAATATATTCGGTATATTTGTGACCGCCGACTAATTAGCCTCGGCATGAAGGGCATTTTTAAAGTCAAGAAAAATCCACTGCCTTGGGTCGAAGAAATGATTAATGCCCCGACCCACACCAACTTCTTTGAAAATAGAGCTACTGACTATGCGAAGGGTGCCTTATCCGGCAGTTGGGAAAACGTTTGGGGAACTGCATAGTGGAAGAACAAGAATGTTTTTCATGTGATGCCGTGTTTTTGGTAGAACATGAATTAGATGAAGAATACTACAAAACTAAATTTTGTCCGTTTTGTGGTACTAAGATAGCCGAAGAAGAAGACCTTGACTGGGAAGACTGGGACGAAGACTCATAAATAGTTCACTTTGGAGTGAACTTGATGGCTATTAAAAAGAAGAAGCCGTCGCCAAAGAAAGTGCATAGAGTCTATTGCACCTACTTTGACGACGGCAAATACTATATTGGGTATTCATGTAAGACAGAAAAATTATTTGAAAAATATTTCGGTAGTTCTTCTTATGTGACTAATTATGAAGGCGAAATGCGTAAAGAAGTTGTTGCCGAATTTGACAGCAAATCTCACGCTAAAGCGGTCGAACACTTACTACAGTGGGAATATCGTTTAGATGATAGATGTATTAACGACATGTGGAATGTTCGACTACGACTATCGCACTTGAAAGAATTAAAGTTACCGGACTGGAGACCAGGATGTTTTTCGCCGCCCTCTTAATGCTAGTAGCCCTAGCTATTACAGGTGTAGCTGGCTACTTTTCGATTTTGGGATTGATGGCTATCTTTCCTGCATCACCTATTGCAGTAGCTGCCATGGGTATTGTATTAGAACTTGCTAAGTTGGTTACAGCCAGCTGGGTGTATCGTAATTGGAAAACAGCGAATCGATTGCTGAAAACCTATTTTACGATTGCAGTCATCGTTCTTTCGTTCATCACAAGTATGGGCGTATTTGGTTATCTAAGTAAAGCCCACATCGAACACACCACTGTCGGTGGTTCGTCACAACTACAAATTGCCCAGCTAGAAAGCCAAAAGGCTATAGCGGAAAGGAGACTAAAGAATGCACAAACATCTTTGGATACTCTGGACAGACTCACTACTGGCGAAAATATCCTTGATGCTAATTTCATTAGAAATCGACAGAAGCGAGAACGTGCGGCCCTTAATAAGGAAATTGAGGGTGCGACTACAGACATTCAGACTATTGAGACTAATCTCATACCGCTCAAAACAGAAACCCTCAAACTCGAAGCGGAAGTAGGCCCTATCAAATATGTAGCGGAACTGTTCTACGGTAGTGGTGATAACGCCACTATCGATAAGGCTGTTCGCATGATGATTATCATTCTTATCTTTGTTTTCGACCCATTGGCAATTCTTTTGATTATTGCGGCGAATATGACCTTTTTAGGGTTGACAAAGAGAGAAGAATCAGATACAATAGACAATGTTCCCGTTGAAGTTTATGTGCCAGCACCGGCTCCAACAGAGACACTAAAAGAAGTTGTAAGAAAAGCAAAGAACAATCGTAAGAAGAAACCGAAAGCACCCACACCAGAAGTTCCTGACTTCTTTAAGTTTGAGAAGCACGGGTCTACTCATGATGTTCCGATGCCCGACCCCCCTCGCAAAAATGCAAGGGGTCAAATCATAGTTGATGAAAAAAATATTAGGAGAATGTGATGACTTTATTTTATGAGAAAAACGGCCCAGACCAAGACTGGCGCTCTAGTGTGCGTGATACTCTGACTAAGGGAGTGGCGCATGTTGAATTTGAAAAAAATGATGGTCAAATTCGGCATATGAAATGCACTCTTGATCCAACTGTTGTTCCGCCATACCAAGAACTTGGTAAGACTACGAAGATTCCTAGCGATGATGTTCAAGCCGTCTGGGATATTGAAAAGGCTGCATGGCGGTCATTTAGATTCGATAGAGTTCGAAATATTCGTTTTGAGGGTTGACAAACGACTCGATATATCGTATAGTAAGATATATTGAGAAGGAGATATTATGTATAAACTTAAGGTACCTATCGCTGAGTCGAAGTATGTTGGTGTTGAGCCTATCTGGGCTGATGGTTATGAACCAGAAGATTATCAGCGTGAATATGGCAACGCCCTCAATTGGTACAACTACATTGTAGACGCCAAAGACTGCCGTGCATTTCTAGTTGACTATTATAAGAGCGACAAAGAAAAGCTAAAGGCTCTGAGCCAGGTACCTGACAAGTTTATTCCTCGAACGTATGCAAATACCGCTCGTATTGCAATGCGTGGCTTTCCTGTAACTGAGGTTCATATGAATCGCATTTGGGAAAAGGTCGAGGAAGTTGTGAATAAGCGTATCAAGTCCGACGAAGATGAACCTGACACCACTACACCTGTAGTCAAGGTCGTCAAGCCACCCAAACTAGCTTCCACATATATTCTTGCCCTCGTCAATGACGAAATCGAAAATCTTATCGAAGGTGAAGACCCGAAAACTATGGGTCAAATTCTAATGCCGTATAAGATGAGTGATAAGCAATATTCAGACTGCGCTGAAAAGTTGCAGCCTTTGCTGGCAGAATATGCAGAAGTTCTAGAACTTCGTCGGACTGACCGCAAGACACTTACCGAAGAACAAATTGAATTCATGGACTCGTTCAAGTTCTCTGGTATCACAATCATTAAGAAGATTGTCCAGCTTATCGAAGGTTATGTCAACGACCTCAAGAAGTCTTACATTAGCAAGCAGGTTGCTAAGGTTCGTAAGAAGAAGCCTAAAGATAAGACAAAGCTGGTAAGAGGTATCAAATTCCTTGCCGAAGATGAAAAGTTCGGTAAGAGTATCGACCCAGTTAACCTTCTAAATTGTAGTGAAGTATGGACTTTCGATACTAAGACTAGGAAACTATCTAAGTATTACAGTCCTGTTGGTGGTGGCATCACCGTGAAGGGTGCATCGCTCGTTGGTTACGAAGAATCAATGTCCAGTTGTAAGTTGCTTCGAAAGCCGGAAGATCAGATTCCTGCATTTTCTGCTACCGCTAAAAAAGACTTGACAAAATGGTATTCTTCTGTTAAAAGTAAGAATGCGAATGTGCGACCGCGGCTTACCGCGACGACTCTGATTTTGAAAGTATTTTAATGGCAGATAATGACAATGTAACATATCTTAGAATGCAACCTAAGAACCCTGATAACGAATCATACTCTTATTTTCTAGAGGGTGCAGCGCAACATGCTGCATATCAGGATGCGGAAGCTATGGCTGCCGCGTGTATAAATGGCATCTTAGCGGTCATCAATAAGAAGGTCGGTGGGATTAAAAACGATAATATTCATCGGGACGCGGCCGTGGTTGCTGTTCTCATTCAAGGTATGTTTATGCGTCAAGTTGACGTTCATTGCCCAGAAATAAACCTTCTAGATGATATCAGTGAAATTTTGAGTGGGAAGGAACACAGCTAATGATAGTGGTAGACTTTAACCAAGTTGCAATTAGTAACATGATGGCTGAACTTGGTGGTCGTCGCGATGTGGAGGTCAATCTTCCTCTCATTCGTCATATGATTATCAATTCAATTCGTTCATATAAGCGTAAGTTCGGTGCAGAATTTGGCGATATCATCATTGCATGTGATAATCGAAACTACTGGCGCCGCCAGTTCTTCCCTAACTACAAGGCTAATCGTAAGAAAAGCCGCGCAGACAGTGGCTTTGACTGGAATTCAATCTTCGAAGCCCTGCATCAGGTCCGTGCCGAGTTGCAAGAGCATTTTCCATATCCTGTGATTGATGTTGATGGCGCAGAAGCAGATGATGTAATCGCCGCGCTTGCAGAATATAGTCAGACTTCGAATGTTGATGGCCTTATTCCTAGTGCAGAGCCTTTCCTCGTTCTCTCTGGCGACCATGACTTCAATCAGTTGCAGAAGTGGTCCAACGTAAAGCAGTATGCACCAGTGCAGAAGAAGTTTGTTAAGCTGACCGATAAGCCAGAAGTTGTTCTGATGGAACACATTATTACCGGCGATAAGGGCGATGGTGTTCCTAACATCCTGTCAGATGATGATACGTTTGTCACTGGTTCACGCCAGCGTCCCATGAAGAAGGATAAGGTTGCAGAGTGGAAGCACCAGAAGCCAGAAGACTTCATCACCAGTGATGAAATGTGGCGTAACTTCCAACGCAATCGTGAACTGGTTGACTTGTCGCGCATTCCCCAAGATATCAAGGATGCAGTTATTGATAGTTACGAGAAGCAAAAGGGTGGTGACCGCAGTGGTCTCCTGAATTACTTCATTGCGAATCGTATGAAGCAGATGATTGAGTTGATCGATGAATTTTAATAGTTCCACTGAAAGAGTAGGCATTACCGCCAGTTGCTTTGACCTGTTCCACGCGGGTCATGTTCTTATGCTACAGGAAGCTAAAGAACAGTGCGACCGATTGGTAGTAGCATTACAGACTGACCCAACGATTGACAGACCAGAGAAGAACAAGCCCGTTCAATCTCTGGTAGAACGGTATATTCAGTTGCAAGCATGTAAGTATGTGGACGAAATCATTCCATACACGACAGAAGAAGACTTGCTAAATATACTACAATGTTATGACTGGGATGTTCGCATTATTGGCGAAGATTATTACAATAAGCGATTTACTGGTGACGAACTAGGAATCGAAGTTTATTACAATAGTCGCAGGCATAGCTTTAGCACTACTGAATTGAGAAGGAGAATTGGCGATGGCAACAAGATTACCACCAAAGAAGTTTAAACAAATTGATCAGGCTCTAGATTGGGCGACCGAAGTCAAGGACATTGATGAACTACGGGAACGAGTTCGTGCAATCTCCACTGGTAACTCCGTTCTTATGCGTTTCTTGGCATGGGGCGTAGGCTACGAACAGGGACCTCACAATCTACCAGAGGGTAGAACACCGACCAAGAACGAAGAACTACCTGTTGATATGGGTGATACTAATATCACGCAAGAGTTCCGTAGACTTCTGACTCTACTACCGGGTGGCAGTGCAGACCGAGTTCCTCAGTGGCGCCGCGAAGAAATCTGGATGCAGATTTGTCAGGGTGTTCACCAGAACGAAGCTAAATTGCTGGATTCTGTAAAAGACCAGAAGATACTCGATTTGTATCCTTCTTTAGCAGATGTTCTTGAAACTTTTCTTGTTGGTTGGAAAAAGCCCGAGGTTAAGAAGAAGAAGGTGTCAAAAAAGCCCGCGAGTATCTCCGAGGAATAATTAAATTATTCGTAAGAGAACAGAAGATACCCATAAAATGGGGCGTTAAGCGACCTTGGGGTCTGTAATTAAAACACTAATAAATAACTGTTCTCGAACTTTCAAACGGAGATACTTTGATGGGCGCAATTCTGGAACATAAGCATCTAATCATTCGTGCAGAACTTAAAAATCCGCCTAAGTGCGCGGAAGCAATTCAAGACTGGATGAAAATCTTGGTCGATAAAATTGGAATGAAGATACTTATGGGCCCATATGCGATTTACTCGGATATGGTAGGCAATCAAGGGTTGACAGCGGTTACAATTATTGAAACCAGCCATATTGCTATGCATGTATGGGATGAAGTTGACCCTGCATTGATGCAGCTGGACGTTTACACTTGCTCTACTCTGAATATTGATGATGTATTTCTGGCACTTAGCGATTTTGCACCTGTTAATGTTCAATTCAAATATATTGATCGGGAACATGACTTGACATTGCTAGATAAAGGTGTTATAAGTGAGATACTTCCTCTTTAAACACAAGAACGAAATCTGGTTAGTCAAAAATCCTGAACAAGTTCCAAAGCCTAGAGAGTTATTGCTTCAAAACTCTAATATTGAATATATAAGAGATAAAGCAAATTCTTTAGGAAAAGGCTTGACATTTCGTGATAAAGTTAGTAGAAAGAAGATACCGGCTTTAACGACAGAACATAAAGCAAAAATTGCTCTAGCGTTAAGTGGTAGCAACAACCCCAACTGGGGTGGCTTGAAAGAAGATACAAAGGCCAAAATTCGTCGCAAGATGCGAGGAACAAGGCGCAACGAAAACAATCCTATGTATGGCAGACGCCAATCATGGGAAACTCGCAATCTCATAGCGATGAAGGCGAGACATAGAAGACGAAAGTGGTGTGTCGACCCTAGCGGTAAAACGCATTTGGTAGACCCACTTACTTTCATACTACCTTCTGGCTGGATGTGGGGAAGATTTTACGACCCATATAAACCAGAAGATTTTTAAAAAACTCTTGCTAAAATGTCAAAAACTGTTATATATAGTATTCTGTTCTTTGACATTGTTAGAAGTTTTTATTGGAAGCGTGGGTGAGTGGTTGAAACCTACAGTCTTGAAAACTGTCGTACCGCAAGGTACCGTGGGTTCGAATCCCACCGCTTCCTCCAGTTTGGGGATGTAGTCCAATGGCAGAGACAGAGGACTTAAAATCCTTACAGTGTGGGTTCGAGTCCCACCATCCCTACCAATGCCCCTTGGTGTAATTGGCAACACGTCGGATTTTGATTCCGAAAAGTCCAGGTTCGAGCCCTGGAGGGGCATCCATTCTTAGAAAGGTTATATAATGAGTGATGTTGTAGCAGTAGACCAACTTCGTCTGTTTATTGAACGTATTGAAAACATCGAAGTGGAAATTGATGCGAAGAAGACTGACCGCAAGGAAGTCTATTCAGAATTGAAGGGTGAAGGCTTTGATGCCAAGGCAGTTCGTGCTATTGTGCGCCTCCGTAAGAAGGAAGCACATATCCGTCAAGAAGAAGATATGATTCTTGATACATATCGAAATGCAATTGGCGTTTAATTAAAAAGTTCCGGGGTCTATCAACCCAACTTCTTTAAATGCCCATGCTCTTTCGTTGCATTGCCAACAAGAGCCACAACGTTCTCCTGTAGTTTCAGTGCAACTATGAGAGAGTTTAGATATATCTTCTAAAATTCCCGCCTGATGTGCTAACTTGACTGTTTCGCTTTTATCTATTTTTGCAAATGGAAAATGCCAGCCAGTATAGTTCGCATCAGGCGGAATTCTTACTGGCTCTGTTCCAGGTAGTGTTACGGGTGGATTTTGAGTGTCCGCACTTATCAATGTCTTAAATCCAAAACGAAATAGTTGTTCGGCTGGATATGAGATATGTCTACTATGATGTAATCCCACCGGAATTGAAACGATTAGATGGTCTATCTCAATTTCATGTAGTTTTTCTGCCCATTCGCAAATCGATTTACCAAAATCTACTGCGGCAGAGCCTCTATCTATCGTAATGCAACGTAGAGAGTTTAAGCCGCTTTTCTTTGCTTCAATGCAATATAAATGAAGCATGAGGGCGCTATCGAAACCGCCGCTAATAAACAGTCCGAAATTACCCTCGGGAATAGTAATTGCATACGTCATAGATGAACCTTTAATATAATCACGATTATATTTAGTTTCGAATTTATGCTTGACATTTGGTAGTGAATTAGTTATATAATGATGATGAAGAAAAAATATCAAATTACTCACATGGGCAAGACCCTCAACACCGACCACTGGTATGACTTACCAGAAGATAAATGTCTGGAGTTGAAGGCTGCGTATTATCAGAAACCAGATTTTGATTTGGTTGAGAAAAATCTGCAGGCCGTGCGCAACGGTGGCACTGTTATCAGTACCATTACTAGCTATTATGTGAAAGACCTAATGGCTAAAGTCAAGTTGCAATCTCCTCGTTGGTCTATCGAACAAGTGTTTGAGTCCAATGATTTGATACGATACTTTTGGAGCCGAGTGCTTTCAAGCGATAAAGTATACCCAAAGACGGATTCAGATATCAAGAACTTTGAGGCTGCCCTGCGACTTAGTGGCGGTGGTGTTGCGATGAAGCCGTCTAACTATCCGATTAAGTCAGTAGACGAGGTGTTATCCAAATATAACATCAATGGTAAATACTATGATTTCTCGTGTGGTTGGGGTGTAAGATTGCTCTCGGCGATGAGAAATCGGGTTGAGTATTACGGCACTGACCCGAATAATCTGTTAGTAGATAGACTTCGGCAGATGGCTACAGATTACAATACCGTAAATGGCACGAATGCATCGTATGACATTAGATGCCACGGTTCTGAAACATTCGTGCCAGAATGGGAAAACACTATCGGAGTAGCCTTTAGTAGCCCTCCATATTTCAGTCTCGAAGACTATGGTGTTGGTAATCAGTCATACAAGCCCGGTACTTCCTATCAAGAGTGGCTAGATAACTATCTGCGACCTACGATAGAGAACATCAAGAAATATCTGATTGAAGACGGCAAGATGCTCGTTAACATCAAAGATTTCTTAGATTACAAGTTATGCGCCGATACTAGAGCGATTGCAGAAAGCCTAGGGTTTCACTATGTGAAAACACTCACGTTGAAGAACATCACTAGACCAAGTGCTAAAGCAGATTTGAATACGGATGAGGGCATTATGGTGTTCTCGAAAAAGCCCGTGCAGCCTAACCCATTTACCGATAAGCTATTCATCTTCGAATAACGATAATAGTGGTTGACATTTACCCAAAACTAGTGTAGTGTTAATTATAAGCTGAGAAAACGGAGATAGTGACATGAAAACGTATGAACAGGTTCTCAATCGTGCAGTTCTCAATGGGTTTCATGAGTATTTCGGCGGTGGCAGCTATTATCGTGGTGCGCACGATTTTGTAGATGCCGTAACGTTTATATATGCAGTGCCCCGCGACAAGTTTATGGAAGATGTTGAGCAACTGATTGAAGAGGTCAAGGTGGAAAGCGCAGCCAATAACTGGTACGCTGATGATATCATTGCTTATCTGAAAAATAAGTAATTTTTCGGTTGACATTAGTTACCCATTTTGCTATAAAGAAAGAGTAGTTGATGACGAGGTGATTCGAAATGCTTACTCTTGCCGATATTAATGCTGCCACCAACTCTAAAGATGGCAATATCTATTCCGACCTCTACAAGGATGTTTACGGCAGCCGTCCTCGGTATGCCCAGTTCGCATCCATCGAAGAGTTCGATGCGGATTTCGAACGCCTTGTGGCTCGTCTGGCCGAACAGATTGACGAAGATAAGATTCGTCAGGATGCAAATCTTGAAGCATTCAAGGTGCGCGTGGCAGAAACCATGCTTCTTTGTAACTGCGACAAGGTTCGCGCCGTAGAAATCATCGCCGATGCTGAAGGCGAACTTGAGAACCTAGAGTTCTACAGTTACGAACGCCTTGAGTGGTACTTCGATATTAAATTCGGAGATATCAAGCAATGGATGGCCGAATAAGTTTTTGCGCCTGTAGCTCAATGGTAGAGCCAGCCCCTCATAAGGGCCAGGTTGCGGGTTCGAGTCCTGCCGGGCGCACCAAATATAATACTTGACATTCTCTGCGAATCTGCTATTATGAGAATATAGTCAGTAAGAAAGTGATTCGTTATGGAAGTTTTTGTTTTGATGGGTGAGTTCGATCACGAAGGTTCGTTGCTCCTTGGCGTGTATGCGTCCGAAGATGAAGCACGGACTGCCCACGGTGTGTATACTCGTGACGGCGATCGTTTCCTCGATTATTATTACATCGTGCGTCAAACGGTTGGCGCACATGTAGACCCCGATTTCGAATATCGAACCTACATCTAAAGTTTTTATGGACCCTTAGCTCAGTCGGTAGAGCATCGGACTCTTAATCCGCAGGTCGTTGGTTCGAATCCAACAGGGTCTACCAGTTTCGGACGGTTAGCTCAGTAGGTAGAGCAACGGGCTTTTAACCTGTGTGTCCTGGGTTCGAACCCCAGATCGTCCACCATATTTGCGAGTGTAGCTCAGTTGGTAGAGCAAACGACCGATAATCGTTAGGTCACAGGTTCGAACCCTGTCACTCGCACCATACCAGCAGAACAAGTGTTCGACCGACTCTCATAAGGTTGGTTTCGTAGGAGCGTTACCTACTGCTGGTACCATGTCACGATGGCAGAGTGGTCCAATGCAACGGATTGCAAATCCGTAAAGCCGCCGGTTCGAATCCGGCTCGTGACTCCATAGTGCGGAAGTAGCTCAGTGGTAGAGCTTCTCGTTGCCAACGAGATGGTCGGCGGTTCGAATCCGCTCTTCCGCTCCAAATGGCCCGGTCGTCTAGTGGCTAGGACACCGCCCTTTCAAGGCGGAGAAGCGGGATCGAAACCCGTTCGGGCTACCATTTAGAAAGTGTTGTTATGGTTAAAATGATTTTTGCATTTTTGTTTATTTTTGCCCTTGTATTCTTCGGAATTCAAATTGTTCGAGATATGACAAAAAGTGAAAAATTAGGCTTGACAAAGTTGTTTGCCTATAGTATAGTGTGTTCTGTAGCAGCGATGGCCGTTGCCACAGCAATTGTTTTGATTTTCTAAGGAATAAAGTTATTATGAAAAATGTTACCAAAGCTGTTCTTCTCGCTGGCCTTATGGCAACGACTGCCGCTTGTACCCGGATTGAAACTGGTGAAGTGGGCGTTCGTCGCTCGTTTGATAAGACCATCGAAACTACCGAACTTCTGCCTGGTTCTGTAAACCAGACTATCTTCGGTGATGTTATGACCTTCCCTACGAAGGACGTTCAGGTCGATGTTACTGATTTGACGCCTCTTGCATCTGATAACTCGACTGTTGCTGACTTCGATATGGCAGTTATCTATTCGATTAATCCTGGCTCGGTTGCCGAACTCTACATCGAAAAGAACCGCGGTTTCCACGCTGATACCGAAGAAGGTGATACGCTGTTGATGTATAATTACATTCGCCAGCTTGGCCGTAACGCTGCATATAAGGTTGCTCGTCGTTACGAGTCCTTGAAGATGGCAGATAATCGCGCCGAGATGGAACAGTTGATTCGTCAGGAAATCGTCAACAGTCTTGTTTCCGAGAAGCTAGATGGTGCAATTTCTGTTTCACAGGTTCTTGTTCGTCAGGTAAAGCCTGCTGCAAACATCGTAGCATCTGCTAACGCCCTTGTTCAAGCCCAGAATGCTGAAAAGCAGAAGCAGGTCGAAGTTCGCACCGCAAAGCTAGAAGCACAGCGAATTGCCGCTTTGAATGCCAACGCTGGTGCTACCAAGTATATGGAAGCAACCGCGATTGTTACGATTGCCGAAGCGGTGAAAGACGGTAAGGTTAATACCATCGTCATTCCTTATGACTTCAAGGGTATTGTTAACGTAAAGTAATACTGATTGGAAGGTGGGCAGGACGGTAATGCAACGCACTGCTAATGCGTCTACCAGAAATGGTAGAGTGGGTTCGACTCCCACACCTTCCGCCAGTTATAAGTAATAGAATATGGTGGATGTAGCTCAGTTGGTTAGAGTGTCGGCTTGTGATGCCGAATGTCGCGGGTTCGAGTCCCGTCATTCACCCCATTA
>JACCDU011194447.1_pt1 | contig 12709 bp, 9 predicted proteins | sample 7446081 | NCBI WGS metagenome assembly JACCDU01 (sample SAMN15323447, study PRJNA562643) | freshwater metagenome | isolation source: river surface water | place: USA:Blue River Watershed | collected 2017-08-17 | reverse complement strand
TTAATAGGTGAAATGTTGCAGCCGTTTTCATTGGTTGAACTTCGTACAATTTTGCAGGAGGTTCATTTTTTGATTTCCTTTTAGCAGTAATCAATTTTTAAAATTAAGACTACCGCAGGGAACCATTACAACATCTGTACCGGCTGTAATCTTGTAAAATAGTTTTTTATCTTTTATGATATATTCTGCCCTAACTGGCCACTTTGTTTTATGGATGAAAATTGCACTGTAAAATAAATAATTTTTGAAAGGTGAAATTCTGTTATTCAAATCCTTTAATTGATTTGATTCATTAGTTAAAAGAGCTGGTATGCCCGTAAGACCATAATCGAACTCTTGCACTTTGTCAAGTGTCATATTAGACTTTGTAAAGACAACTTTAGCGTGCGATTCTTTAGATTTAAAAGAAATGCTTGTCGGATAATTAATTTTTAAATCTAGAGGCGATGATGCTTCATTACGTAAATTAGTCCAAAAAATAAAGTAATTGTACTCTTTTCCTTTATAGGAAACGATTCCCCCTCCCTTAGGTAAACTATTGGTAATAATTATTTTATTCTTGGCTGAAGAATTATAGACAACCTTAGAGTACTCCCAATTCTTATTTTGAACTGACTGCCCATTCAAGTTTAAAGAGAGTAATATTAGAAGGCAAGTAGAAAATATATTCATAAAATCAAAAAAGGGTTACACTATACAAGTATAACCCTTTTACTTTTATATCAGCTCCCCTTTTCGACGAAAGATGCAGCTATAATGCGATGATTGAGTATGTTACTATCAGGAAATTGAAGGGTTGAACTTTTTGTAAAATTCACTTTAACCTTCTTTCGGTCTTTGTCCATTTAATAGGTGGAAATTGATTTTCAATTTGGGCTTTTGATGGATTTCGAACTTTACTCAATCTTCCCTCTGTATATAGTTTTTCAGATATGATATCCCAGGCTGGAACTTCATTGTCTTCCTGAACCCAATGATGGTAAGATGCTTCATCACACCATTTAGGAAGATGTTGCATAGCATTTCTGTGTGATAAGGAACCTCTAAATTCTTTCATTGATTCCTCATTCTCCCATATGGTAATGGTCCAAAAAGTAAGTTTTTTATCAATTAATTCTTTGCCTTTCAAAAGCCCTACTGATGATTTTAGTTGTTTGACGGAGGCTTCATTTGCCCTCATGAAGGGGATTAGAAAGAATATGGATTTTACACGAAGTCTTGTTACAGATACAAAAGGCATATAAATATTTTATTTCTTAAAAATAAATAAAAGATGCAACTACCCTAACTCACTGATAGACAAAGAAAAAGCCATCATTTCTGATGGCTTGTCCAGTGTGGCTCCCCCTTCAGGACTTGAACCTGAGACCCTCTGATTAACAGTCAGATGCTCTAACCAACTGAGCTAAGGAGGAGTGTCTGTTCGACATTTCGCTTTTGGGCTAAGCCACAAAAGCGGGGGGCAAAAATAAGGATTTTCGGGAAGTTGATAGCACAAATTGCCTCATTTTGGTCCCTCTTTTCGAATCCCTAAAAAAAGCCCTTCGGGCCTGACTTCTAAAGGGTATATCCGCATGTCATAGCCTTGGCCGGTACAGTTTCGGCCATTGGACAAGCAAAACTTATAATGATGAAGAGGGCAAACAACATTCCCCTTACTATCTATATATCCTTCTTTCAGGGGGGCGCCGGCATGAGGACAAAGGGCTTGGAATGCCATCCATTTTTCTTGCCACTTTGTAATACATATTTTTTTGTCAGCTACGTTGACTTCCACAATCTCGGTCCCGTTTTGTAAAAGGGATTCGGGATCGGCGCTAATCAAGTGCCATTCAAATTCCCTCGGTATAGGACTCATAAGAATGGTAGCCGGTTTTGTAGGGGTAGCGTTTAATGTATAATGCGCGAACTTGTTGAAGTAAATTGGATCGCAGTCCGTCAATTTCTCTTTTTTGAGTAGCAGAAACAAATACACATGTTGCACCTGTTTCGTTTTCCCATCTCTTTTTCAGATCTTTTAAAATGGTTTGTTTGACGTCTTCTTCCAGCCACTGATCAAACGTGCGTTCTTCATACAAATCCATTTTATTGAAAACAGTGATGATCGGTTTTTCTGCGCAGCCTAATTCAGCAAGGGTAGTATTAACCACTTTCATTTGGTCTTCATAATTAGGGTGTGAGATATCAACAACATGTAAAAGAATATCACTTTCTTTTACTTCATCTAGTGTACTCTTAAAGCTTTCTACCAGGTGATGGGGGAGTTTACGAATGAATCCAACCGTATCGCTCAATAAGAAAGGAGTGTTTTCAAACACTACTTTGCTTGTCGTTGTATCCAGTGTAGCGAATAATTTATTTTCTGCAAATACATCACGTTTACTTAGGATGTTCATGATAGTAGACTTGCCTACGTTTGTGTAGCCGACTAAAGCCACGCGTATAAATTCTCCTCTTTCTTTTCGCTGTGTATAAGCTTGTTTATCTATTTCTGCCAAACGTTTGCGCAGTAAAGAAATCTTATCACGAACAATTCGTCGGTCTGTTTCAATCTCTGTTTCACCGGGGCCACGTGTACCGATACCACCTCCTAATCGCTCAAGGTGTTTCCACATACCTCGCAAGCGGGGTAATATATATTGGTATTGCGCCAGTTCTACCTGTGCTTTGGCTTGTGCAGTTTTAGCGCGTCTTGCGAAAATGTCTAAAATCAAATCACTTCGGTCAATCGTTTTTACATTGATAACCTTTTCAATATTGTTGATTTGTGCGCCACTTAGTTCATCGTCAAAAATGACAACGCGAATATTTTTTCCAGCTACAAATTGGGCAATCTCTTCGAGCTTTCCTTTCCCGACAAATGTTTTACTGTCGGGATGTTGTAATTTCTGTGTAAATGTTTTGACGGTAACCGCGCCCGCCGTGCTTGCTAAAAATGCAAGTTCATCCAAGTATTCATTCACTTGTGTTTCAGTCTGATCTTTTTGAATAACTCCGACTAAAACGGCTCTCTCTTCTTGTTCAATCTTATTCCGCTTATCGATCATACCCGCAACATCAAAGTCCGCTCAACATCAGACCTACTGTAAATGGTCTAGCGGTTGGACCTGTTCCATCTTTCAATGTAGGATTGAGCTGATAGCTAGAGAAAAGGGAGAATCGACCATAGCCCACTCTGAATGTACCTACAAAGCGTGTTTTATTAATAAATTTTGTACTGGTTTCTTTCATTGTGTAATCATTAATTAGATTACCATTTCTGTTTTGAAGCGTAACGTTTCTGGTATGTGCATTAATTAAAGCACCAACGCGAACTCCAAGTCCAAACTTTAAACCCTTGCCATTCTCTGGATCAGCTGTGTAGCGTAATTCAAGTGGCAACTCTGCGTAGCTGGTAGCAAGTTTTGTCTTTTTAAAATGATTGGTATCACGCACGTTAGTGAATGGCATAACTGACCCCAGTTCTTTAATACCCACATTAACTTTTGAAAACTGAAGATGATCCGTGCCTACACCAACACCTACTCCGATACTCATGTTTGGACTGCCTTTAAAAGGGTAGTCAAACATGAAATAGACGTTGAAACTTTTTGAAAACTTACCCATCGCAATCGTATCTGGAACTCCAGTCCAGTTGGTATATCCTAATTGTATAACTAAATGATCGCTGGGACGGTTAGAAAGGTCTACTTTCTTTTTTGTAGCTGTTTTTTCTTGCGCCTGAATTCCAAATTGAAAGGAAAGAATGGTAAGAGCGAGAAGATAGAAATGCCTCATTAAAATTAATTATATGATAATCAATGTTTTGTATAAAAGTGGACCCTGTTGGGATCGAACCAACGACCCTCTGATTATGAGTCAGATGCTCTAACCGTCTGAGCTAAGGGTCCGAAGGAGCAAAAGTAATTAAAAGATGACACAACTGGGTCTGTAAAACTAGGTTGTGGGCTTAATTTAGAGGATGCTTTTTAACAAATTAACGTTCTATTCTATTCTGCCGCTGCTCTTAAGTATGGTTGTTTTCAGCGGATGCCAACAAAAAAACCAAGTGCCACTTACCACGATTGCCTTTGGTTCGTGTGCCAATCAAGATATTCCTCAGCCAATACTGGGGATAGCGGCTTCCTATAAGCCAGACCTCTTTATTTTTTTAGGTGACAATATTTATGGCGATACAGATAATATGGATACGCTCAAAGCAAAGTATGCACGGTGGGCTGCCCAACCTTATTTTCAAAAACTAAAACAGTCTACTCGTTTTTTGGCGACTTGGGATGATCATGATTTTGGAAGAAATGATGCGGGCCGTCATTATCCATTCAAGAAAGAGTCGAAAGAAATTTTCTTAGACTTTTTTGAGGAGCCTGTAACCAGTGAGCGTAGAAAGCATGAGGGTATTTATCATGATGAATATATTCAAGTAAATGGGAGAGTAGTCCAACTAATATTATTAGATAATCGAACTTTTCGAGATGACTTACGATTGTATGACAGTACAGCAGCAACTCCCAGATCCCGCTATTTTTATACGCTAGATTACAGCATACATGAAACGCCTGATAGTACCCTACTCGGCGCAGCACAATGGAGATGGCTGGAGTCTGCCTTAAAAAAGCCCGCTGACATTCGGTTGATTTGTAGTGGTTCACAATTCAGTATTGAATACAACGGGTATGAGGCATGGGCAAATTTTCCTTACGAACAGCAGCGCATGATTTCGTTGATTCAAAAAACAAAAGCGAATGGAGTTGTTTTTTTGACAGGGGATGTTCATTATGGAGAAATTTCTCGATTGAGTGTACCTGCTGGTTACCCGATTTATGATATTACGTCAAGTGGAATTACTTCGACCTGGAGTTTTGCAACTCCCAATGTAAATCGTATTGAAGGACCTATCATGGATAATAATATTGGTTTGCTTACGATTCGTTGGGAAAAAGATCCAGTGTTAGATATGCAGCTGATCGATGCTGCTAGTAATAGCAGAGTTCAATATTCCGTTCGATTAAGTGAAATTTCATTTAAATGAAGCAATCAATACTTATACAACTAATTGGTGTAGCGCTTTGTGTTTTAGTACTGAGCGCCTGCTCGGTTACAAAAAAATCCGCCATGTCTTTTTCTCCTAATTCAGTTATTGCACACCGGGGTGCTTTTAAGAAAAATAATTTTCCTGAAAACTCTATTGCTTCTTTGCGAGAGGCCATTCGATTAGGATGTACAGGATCTGAGTTTGATGTGCGTATGACGGCGGATTCTGTTTTAGTGATTTGCCACGATCCAGTTCACGGTGGGTTAGCTATTGAAACCAGCACGTATCAGGACTTAAAAAAAATACCATTAAAAAACGGAGAAGAATTGCCAACGCTAAAGCAGTATTTGTTAGCAGGTAAAAAGAATAACGCTGCAACTCGATTGGTGCTTGAAATAAAACCTTCACCCGCAGGTAAAGAGCGAGGGCAGTTGATTGCTGAAAGAGTAGTGGAGATGGTTCGCCAGTGTGGAGTGGAGAAAATTACAGAATACATCAGTTTCGACTTTGCAATACTGAAACGAGTTCAGTCTTTACAGCCTTCAGCATTCACCCATTATTTGAATGGAGAAAAAGCACCCGATGAAATAAAAAAAGAAGGAATCAGCGGTATAGATTATAATATTTCTGTATTCCGAAAAAATCCTGAATGGATTAAGCAAGCAAAAGCGCTTGGGCTTATTTTAAATGTATGGACGGTTAACGATCCCGATCAACTAGAGTGGTGTATCAATCAGTCTTTTGATTTTATCACTACAAATGAGCCAGAATACTTGCTGGAGCGACTAAAGAAGTAAGAAAACTTAAGCGCTAGCACTATTTCCGTCTATGGTCATTAGATGATCAAATAGATTCACCTCAGAGGGGATTCCAATTTTTTTACGTAATCGATATCTGCTTATTTCTACGCCTCTCACGGAGATATTCATTAATTGTGCAATCTCTTTGCTACTCAAGTTCATTCGTAAGTAAATACAAAGTTTAACTTCATTTGCAGTGAGGGTAGCGTATTTTTTCTTTAGTGATACCACAAAGTCGCTGTGTACTTTATCAAAGTGTTTTGCAAAAGCATCCCATTCTTGATCCACTTTATCGTCGTCGGAAACTGACTTTATCACCTTTTTTATTTCCTGGACAGCAACTTTGTTGTCAATATTTTTTAAGGCATGAGACAACTCGTCTTTGATTTTTGAAAGCAATTCTCCCTTTTTTACTAGATGCATAGTGGAGGATGCCAATTCCGAATTTTTAAAATTGATCTCTGCTTCTAATTTTTCATTTTGTAAAGAAACAATTTCATTCTGCGCCTTATTTCTTTCTAATTCGTGGATATAAAGTAGACGCTTTTTTTCTTCTTCAATTCTTTTTTTTTGTTTTGAAAACTTTCTTTTCTGGATTTGATACATCAGGACAAATAAACCTGTTACTAGTATTATATACAACGCATAGGCCCAGCTAGTTCGATACCAAGGGGGTAGTACTGTAAAGGAGTAGGAGGTGATAGATGATTCATTACCTAAGTTATTTCTTGCCTTTACTTCAAAAATATATTTTCCTTCAAGTAGGTTTGTATACTCTTTCTCTGTTTTGTCTGTCCAAGGTGACCAGCCATTTTCAAAACCTTTGAGACGATAGGAGTACTCAAGTCGTGACTGTTGACCAAAGAGAATAGACGAATAGTTAATTCGAATTGTTTTCCAATTACTTTCAAAGGAGGGTTTATAGGAATACGAGCCAGAGTTTCCAATTTCTCCAAACCCTCCATATATTAAACTATCAATTTTATTAGTGACTGTCAAACTTCTGATCTCTACTTTTAGTGGCCTGATATTTTCTTTGTACTTCAAATAGTTAACATGGAAAATTCCCTTTTCTCCACTAATAAAAATGTTTTGCTCATCAAGTGGTAAAATTGATTCAAACCCGCTGAGAATTTTATTTGCTAATTCTGGTAAGTAGGTAATGGTATTGTCGGATGCATTTATTACACCGACTGTTTTGGCTTGAACAAACCAATAGTTGCCACTCTTGTCTTGATTTATATAGCGTGTTCCTTTTTTCCCAATTGTTTTTTCAAATTGGGGGTGTGGAATAAACTTGTCTTTGTTTGGTACGTATTTATAGATTCCATTTTCTGTTGCTAAAACTATTTCTTGGTTTAAGAGGTATGCCTGGTTGTTTAGAGGAGCAGGCACACCATTTTCAGCGGCATATCTTTTGATTCTATAAACACTATCTATAAGTGATATTCGAAAAACGCCATGATAGGGGTGAGAGACCCATAGATTGCCAAATGAGTCAGCTACCAAATAGCGTGAAGATTCGTTGAATGAAGGAACAGTTGTAAAAGGGATAAGTTGGGTGGTTGTTTTTTCAAAAATGGATATGCCTTGATAATTACCAATGGCAACTAAAGGCTTGTTCGTTTGGTTGGTGATGGATACGAAATTCCAGTTGCCTGGTTTTTTATTGAACGGCACTGCACTATTGCCTTGCAATACAAATCCTCCCTCGTGATGCCCAATTAGTAATTTATTATCTAAAATAGAGAGATTCCATACCTGGCCATCAGTATTTGCAATTTTATTGAAATTGCCAAGCGAATAACTTTTATCAGGAATATTTTGCAATGAACTAGTATAAAGACCACTGGATGTCCCTATATAAAGTTGATCATTCAAAATAGCGATACCATATCCCGCTGCATCTTCTTGACTGGGTGATATTTGTTTGATTGCACTATTGAAAGCAATAAAATCTATACCATTATCGAGTCCTAGCCAAAGGTTTTGATCGTTATCACAAAATATACTCAGTACGTTATTGTTTTGAAGTCCCTCTTTTCTCGAAAAACGTTGAATGATATTTCCTGACTTATCGATTATATAAACTCCATTGTTATTGGTAGCTAATCCAATTCTGTCATTCGTGATACGAGTAGCTGCGTAAATTCTGTCGCTAATAAATGCAGTTTGATTTCCGTATCTAAGTGGACTAATCTGGTCACCAATTAATTGGTATAAGCCATTTTTTAAGCTGGTTAAAATAGCGCTGTCTTTCCCTGTTTCAAGAATTGCAGTAATTGGGTCATTTTTAGGAAGTATGGTTGACGAAGGGATTGGAGTCCATTTGTTTTGCTTAAAAATCCACAGACCTGTTTCATAGTCCTGCGCATAAATTTTTCCATTGGCAACTCCCATAAATGCCCATTCACTCTGGGGGTCAAAACTTTGGATTTGTTCATCTTTTAATTGAAAAATGCTGTTGCTACAACGGAAGAAAACGCTTTTGCCTAATGCTATTATATCCCATACATCGCTAAAGCCCCTTTTGTTGCTTGGAACTTTGGGTAAAAGGGAGCTGTACTTGAGTTTTCCAGACCTGTCAGCTTTGAAAAAACCTAGCTCACCCTGGCCTCCGGCATATATTATACTATCGCCAACTACCTCTAAGGACCTCACAATTGTTTTGTTGGGAAGGGGGTGTAATTGCCAGGTGTTTCCATCAAAACTTAGCACCCCTTCGTTATTTGCTACATATATGATTCCCTTTTTGTCCTGTTTGAAGTCCCAGTTTTGAAGACCTGCCTTATAGGTTACTTTCTTAAAATTGATAATATCAGGAAGGCCTATTGTGTTTTGGGCAAACAGGACGGGCCTGAAAAGTATAATTATTAGGGCTAAATAGTATCTCATATTTAAACAAGGAAGTACAAATTATAATATTTGCCTGATGTAGTGTTGAGAAATTTTATCATAATTGAAAATCAATATTTTATAAATATTGATGTAGTAATGTTGGGGTATTTATTTTTTTATGAAGTTAACATTCCATTTACTTTGTTTGTCTACATCTAGGAAAAAAACCTAATGCTTGTCGTATGAATCCAAAACTCCTTAAATGGGCTTTTGCGGTAATGTTGCTGGTCTTCACTTTACCCTCTTTTGCCCAAAAGACCCCTGTTTCAGGCCGTGTTCAAAACAAACAATCTGGTGAAGTACTCTCCGGAGCTACAGTAACAGTAAAAGGTACAAACGTATCGGCTGTAACTGACTCCAAGGGTAAGTTCACTATTAACGCGCAACCAGGCTCAGTGCTGGTTATCACCTATGCTGGTATGGCCCAGCAAGAGCTGACTTTAGCTGGTCAGGCTTCTGATCTGGTGGTAAAACTGGATGAGTCTGCCGAAACTACATTATCGAATGTAGTGGTGGTCGGTTATGGTACTCAGCGTATCACCAAGGTATCAGGTGCCATTGCAACCGTCAAAGGCGCAGATATCGAAAAGTTGAGACCTGTTCGTACGGAGGAGGCGCTTCAGGGAAGGGCTTCTGGGGTAAACGTAATTCAGCCGGGTACTCCTGGTGCAAAGCCAACTGTATTAGTAAGAGGTATTCCCTCTTTTTCTGGTACAGATCCAGTTGTAATAATTGATGGAGTACCTCAAACATTAACTGATTTAAATTCTATTGCGCCAACTGATATTGAATCAATCAACGTTTTAAAAGATGCGGCTACTTCTGCCATTTACGGAGTACGTGGTGGTAATGGTGTAATAGTCGTTACAACACGTTCTGGAAGAAAGTCTTCAAAAACTGATATCAGCTTGAATGCGAGTTATGGTTTGCAAGAAGTAATTAATACCGTAGGTGTTCTAAACGCCACTGAGTATGCAGCCATGATTAATGAGGGAAGCACAGTTTCTGGAGGTCCAGTCGTTTTCCCTGATCTCTCTACAATTGGTGTAGGTACCAATTGGCAAAATGAGGTTTTCAAGCGCGCTCCCATGCAGTCACATACTGTTTCTGCAAGAGGTGGAGCTGACAAAATGGGATATTTCCTTTCTGTGGGATATATGAATCAGGGAGGAATTGTAGGTGGAATAGATAAATCAAAATTCAGCAGAGGAAACTTTACTGCGAATTTGAATTTTGATCTTACTTCTAAGTTGAAATTCATCCTCAATACTACTGGTGTTATTTTGGATGGACGTGGAATCCAAGAAAATTCCTTCAACAGTGTATTAGGAAGTGCTTTGAATTTTGATCCAACAGTTTCTGTTGCAAATACAGTTGCGGGGACTCCTGGGAAATATGGATTCAGCAACTTACTCTTATCAGAGGTGTTTAATCCGCTTACCAAATTGGAGAACACTTATAATAAGAACACAGGTTCCAAATTATACGGAAAATTTGAGTTGCAATACTCATTGATGAAAAACTTACAGGTGACTTCCCGCTTTGGTTATACTAAATATGATGGGAACGCCAAGAGTTTCACTCCTCTTGCATTCTATGGGCCTAATAATATTGACAACTCCATGAACGCTGATGGCTCTGCAGTGGCAGGTCGTCACAATAGTGTTTCGCATGAAAAGGTGAGCAATTTCAATTACACCTGGGAATCTTTTGCGAATTACAATTTTGAGGTAGGTGGAAAAAGCAGATTTGAAACGGTAGCGGGATTTGCTATGGCTAAAGTTTCAGGAAACGCAGCTGGAGCTACTCGCCAGGATGTTCCTTTTAACTCTTGGGAGTTTGCCGATTTCACTGCAGCAACTGGAAATAATACAGCTGCCAATACCAATGCTTTAAGTGGTTATTATTATCAATACTTCCGTCGTAATGTTTCTGGATTCGGACGTATCAATTATGATTATGATAATCGTTATTTATTGTCTGGAACAATAAGAAGAGATGGATCTTATGCATTTGGTACACAAAATAAATATGCCAATTTCATTTCTGGTTCTGCAGGTTGGGTAGTAAGTAATGAGCAATTCTTTAATTCTAAACTCATTAACTACTTAAAGCTTCGTGCTAGCTATGGTACAACTGGAAATGAAAATGTAGATCCTCAGTTTGTGGGTATTGTAAACGGAGGTCCAAGCTATGGCCCAACTGCCAATAGTAACGGATACAACTTCAACAACGTATTCTATGCGGGTAGTACTGTAGGATCTGCTGCAAATGATGCATTACGTTGGGAGAAGCAATTACAAATGAATGCCGGATTAGACATTAGTTTATTTAAGAATGCGTTGAATATTTCTGCCGATTACTTCCAAAAAGAAGTAGATGGTTTATTATTCACTCCTTCTGCTTCTCTTTATTTAGGTACTGTACCTATACCTACTTCAAACATAGGCTCTACACGTAGCACAGGTATTGATGTTACTGTAACCTACAACCAGACTATTGCTAAAAAAGTGAAGTTGAATAATGCTTTCACTTTCACTACTGCAAAAAATGAAGTGACTGCTACTAATAGCGATGGTACGGCCAAAATCATGGGTGGTTATTATTTCAATGGCCAGTCACAAAGCGTAACTGTATTTGAAAAAGGATATACTCCTGGATATTTTTATGGCTACAAAACAAACGGATTATTCCAGAATGCGGCGGAGATTGCAGCTTCTGCTACACAGGCAGGTGCGGTACCCGGTGATATCCGATTTGTTGACATGAATAAGGATGGTATTATCAACGCACAGGATATGACTAAGATTGGTGATCCCTTCCCTAATTTCACTTTGGGTTGGAATTTTTCAATGGAGTGGGGTGGTTTTGACTTTACTGCCTTCACCTATGCTTCAATAGGTAATGATGTTTATCGTGCCTACGAGCGTAATGCAAACTACACTAACAAGGATAGAAGCGTTTTAGCAAGATGGACAGGTGAGGGAACTACAAATGATGCGCGTTATCCTCGTTTTACATTTGTGGACGCTAACAGTAATATCCGCGTTTCTGATCGTTTTGTAGAGGATGGATCATTTATAAAAATCAAGAATCTCCAATTAGGCTATACGTTCAAGAGCCGTATGCAGAAATCTTGGTTCTCTTCTTTCCGCATTTATGCGCAAGCTCGTAATGCCTTTGTGTTTACAAAGTATACTGGATTTGATCCTGAAATTGCTGGAGGCATTCTGGATACAGGTGTAGACAGAGGTTCTTATCCTCAACCTCGTACTTATACTGTTGGTATTGATATCAAATTATAATCAACCTAATGATTGCAATTATGAAAACAACTTCTTTTAAACTGCTTGGCCTAAGTGCGCTAGTGCTGTTTATGTTCTCTTCCTGTAAAAAATGGGTGGATTATAATCCACGGGAAGATTTTCGTATCACTGAATTAGATTATCTCCGCTCGGAGTCTGATTATCGCACCATGGCTGTGAGTGTGTATACACCCTTGCAATGGTTGAATCAGGCAGTGCCAGTTGGCGATATCGCTTCTGACAATGCTGTGAGTGGCGGTGAAAATGCATCTGATGTGTTATCATTACAACAGATTGACGACATGACTCATACGCCTGTTAATAGCACTTTAACAGAATTATGGCAAGCTGCTTACGAGGGAATTAACCGCGCCAATTATTTACACCAGTATAAAGACAAGAATTTAGCTGGCGAAACAGTGTCATTTGCCGGTAAAGAAGCGCTTTATGGTGAGATTTACTTCTTACGCGCTTATTATTATTTTCATCTTGTAAAGTTCTTTGGCGATGTTCCTTTATTTACTGAAAAGCGATTGGCATTAAGTGAGTCAGCTTCATTGACCCGTAGTCCCAAGGCAAATGTTTACGCACAAATTGAAAGAGACCTAAATGCAGCCATTACTGCACTTCCTGCTATCCAGGTTCAAAAAGGGCGTATTACAAAGTATGCAGCG
>JACCDU011377217.1_pt1 | contig 12710 bp, 10 predicted proteins | sample 7446081 | NCBI WGS metagenome assembly JACCDU01 (sample SAMN15323447, study PRJNA562643) | freshwater metagenome | isolation source: river surface water | place: USA:Blue River Watershed | collected 2017-08-17 | reverse complement strand
GCTTCATGCGTTTATTTTAAGGCGAAATTATCTAAAATTGGTAATTTCGCAGCATGAGGCCCTTGTATTTTATTTTTTGGTTCGGATTAGGCTTTAGCTTCCGTTTGTTTTTTAGACGCATCAAAGAAGTGCGTCCGAGTAAAAGTCGTTTTGGAAGAACCATTTTTGTAAGTAACCACCCTTCATCGTTTCTCGATCCATTGGTCGTGTCGCGTTTGCGCAAGCCAATTGTATATTTCATGACGCGTTCCGACGTCTTCAATCGCTTTACCCGGCCATTGTTTTGGCTCGCTCATATGTTGCCCATTTATCGCCAGCAAGATGGCGGCAATTCTCAGGAGAAGAACAAAAAGGTTTTTAAAAAGGCCACAGAAACCCTTGCTCGCAATCGCAATTTGCTCATTTTTGGAGAAGGCATCACCGACGATATCTTTGAGCGCAGGCTCAAGCCCATTAAAAAGGGCGCCATTCGCATCGGATTCACTGCATTAGAAGACCTCGAATGGCGCGTGGAAATCAGGGTACAAGGCATAGGGATCAATTACTCCAATCCAGGTGTGCTCCGCGGCGATGTATTGCTCGCTGCTGCAGAGCCAATCTTACTCAATGACTATAAAGAGGCCTACCTAGCAAATCCAAGTAAAGTCATTTCAGAGCTCAATCGCGAACTCGAGCAGCGCATGCAGGCACAAATTACGCACGTCAAAGCAGACGAGCACGTCGTGCTGCACGAGCAAATCATGATGCTCAATCGCAAAGGCATGCACGTAGATTGCTATGACCCAAAACTTTCCCTCGAAGCCCGCTGGTTGTATGCTCAACAGTTAGCGAACCATCTGAATACTTTATCCGAAAATCAGAATGAAAGTATTGCAAGCATCAAAAATCAAATCAATGCTTATCTAGACAGCTTGCGCAAATTGGGCTTAAGAGAAGCAGAACTTTATTGGTTTGCCCTTCAAAAGAACTGGCGCTTGCTCACTTTCCTAAAGCTTATGGTTCAATTGCCATTGTTTCTGGTGGGGCTTGTTCACATAGCATTACCGACCAAACTCGTGAAAAGGTTTGTCGAAAATAAAATGAAAAGACCCGTATTTTGGTCGTCTACTAAAATGACCATGCTTTTGGTCTTGTTGCCACTATGGAATATCCTGCTTTTTGCAGTGACTGCCCAATTCATTTCATTGGATACTTGGTGCTGGATTGCGCTCTTCTTCGCCTTAAATATTGTCGCTTTGGGGTACTATTTATTTTTAAAAAATACCACCCTTTTGATCAAATCATTACGTTATAACGCACAAAGCCTGCGCTCGGTTGTTGCACAACGAGATACCGTTTTACAACAATTGGAAACACTGCAATTCTAATGGAAGAAACAACACGTATTAAGAAACCAAAATGGTTGCGCGTCAAGCTCCCCACCGGAGAAAACTACCGCAAAGTGAGAGGCTTGGTCGATGAGCACAAACTCCACACCATCTGTGAAAGCGGAAGCTGTCCTAACATGGGCGAGTGTTGGGGCGAAGGCACGGCCACCTTCATGATCCTCGGCAATGTCTGCACGCGCTCTTGTGGTTTCTGTGGCGTTCAAACCGGAAAGCCAGATCCAGTCGATATGTTTGAGCCGGGTAGGGTTGCCAATTCTGTCAAAATCATGGGTGTCAAGCACGCCGTCATTACTTCTGTTGACCGCGACGACCTCAAAGACGGCGGCTCCGAAATTTGGTCCCAAACGGTGCGCGCTATTCGCCAGCAATCGCCGGGTACCACTTTAGAGACACTGATCCCCGATTTCGCCGGCAACTGGGACAACCTTCAAGTCATCATAGATGTCGCACCTGAAATTGTCTCTCACAACCTCGAAACCGTCCGCAGACTCACCAAACAAGTCCGAATCCAAGCCAAATACGATCGCAGTCTAGAAGTGTTATTTCGCCTCAAAAAAGGCGGTATGCGCACCAAATCTGGCGTCATGCTAGGGCTCGGGGAAACCGAACAAGAAGTACTTGAAACCATGCAAGACCTCCGCTCTGTACAAGTCGATATCCTGACGCTTGGCCAGTACCTCCAACCCACGCCAAAGCACCTGCCAGTAGCTGAATTTATTGAGCCGGAGCAATTTGCATACTATCAAAAGGTGGGTCTAGAAATGGGCTTTAGATTTGTGGAAAGCGGGCCGCTTGTGCGCTCCTCCTACCATGCAGAAAAACATTTATTCGATCAATAAATATTTGAAAATTTAACGAAACAAAAATTTATGTCAAAATTTGTGTAATTGCCTACAAACTTGACTCATTATTAAGAGAATATTTCTTAATTTGGCACACTAATCATGCACTATTAATAATTTCTATATGAATAAAAAGATATATGTATTTGGTTCTCTGATAGTTGCGGGTGTATTCGCCCTCGCATTCACCGCTTACCATTTCTTGCCACAAACGGCACTTTATCGTCAGGCAGGTTTGTCTATTCTGAAAGAAGGTCGTTCAACTGATGCCATCGCTTGGCTCAAGGCGCGTTACATTGATGTCAATACAGGTAATCCTGTATCAAATGAAACACTTGCCAAAATTGAGCAGGAAATCCGCAAAATGGGCACCTCTAAATCTATTGTTTTTGAATCGCTAGGCCCCGATAACATTGGTGGTCGTACGCGTGCCATTTGCATAGACCGAAGCAACATCAACCGCGTTTGGGCTGGTGGTGTATCAGGTGGTTTGTTTGTTTCCAACAACAAAGGTAACTTCTGGGAACGCGTTGTTCCGTATTTTGAAGCAGGCGCAAGTCCTTTTATTTCAAGTATGACCATGACCCCAGACAACACGCTTTATGTAGCTACGGGTTCAAACGACGAAGGTTGGGGTGGAAACGGTGTATGGTACTCCACAGACTTTGGCGCAACTTTCACTAAAATCCCCGGAACAACCAATTGTACAGAAGTTGGAAGCTCAGATGCAGACAACAACGTTTGGATGGCCACTTCCTCAGGTCTCAAAAAGTGGAAAGTGGGCGATGCTTCGTTAACAAGCATTACACCAGTAGCTGGCGGGTGCTTTGCTTTGCAAGTGTCTAAAAACGGTCAAGTACTTGTTGCGGCATACGCAGCGAATAAAACGTATGTCTCTACTGACGGCGGTAATTCATTCACAGACAAATCCGGTACAATTGCCAATAACCTTGTCCCAACTGGTGCTGCACGCATTGAATACGCCATTTCACCAGTGCAAAATGCGAACGGTGCCTACTCGCTTTACGCTACTCGTACCAATTCCAACCTATTGTCCATGCATGTATCCCATGACAACGGCCAAACTTGGAATCAATTTGTAGGTCCGTCAGGTCCACCTAACGAATTTGACATCTACCGCGATCAAGGTACATACAACAGCATTTTGTCTGTTGACCCCACAGATACCGAGCGCTTGCTCATCGGTGGTATCGACGTATGGGAATGGAAGCAAACTGTGAACAATCCGCCTTCTGGTGGATTCGAGAAAATTTCACTTTGGTTTGTGAATCCAAGTTCTCCAACCTACGTGCATGCCGATAACCACGAAATGAAATGGGACAACAACAATCGTTTATACGTTGGTAACGATGGTGGTGTGGGTGTCTCCAACAACAAAGGAGGTACTTGGTTCCCTGCTAACCGTGGCTACAACGTGACGCAATTCTATGGTATCGCATTCGATGCTGCAGGACGCGTTATGGGAGGAGCCCAAGACAACGGAACGCTTTACAACGACTTCAGTTTGTCTACGTACCATGAGTTCCGTGAAGTCAATGGTGGCGATGGTTTTGAATGTGAAATCTCTTTCTTTAATCCAGGAGTGATGTTCTCTTCTGTATACTACAACAGTATCTCTCGCTCTGGAGACCGCGGTGTCAACTGGACTAACTTTAGTCCGAACCTACCTGGAACTTACGACCCAGCTGGAACAGACGGCAGTCCGAACCACCCATTCCACACAGAACTTTTCTTAGCCGAGTACTTCGATCCAAATTCACAAGACTCCGTGACCTTTATTCCAAAGAAAAACTATGCTGCAGGTGCGCAACTTCGCATTGCCTCAATGGCCTCAGGAGATACGATCACCACTTCAGCTCCAACAGCGTTGTATTTTGACGACACGCTCTACTATGATCCATCGCTAACAGTTGGAAACGTGAACTACGGTATCAATAACGCTACGGGCGAAACCGTAGAAATGGGTTCAGACACCGTCATTTTCAATGTGTCTTGGGATACTCTACGCATCGCAGATCCTTACCAGTCTTGGTTCTTAGTATATGTGAATGCCAACGGCGGTGAGCTTTGGGGTACACGCAATGCGACGCGCTTCTCGGTAACCAATCCAGGCTGGTTGTGTTTAGCAAAAGGTATTGGTGGCGGTTTATTCAACTCAGTCGATGTTGAATTCTCCCGCGACCTCAACCATTGTTACATCAGTGCAGGAAACGGTGTATGGCGCCTAGATGGCCTTGGTGATATCTACACCAGCGATGCGAATTTTGCTTCAAAAGCAGGTTATGTCACCCAAGGTGCAACCACTACGGCTCCAACAGCTACAACACTTACCAAAATCACCAACACGTCTTATGAAGGTATTGCCATCAATCCGAATAACGAAAATGATTTGGTTTGTTTTGCAGGTTTTAACGGTACCAATAAGCGCACCAACAATGCAACAGCAGCTTCACCAACATTCACGAACTTAGGTTCAATAGTTTCCGGAATTGCTACCTACGATGGCATCATCGATCGCAACGATCCAGATGTTCTCGTCGTCGGTACTTCCAGCGGTGCTTGGGTTTCTGAAAACGGCGGAGCCACTTGGGAGAATGCATCAACAGGTTTTGAAGGCACTCCAGTCTATGAAGTTCGTCAAAGCTGGCGTTCATTTGACGAAGGAAATGGCCGTCCAGGCGAAATCTACCTTGGTACGTTTGGTCGTGGTATCTGGAGAACAACCCAATACTTAGGCACTGGTAACAACACGAACACGCCAAATGGTCAATTTAAGACCAAGTTGCGCACTTATCCAAACCCAACCAAAGACAATACCACATTGGTATTTGAATTGGCACAAAGTGGAAAGGTCGAAGTTCAAGTGTACAGCATTACAGGTCGTTTGGTTTGGTCTAAAAACCTACAAATGGCAGACGGTACACAAGAACTCAACATCGATAGCGCTGATCTACCAGCTGGTACCTACATTGTGAAATTCAGTGCAGGCAAGCAAACGGATACAGCCAAGTTCATCAAGATGTAATCTGACATCAACTCATAAAAAAAAGGAGACCGAAGTCTCCTTTTTTTATGTCGTTACTTTTCTTGTTCTAGAGTTTTACTTCACAGCACTCAACCGTGGGTTGGCTGTGGTTGTGAGGAGTTTCCATGCTTGGGCTCAAATAAGGAATGCCTAAATTCAAGCCTCTTAAAATCAAAAGCAGGCCAATGATACCCAATAGTATTTTTTGTGTCTGGCGTGGAACTAATTGATAAAAGCGCTGTTGGCCAATAAGCGGTATAAAAAACATTACTGGGAGTGTTCCAAGCCCAAAGAAGAACATGCTCAATATACCATCCGCTAGGGTTGGGCAGGAGAGCGCATACACTAAGGCCAAATATACCATTCCACAGGGTAACATACCATTGAGTACGCCGAATAAATAAGGCCTGAATGCGCGTGGCATTTTTTTGATTGCAGGAAATAAGCGCGCATTGAATTGGCCAATTTTTGCAGTAAGTTGTCGAAATCCAAACCAAGACTCCATGGAGCCAAATAACGCTGAAGCGAGGAAAAGCAAGCCAGAGAGGATGCTCAAAACTTGTATTGCATATACCCAAGTAGCGCCAATGCCAAGTAAGCCGAGTAAAAAACCAAGATAAGTATAGCTGCTGATCCGCCCGAAATTATAAGTAAGGCTACCCCAAAATGCTCGGTTTTTCTGGCTGCGGTCAATTGGAGCAGCAAGTGCAAGCGGCCCGCACATACCCACACAGTGCAGCGTGGCTTGCAGCCCGATGATGAATCCAATGAGTGTCGGAAAAATCATTTGCGCAAATAAGTAGCCTGCTGTAAATAGGTTTTACCTTTGATTTGATAACGGATATCAATGGCGTAATTGCCTTTTTTGAGTTGGGCTACAGGAAAACTACCACCTGCTTGGAAATCCAATTCTAGGTCGCTATTTTTGTCATTAAAGCACATTAAAGAGGCATGCAACTTTTCAATAGCTAGTTCTGTTTTGTTCTGAAAATAAAGCTTGCCGTTGTGCTCAAAGAAGTGGATAGGAAAACCAGCCTCTTGGGCACGCGCTTTTGCAGCCATGTCTGCATCAATGGTTTGTTCTTGTTCGTAATAATCTTCTGCAATCAATTCAGAAGATTCATTTGTGATGACAACTACCATATAGCCAATAAACACGACAAAGGCGATCATGGCTACAATTACTGCGTTTCTAAAGCTCATCTTTTAAAGTATTGGTCCGAAAAATTTAGTTTTAACAGTTTGAATTTTTTTGCCATTTCCGAAGATCAGCACTTTGATTTTCTTACTGCCATTGCCGATATAGCTCCTCGGAAAGCGAATGATCAAGCGTTCTTTGAGTTCTGTTTCTGGTCTGAGTATTAAGTGTGCTTTAACCGTTTTGATTTCCCCGATATGATTCTCTAAATGAAATTGGATGCGAAAAGACTGATGGGTTTTGTTGAGTAAATTGACTTCGTAAATATTCGTAATATGTCCGTGCTCGTCCATTTGATACGTGGAGCCCCGTTGTCTGATTAAAGTTGTTTGAAAGTCTTTGCGTGTGGCAATTAAAACAACGAGCGTAACAAAAAGTGCCAAAAGTAAGATTGAATAAGCTTTCACGCGACGCGTCCATTGGAATGGCTTTCTTGTTTTGATGCCTTCTTCTGAAACAAAGCGCACAAGTCCTTTTTCAAGGCCAACTGCGTCCATCATGTGGTCGCAGGCGTCGATACAGGCTGTGCAGTTGGTGCACTCGAGTTGTGTGCCGTTGCGGATGTCAATTCCCGTGGGGCAAACTTGAACACAGTGGAGGCAATCGATGCAATCGCCTTTTTGCGCAGCGGTCCTGTCTTCGCCTTTTTTGATTTTAGCGCGGTTTTCTCCCCTCACATGGTCATACGCTACCACCATAGAATTTTGGTCGAGTAAGACGCCCTGCAAACGGCCATAAGGGCAAATTGTAGTACAAACTTGTTCTCTAAGGAAAGCGAATACACCATAAAACGCATACGTAAAAATGACAATGGCTACAAAGCCGCCGAGGTGTTTGCCAAGCGGATCCGTTTGGATGCGCCAAAGTTCATCGGATCCAATGATATACGCCAGAAATGTATTGGCAATTAAAAAGGAGAGGCACCAAAAAATGACGTGCTTACTTGTTTTTTTGAAGATTTTTTCGGCAGTCCATGGTGCTTTGTCTAGCAGTCGTTGGGCTGGGGCGTCACCTTCAATAAAGTACTCAATGCGCCTGAATAACATCTCCATAAAGATGGTTTGAGGGCAAACCCAACCGCAGAATATGCGCCCATAAATAATGGTAAATAGGATGACGAAAACCACGGCTAAGATCAGAAGTACGGCGAGAATGTACATATCTTGTGGCCAAAATACTTGTCCAAAGATGACAAACTTGCGTTCGATCAGGTTGAGCATCAATAAAGGCTCCCCTTTGATGCGCAGATGTGGCCCAGCAAATAAAAAGCTGAGCATGAAATAACTAACTAACTTTCTTTTGTTGTAGAATGAACCAGCGGGTTTTTTTGGGAAAATCCATATGCGTTTTCCCTTTTCATTAACCGTTGCAATCCGATCGCGGAAGGCTTCATTTTGTTCACTCATGACGTTTCATTTAGTTATTTCTCAATGATGCTCCCTTGTGGCGCAAGTCCAGTTGCTTGCGGTAATGAAAGCACATAAGAGGCGACTTGCTGGATCTGAACCGGATTGAATTTAGAGGAGTGCTCAGGCATACCGTTCGCAGTTCCATATTTAATAGTTTTGAATACTTCTTTGATGTCGTAGCCGTAAATCCATGTTTTATCGGTCAGGTTTGGACCAATTTCACCTTCACCCTTGCTTTTGTGACAAGCCACACAGTTGGCTGCAAAAATGCCCGCTCCGGCAGATAAATCACTGGCATCAGTCAGTAGCGTAACGCTGGTTTCATCGACGTTCATGGCCATTTTATTGAGATAGGCCTGTACTTCTTTTTCGGCAACTTTAACTTCCTTATCGTAGGCTTTGATTTGCAAGTCGGAAACACCTAAAAGGTGGTAATTGATCAGGTAGATAAACGCGAATACGATTGTTGCATAAAAACCCCAAACCCACCAAGGTGGCAAGTTGTTATCGAGTTCTTGAATACCATCGTATTCGTGCTCCATTAGAATTTTATGTTCTTCTTCAATTGGCACGGCGTCGGTCAGCACCTGATTCACTTTTTTGAAAGAAGCTAATACGGGTACTTCTTCGATTTTTTCCGCTTTTGGCCTGACCATCCCAAGCATTTGGCTGAATAAATGACGCAAATACAATACGACCACCAAAAGAATGACATCAATGACTAGCAAGGCCAAGAGGTCTGTAGTGTCGACCAAAAGCCATGGCCCGTCTTTTTCACCTTCACCAGGCCCCATATAGTTGAGTGCATGGGCATTCTTACTGAGCAAGAGTGCTCCGGTGGTAATGATCAAGATCAGGCTATTTGTTTTGCTGCTGAGTTCCTTTAATTTACTCTTGAAATAATCTGATTTCATGAGGGTCATGAGTGTGCCGGCCATTACGATAATCGCGATAATTAAAATAACCGTGAGCACAATTAACCAATTGAAAATGGATAAATTACCTTGGTAATCTGTCGCTTTAATTGGTTCCATCACAGCAGAGCTATCCTTGACAACTGCACCATCTTCAGTCGGAGCAACATAACTATCTATGTAGCTAAAAACGGCATCAATTTCTTCATTACTCAAGGCTTGTGCGGGCATAGCAGTTGGACTAAAAGTGGAAATTTCCTTTGCGAGAGTGCTTTTCCCTGATCCAATTAACTCTGTTGAGTTTTGCACCCATTTATATAAGAGTTCTCCTTCGCCTGCATCGGTCCATTTTTGCTTGACTCCTTGGAGTTTTGGACCAGTGGAGTTTTTGTCGACCATATGACAGGTGTTACAGCGTGACTTGAAAAGCCCGGCACCGTCTAAGGCCCATAAATTGTTTTGAAATAAGCCTAATACGACTGCGAGCAGGAGGGTGAATTTCAGCGTTTTCATAGCGTAGTTATTGAATAGTAATTGCTTCGTTGTTGTCTTCTAAATCAAGTGGGGTAGCAGAGAGTTCCGCGATGCGCTCCTTGCTCATTTTCCAGACATAAAGCAAGACGAGTGCAAAAAAGATGGTAAAAAGTACCAAGGAAAAGAGCGGATAGATCTCAATGTCTAACATACTCGTGAGGTTGTGTTTGATAAAGCGTAGCATGAGCGACTTATTTTTTAGGTTGTAGCGTAATGTCTAAGCCCAATCGTTGTAAGTAGGCAATGACCGCTATGATTTCTTTTTGCTCAATATCTTTGATCAAGCTTTTTTGATTCACGCCAATGAGTGCTTGTTTAGGTGTGGTTTTGACGATGTCTGTAGCAATCAAATGTGCTTGTGCTTTCAAATCCTTGATGGCTATTTGGTCATAGCCTTTTGCATAAGGTACGCCCAATGTTTGCATGGCTCGGATTTTCTTTGGCGTCAAAGACAAGTCGAGCTTGTCTTCGCGCAACCAGGTATAGGCCGGCATGATAGACCCTGGAGACACATCTTTTGGCGCCAGCAAGTGCTCGTAATGCCAAAAGTTAGACTTGCGAATTTTTGTGTTGCCACCTTCGCGCGCTAAATCGGGGCCAGTGCGCTTAGAACCCCATTGGAAAGGGTGATCGTACACAAATTCTCCGGACTTAGAGTAATCGCCATAACGCGCTGTTTCAAAACGTAGCGGTCGCACGAGCTGGGAGTGACAATTGTAACAACCCTCGCGAATGTAAATGTCGCGGCCTTCGAGCTCGAGTGGCGTGTACGGTTTCACAGATGCGATTTTGGAAATGTTAGAGTCGACAATCATGGTCGGGATGATCTCTACGATGCCGCCAATCGCAACCACAAGTAAACTCAGGATCATAAATTGAACGGGTTTGCGCTCAATGACTTTATGCCAGTATTCACCTTTTGTGTTGTGTTCTAGTTCTTTAGTTGCCGCCGTTTGAGCGGCCTCATTGGCCAGTAAAGCGCCAGATTTCGCAGTCTTGACCAAGTTGTAGAACATCAAGATGGCGCCAGATAAGTACAGCAAACCTCCGAGTGAACGCAAGTAGTAATAAGGCTTGAGTTGAGTCACTGTTTTCAAGAAATCGGCATTTTGTAGGGTGCCATCCGGATTGAAGTCTTGCCACATGAGCCCTTGCATGAACCCAGCGATGTACATCGGAACAGCATAGAGCAAAATACCAAGGGTGGCTATCCAAAAGTGCTGATTGGCCATTTTTTTAGAGTACAATTCGGTGCGGTAGATTTTCGGGAAAAGCCAATACAACATTCCAAAAGTTAGCATCCCATTCCAGCCGAGGCCGCCGATGTGTACGTGTGCAATCGTCCAGTCGGTGAAGTGAGAGATCACGTTCACGTTTTTCAAGGAGAGCAAAGGGCCTTCAAACGTAGACATCCCGTAGGCCGTAAGTGCCACAACCATAAATTTGAGCAAGATGTCGTCGCGTACTTTGTCCCAGGCGCCGCGCAAGGTAAGGAGTCCGTTGAGCATGCCGCCCCAAGAAGGCGCAATAAGCATGACAGAAAAAACAACCCCTAAACTTTGTGCCCAATCAGGTAAAGTAGAGTAGAGCAAGTGGTGAGGTCCGGCCCAGATGTATAAAAAGATCAGTGCCCAAAAGTGAATGATAGATAAACGATAAGAATAAACGGGGCGATTGGCGGCTTTTGGCACAAAATAGTACATCAAGCCTAAGTAAGGTGTGGTCAAGAAAAATGCAACGGCATTGTGTCCATACCACCATTGCACGAGCGCATCTTGTACGCCAGCATACCATGAATAACTTTTCAGAAAGGAAACAGGTAGCTCAAAAGAGTTGAAAATGTGCAACATGGCTACCGTTACAAACGTGGCGATGTAAAACCAGATGGCTACATAAAGGTGCTTGACCCTACGGTTCAGAATGGTGGCAAACATGTTCCAGCCCCAAACCACCCACATGAGCGCAATGGCAATATCGATTGGCCACTCGAGTTCGGCATATTCTTTTGAAGTAGTGATGCCGAATGGGAGGGTCAAAACAGCAGAAATAATGATCGCTTGCCAGCCCCAAAAGTGAATGTAACTCATTTTATCGCTCCACATACGCGTTTTGAGCAAGCGCTGCAATGAGTAATAGACTCCGGTAAAGATACCGTTGCCTACAAATGCAAAGATGACCGCATTGGTGTGCAATGGTCGAATGCGACCAAATGAAATATATTTGAAGCCAAGGTAGTCATTGAAAAAATCTGGAAATGCCAACTGCAGGGCAGCGATGAGCCCCACCAGCATGCCCGTTACACCCCAAATGACCGTCGCGTAGGCAAAATTGCGCACGATCTTGTTGTCATAATTAAACTTTACTACTTCCATTGTTTACGTCTTTGATTATTGGTTCATCTTCAAACAGGACACGTACCGAAGGCCCATAGTCGTCGTCGAATTGTCCGTTTTTAGTGGCCCAGAAGAAAAAGCCTAAAAAAAACGCTGCAATGCAAAGACTGACAATAAGCATAAGGTAGATGATTCCCATATTGCAAATTTCGCAACTGTCAAGACCAAGAAGAATGACCCGGGTTTTTCAAAAAAACTGATTTATGTCAGCTTTTGAAGCTGCGCTTGTATTTAGCTTGGATCAGCACCGTACTCAAAAGCACAATAGTGATCGAGCTGATTGGCATGAGAATAGCCGCAATGAGTGGTGTGAGTTGACCCGAAATGGCGATACTGAGTCCGAAAATATTGTAGCTTAAGGAGAAGGCGAGGCATATTTGGAGCACCAGCTTGGCATAACGGCCAATGCGCAGCATTTGGATCAAATTGACCAATGATTTGGCCTCTAAAATGCCATCGGCACTCGGTGTAAAGCGAAACATGTCTTCGGAAAGTGCAAGGCCAATGGCTGCGGTGCCAAGCGCACCCACATCGTTGAGCCCATCGCCAATATAAAGCACCTGTTTGCCCGCTTTTTGAAGTTGCTGAATTTGCACCGCTTTTTGCTGTGGGCTGAGTTCAAAGAAAAGATGCTCTTTTAAAAATCCTAGGCCCATCAAAGCTGTGCTATCTTGGTTGTGATCGCCGGAAAGCACATAACAATTTGTAGCGCCGTAGCCATCAAGGATACTTTGGATGGCCGCGCTGCGCCAACTGCTTTCGAAGCGCAGGTGTGCACAGTTTTTTGCTGTTTTTAAAAAGAGTTCGCTTCCTTTAGCCAAATGGGCCTCACCGATAAACGCCGCCGAGCCGAGTAAGTAGGTTTCACCGTTCCATTCGGCACGCATGCCCTGGCCTTTGATTTCTTCGAGTTGCAGCAACTCAAGTTCGGGCGCTGCTTCGTGGGCTGAGGCAAGTGCTTTAGAAAGTGGGTGGGTAGATTGCCG
>JACCDU011221075.1_pt1 | contig 12711 bp, 7 predicted proteins | sample 7446081 | NCBI WGS metagenome assembly JACCDU01 (sample SAMN15323447, study PRJNA562643) | freshwater metagenome | isolation source: river surface water | place: USA:Blue River Watershed | collected 2017-08-17 | reverse complement strand
TGTGCATTACGTGCATCAGCTTGCCGCGCGCGTCATGGTCGCAGCGTCCGGCGCCGTTGGTTACTACCGTGATGCACACGGCTACAGCCCCCTGCTGGAAAATGGAGCGATCAGGCAGGTCACCCGATCCAGCCTGCGGCTGCAATTGTTCTGGGAATTCGATCCTTCCCATCCCGAATGGACGTTGCAGGCCGAATTGGAGCGGCTGCAGGATCGTTCCAACCTCGATATCTTCAACCTGGACAATACCCGTGCCGCAGTAGGGATTCGGTATCAATACTGAACCGCCGCAGCGAGGTTTCAATTTTGATAATTGTGGTGTGCGCGGCACGTCCTACGGGCGGTGCACGAATTTGTGACTCTGCCCACAAACGCTAGTGGAGATAATAACTATCCTCTCGAAGGGCTAAGAGAAGTTCTGGCCGAGATCGCCAGCCTTTAACTCAGAGGACGCTAGCCAAGTTGTAGTACCAAACGCAATTTAACCGACAGGAGCAAACGAAATGGCGAATACGTCATCTTATGACATCGTTAACGGTAATCGTTTCGACAACCCAACCGACGATACCACCTATGTGTTTACCCCGAGCGATACGCTCAAGACTTTCTCTCTGGCCGGCAACGCCGATGGCGATACCGTTGCAATCAGTGCGCTGAGCTCGGACTTCAAGGTCGTTTTCAAGAAAAACGAAATGACGCTGATTGGCCTTAAGAACACGCCTTCTGCAGGCGTGCTGGTCAAGGTGCAATTTGATAACAGCAATGGCGCTGCCGTGAATCACATCGCATTCCTGGATGGCACTGTCGACGTGTCGTTCACGCCGAATACCCCGGGTGCACTCAAGGGCAGCTGGCTGTTTGGCGGTGAAAATTTCGGCAAAAAAGTCAATCTCAGCAACGAGAACGTACAGTACGCAATCGATTCGTCCAAGACCTACACCCAGGCAGCGTTCGATGCGAACGGCGCTTTGAATTCGGAGAGCATCATGCTCACGGAAAGCGTCGATCACGTTGACATTCCGGCGACCAACACGTTCGACACGATTTTTGGTGTTGTCGATGGTGAAGACTCGAATGGCGACGATTCTACTTTCAGCGTCGGCGACCTGATCGAGGGAAATGGCAACACCAATCTGCGCCTCGCGGTGTCAGAAGCTGGTAGTCATGGAATCGATTTCGCAACGGTGAAAGACGTTTTCCAGATTAATTTTATCGCCGGCGAGAGCGGTACCATTGCAGGTAATGCCGGTGACTGGACGGACATCGGTACGGTCCGGCTTGCGGATGGTGTCGATGGTTTGAACATCGAACTGGACAATCTGCAAGAAGGTACCGCCATTGGTTTGGGTGCGAATCTGTCTGGCGACATCTCTGCCACCATCGATATGGGCAGCTCGACCGTGCAGGCCACGGCAGAACTGTCTGCGAACTCGGACGCCGGCGCAAACAGCACGCTGACGGTCGCACTCGCTGGCGTCAGCGCTGACATTGCATCCAAGGTCGATGCTTTTGCTTACATCCAAGAGTCTGACGTAACCAAGGGCCTGACAATTGGCGATGTCGCAGCTACGCTTGCCAGCGGTACTGCAGAAGATATCACCGAGTTCGAGGCCGAGTTTTCAAACAGCGACTACTCGTACTCGCTGGATGGAGCGAATCTGACTGTTGGTGATGTCAATGTTGGCAATATCGACGTTCAAATGGGTGATTACGGTTACGCCGAAGTAGGTGCTTATAACTTCGTCCGCATCGGCGGTGAAGATTCTTCGGGTTCTGAAACGCTGACAGGCGGTGACGTGACCGTTGGGAATGTTGATGTCGTGGGAGGGGATCACGTAGATGTCTACGCTTTCATCACGAACAACGTCTGGCTGTACGATTCGGTTGAATCGGCGAGTGTTGGTAATATGTCGGTTGGTAACGTCGATATTGCCGTTGGCGATGACTCGTACGTTAGCGTTTCCGTAAGCAATACAGTTTGGGCAAGCGAGGATGCGAACCTGACGGCCGGAAACTTGAAAATCGAAGACATCTCGATTGCAGGCGGTAACGACACAAGTATTTCCCTCGACATTAGAAACAGCGCCTCGAACTCGTCGAGCGAAGGTGATGTTACCGTCGGCAACCTCGATTTTGGCAACATCACCCTGTCGGTGGGCAATAACGTTTCCGACGATAACTACATCGATGTCGAAATCGAGAACCGCGCATATGCTTACTCCAATGGAGCGGCAACTGTGGGTGATTTGACCGGCGGCAATATCGCTATCTCGGTGGGCTCGGATGTGACCAACAACGTCCTGTCGATTACGAACGAAGCCTACATTGGATACGATTCGTCTGAGGCCGCTCAAGCTGGCAACCTGAAGCTGGGTGATATCTCCCTCGATCTGGGTAGCCACTCGACAATTGACGTCAACATCAACAACTATGCTTACGGTTACGACAGCAATGGTGAAGATTCAACTGCAATCGTTGGCGACCTTGAGGTCGGCGCAATCGATGTGACCCTGGGGATTGATGCATCCGCATCCATTAGCATTTCAAACGCCGCCTCCTACGCAGACAATGAGACAGTCGGTTCGATGACTCTGGATGGGCTGACTGTCACCGGTGACGACGGCGCGTATCTTTACTATTACGCCTACAATGCAGCCTGGAATGGCACTGGTGACGTTGAAGGCAATACCGATTTCGGCGGTATGCATCTGACGGGTGGTGTATCGGCAGATTACTACGCTTACCAAGAGGTTTACGCTGACAATGGTGATATCAAAGGGACTGTCGCCTTTGGCGATGTGGACGTCTCGTTGGGCAAAAATGGCCAGTTCACTGGTTACTTCTATGTAACCGGTGAAAACGTCAGTGATGTCACCATGGGTAGCGTTTCGCTGAGCCATCTGGGCACCAATGCCGCATGGGCGGGACTCTATGTAACGGCTACGGCGACCACGACGGACGGCGATGTCGGGACGGTGACCGTCGGTGACGTCAGCCTCAGCGCGGGCGAGTCGGGCTCGGCATCGTTCTCCGTCAACGTCGAAGCGACCGGCAAGGCAGGTTTGCTGACCTTGGGCGACGTCACGATGACGGCCACTGGCGCTGACGCGGACCTCAATCTCTGGATCGGCGATACGGCTAGCGGCGATTTGGGTAACGACGGTGCAGTCAAGGTCGGCGATATCACCGTGACCGTGACCAGCGCTGTGACGAAAGACGCTGAATTTGAATATGGCTTTGACGTGTCGATCGACACGGACGACCAGGACATCACCATCGGTGACATCAAGGTTGTGACCGCTGTTGGAAATGACGAAGTTGCGGACAACGTTGGCACGCTGACGACTTGGCTCGACCTCGGCGCGAACGGTGGCGAGATCACCGTTGGTGCAATTGATTACAGCGGCTACAAAGGTGAGGAATCTGACCACACGGTGGGTGCAACCATTGACGTCAGCGCGTTTGATAGCGTCGGCACCATCACGGGTTCGTCACTGGATGACAGCATTACCGATCACGACGGCAAAGACGTGATTTACGGTGGCGCCGGTGCGGATCTGTTTACCTTCGTCTCGGGTAACTCCGGCAAGACCACGGCTACTGTCGATCAAATCATGGACTGGTCGTCCAATGACACGATTGAATTTGGCTTCGATCTGGATGTTAACAATTACGACGAAGAAGATTACGATAATTTTGCGGCATTCACGACGGACGCAGAGGCGCTTTCGACCTCTGGTAGCATCCTGGTTGGTAAAGTTGGCAGCAATCTGTTTGTTGCGGTGGACGGCAACGGCGGTGGATATGACTATGTGATCCAGCTCGTTGGTGTTAATAACCTCAACAATATTGACGCGGCTAACTTCGTTTAATTCATGTCGTTGATATCGTAATTCGTTACGGTCTTGAAAGGCCTGCGCAAGCAGGCCTTTTTTTTTGGAGCATTGTATGGTTGATAAACAAGCAGTGTTGAGCGCTGTCGAAGATGCGGTTTCTAAAAGGCAGCACACACAAGCGATAAATGTTTTGCGGCGTGCTGTCCGCGACTCCCAGGGTGATGCCGAGCTGTTGACACGGCTGGCGACTTTGCTGGAAACCCTAAAAAAGCACGATCAGGCCCTCAGTGTTTATCAACAATTGGCACAGCGGTACGGGGAAAAAGTGCCAACACCAGTTGCTGTCGGGTTGGCAAGGAATCTGGTCGCATTATTTCGATATAAATCCGCATTGAAATTGCTTGAACCATTGCATCGAAGCGGCTCCAAGAATGAAGATGTTTTGATTGCTTTGGCTAAGTGTCGGCGACACGATGATCTCGTGGATGAAGCTGCGGCCTTGATTAAGCAAGCGCTAGCAGTTTCTCCAAAAAGTGCGAATGCGATCTTTGAGGCAGCTCAAATCCATTTGGCGAAGAAAAATCTTGATCAGGCAATTACGGTACTTGAGAAAAATTTGTACCGTCAGAATTTGCACGGTGATTCGCTCGATCTGTGGATGGAGACGCTTCGCACCGCCGATCGGCATCGATATCTGCAGGAGAAATTAGAGGACTTGTGTCAGAAATATCCGGACAAAGTTGAATTTGTGTTTGGATATGCAGTGACGGCGCATCGTGCGGGCCAATACAGCCTTGCGAGGCCTGCGTTTGATCGTTCATGCGCTTTATTGCCCGATAGCTATAAGATTTTGTATGAATATGGCGTGATGGAGCGTACGGCCGGCAATATAGAAAAATCCCACGCGTTGATATTGAGGTCGTTGGAGTTAAACGCAGAACAGCCTGCAGCCCTCCGCACCTATGGCATCGATCACAAATATGTATATGGCGATGACCAATTCAGGCGCCTGAATATGGCTTCAGCCAATTTGACCGCGCAACAGCCAATGGAGCAGATCCAAACGCATTTCGCTCTGGCAAAAGCATTTGACGATGTGGGTGAGTTGGATGCCGCATTCAAACATTACGCTATCGGTGGTGCAAAGAAGCGTCACCAGAGTCCGTATGCGGAACGCGAGTCTGACAAGTCGTTCAAGTTGACACGGGAAATAGTTACACGCGCGAGGTATTTGGAAACCGGACAGCAGGGTTCCGACAGTGAAACGCCTGTATTTATTTTGGGGATGCCACGTTCCGGCACTTCTCTGATGGAGCAAATTCTTGCATCGCATCCAGATATCTTCGGTGCTGGAGAGCTAAAATTTATGGTCGCTGCCTTGGACAACATCCCATTTGGGCAGACGCGGCTGCGATTAGGTGAAAAAGAGCCAGCCTTTCCCTATGACGACAAAGCAACGTGGCGGCAGCGTGGCGAATGGTATGTGAATCGCCTGCAGAAGCTGGCTGACAAACCATTTCTTCGTATCGTGGATAAGATGCCAGGAAACTTCAATCATGTCGGCCAAATTCACGCAATTTTGCCCAAAGCCAGGATTATCCATAGCCGTCGGCATCCAGTCGAAACGTGCCTGTCAATTTATCGAATACTCTTCGCAGAGGGGCATCAGTGGTCGTATCAGCTTGCCGAATTAGGGCGCTACTACCGTCGGTACTGGAATTTGATGCAACACTGGCGAGACCAATTTCCGGGTGTGATGTATGAAGTTCGCTACGAGGACAATGTCGCTGACGTGGAAGGACAGGCTAAAAAGCTAATTGAATACCTCGGTCTCGAATGGAACGAGAACTGCCTGAATTTTCATAAAACTGAGCGTGCAGTGAAGACCGCAAGTGCATCTCAGGTGCGCAAACCTATTTATAAGACAAGCACCAATCGTTGGCGGAAATATGAGTCGTATCTCGGACCGTTGCTCGAGGAACTGGGGGATATCGTCCCAGAGTACGAAGCCGAGATTGCCCATTTGCAGGTAAAGGATTGAGATATGCGTGGTCAGAAAACATCCAAAAAATCTGATCCTCAGGCGATGGCGCAAGTAACCAGCATTCTGACCCGCATTCAACCTGCCGAGCAGAAAGATCGATTCCCTCCGCTACGCCAGGTCCGTATCCAGGGGGTGAACTACCAATTCGGCCATCAAATCGCCTTTGGTTCGAGCAGTACGATTTATCAGGCTGAAGACGAGTGGGGGAATCAACTGGCATTAAAGCAGTACGCAACGACAGTCCCGGATGAGCTATGGCGAAATGAAGTTCGGGCCATGTTGCGCTATCGCAGTTCCGAGATCGTAACGTTGCATGCGGCTTTTCAAAACGAAGGAGTCGGCTACCTAATCATGGAGCGTTTCGGGTACGGATTAGGTCGCCTGCGAAATATTCAGATCAACCATCGTCCGAGACTTGTTCAAGCGGTGCTGCGAACAGTTTTGGCCGTGCTACATCAAATACATCGAGATGGGTGGATTTGCGGCGATATTAATCCAGGCAATGTCTTGATTGACCTCAGCAAAGACAAGAAGCTCCGGGGGGTCAAATTATGTGATCTTGCATTGGCGCGACCTGCGGGGGAAGGGGCGAGCGTACCTTCGGTGGCATTGTGGTGCCCGGCACCAGAACAGCTGGTTGACGTAGCAGCGGGAGGGAGGCAACCGCAGGTTGATATTTATCACGCGGCGGCATTGGCTCTGCAAATCTTGCAAGGAGAGCCGCTTTCGCTTTCGGTGAAGGACGTGCTTGCCGGTGAGGTGGCAAAATCGGCGGCGGCAATTCACCCGAACCTTGGCCCTTGCCTGGCATCTGCGCTTTCAGTCGACCCGAACAAGCGTCCGAGTGCGATTGAGTTTTGGCGTAGCTTGCTCGCTGCAAATCCAAATACTTGAAATTGTCAACGCTACGCATAATGCCTGCCAGAGGCTGATGCGCGCGGATTTGCAAAGCGCATAAGGTGATAGATGAATAAAACAGATTGCTCTTGGAACGCAATGCTGGACGAATTTCGGAAGCTCGGAGGAGTTGCCGAAAATATCGAGCAGCGACCTGGGATACATGGCAATGGAATTTTTCCGATTGACTCAGGGCGTCCAATCCGAATTTCCATCCCCCCCCATTTGTTGATCGATACAGAAAAATTGGTGTTGGATGGCGAAGATTTGATTGTCAGACCTGATGCGAATGTTCCAAATGAGGTAAAGAAATTTGTTGCGAGGTATCAAAAATATTTTTCCTGGGGCGCGGAAGGTCGAAAAAACGTAGACGCTTTCGAGACTGCACTGACGTCTTTTCCTCCAAAGTTGCTCGAACGCTTGCGGCAACTGCATCTTTTGCATCTTGTTGTTCGTCACAGGGGTACTTGGATAGAGGTTTTGCGTGAAAGATTTCTGTTCTCACGGCGAATTTTTTTTAAGGGCCGCCGAGTCTCAATGCCGATCATAGAATTAATCAATCATTCTGCAAAAAGTTCCGGATATCGCGTGGGTGAAGAAATTAGTTACAAAGGCAGGTTTGCAGGAGAGGTGCTCGTAAATTATTCTCAGACAAGTGATGCATTGAGACGGTTTTTTGGTTATGGATTTTCCCATCCTGAGCCAAACGCGTTCAGCATGCAAATAGCCGCAAAATTTAACGATTCAATGACGCTCAAGGTTGGTGTTGATACCAATGATTTAGAAGTGAAGGAAGGGCTACTGATGCCCAAAATTTTGGATCGAACGGACACCGCAATTCAATTGTCGCACTTGCGTTTGGGGATGATGCATGCCCCTCGTATGCCACGAACACTATTGAATAAAATCTTGTCTGATCAGCCGCCTAATGTGGCGGACGAGGTATTTGAAAGGATTCGTAGTGTGAATCAGAGGGAGCTTTGCAATTTGCTTGAATTGAGCGAAAGCCTTGATACGCCAGTTGGCAGGGAGTTTCGACGCGCAGTGATATTTCAATTGAAATCTTTGTCTTATTGTTACGGCTGTCGCCCTATGAATTGACTTTTTGTGCCTGAAAGGCAAAAATTTATATAACAACCATGCATATAAGATTATTGTCTGCTAGGACGACGAAAGGTTCGCTTCGATGCCAAATTCATCAAAGCCACGTCGGGCGCGTAGAAGTTGACGGATTAAGCAATTTCTCGATGGAGCGGTGGCTGTCGGCACTTGATGCTTTTATTCGATACGAGCCGTATGCGACGAATTGGAGATCATATCGCAAGCAAAACGAGAAAAGATTGAAAGCTTCGCGGCCCGCAACAGCGGTTGCTGTCATCGTGGGGTGGTGGTGGTTGCAGGAAATTCGTTCGCTTGCACGATATGATATTCAAGGAGCATTTAATAACCTCGCAGACGAAGAATTTGATCTGATCGTTCCGGCAATTAACTCTCTCCCGGAGGCGGCCGCGATTTTGAGGGCGTTGATTCATAACTGCAATCAAGCGCACAAATGTACTCTGACCGATGGTTCGGTAAATGAAATCGATGTGTTGCGTGCCGATTGGCAGGCATGGCGAGCAAGCCGAAAATGGACAACCATAAGTTGGAATACTGCGCTATTCAGGCAAGCTGCAAGCCGAAAGGGCATCCCCTGGTGGCCCATGAAATCTGGGGTGGACCAATTTGGTTGGGGCATGAAGGCGCGTCGTTTGCAATCAACTCACACAGACGGGACGAACATACTTTCCCAACAGCTGGCGAAGAATAAGGCGAAAGTAAATGAATTCCTGCGCGAAGCGGGACTGCCTGTCGCTCGGCAGGGCGTCGTCAATACGTTATCTCAGTGTGTGGAGCTCGCAAAAAAAATTGGTTTTCCTGTCGTTGTAAAGCCAGCTACCGAAGATTTTGCTCGTGGAGTGTTCGTAAATTTGCGAACAGAAGAATCTGTGCGCTCCGCCTTCGAGCGCGCGCATCACATGGGCCCTGTACTCGTTGAAGCATATAACAAAGGGCGAGAGTATCGGATTACAGTAGTAAACAATCGGGTGACCTGCGTCTACGAACGAGTCGCGCCCGCTGTTACTGGGAATGGGAAAAATTCCATCAGAGATTTAATTCAAAAGATGAACGCGAGCCCATTTCGGAGAGGGATTCCGAATGGACTAGCTCCTGTTGAAATTAACGCCGATATGGAAGAATTTCTACATGAGCAAGAGTTGGACTTGTCGTCGATTCCCGCGATTGGTCAGCACGTAAAGTTGTTGCGGATTCCTTTGATCGTGAATGGTGGCAGTCCTGTAGATCGCCAAGATGTAATTCATCCCGACAATGTGCAACTAATAATCAGGGCAGTGAGATTGATCGGGCTTGATGTTGCTGGGGTCGATTTTATGGCCCCAGACATAGCACGTTCATGGCATCTTGGGGGATGTGCTATTTTGGAGGTGAATTCACAACCGCTTTTGGTTGCGGATCAGATGGTAAATCAGAAGCGAGATTATTTTTCAGTATTGCTTGAGGCGCTTTTCCCACAAAGTGATGGACGTATTCCAGTGGTGCTCTTTGGTGGAAAAGAAAAGGCATCAAATGCCGCAACGCTTTTGGGTGAATTCCTTTGCCAAAACGGTTTTAATGGGGTTGGAGTAGCTAGTCAAGCCGGGGCGTGGATGGATCGAGAACAATTGACGAGCAAGAGTGTTGGCGGTGCGTCCGCGCGAGATGTGCTCCTCGTAGATCCGGTGACACAGTATGCATTAATCCAATCTGAAATTCCTGACGTATTAATCGACGGTCTCGCTTGTGATCAATTTGACCTTGTTGTTTTGCTTGACGCGCAGGTTGGTGAATGCGCAGAGAAAAAGGTGAATTATGTGCACGCGCTGGCCGAATTGATTCGCAGGGCTAGGCGGTTCGTTGTGGTCAATGTGGATGATCCGTTGTTATTTTCAGCTGTGCCTCAACGTAATTCTTGCCAGGTGATATTAATTTCCGAAAAGAGGAAAGCTGAAGATTTAATTAATTTTTTGCCAACGCATGGGATTGTGCTTGCAAGTTCTGCGGCCGGCGTGGAAATTTGTCGCGAAGGAAAGATTTCGTTGCTATTCGAGGCTGCCGCGAATAGTTTTGGTTTACCAAAGCTTGCTGCATTGGCTGCCGCAATTGCGTTGGGAGTAGACGTCAGGAGCTTCGCAAAAAATTGAAGAGCATTCACGGCAAGTGAGTGGAATATTTTTCGCAAATAAATGCTATGATTTGCTTGTCTTGTCGGTAATTTTCTTGAGGGATTTATTGAAAGGTCCGATTGAACTGCGCATTGATCCTAAGCGATAAAATCCATTTCTTAAAAAGTGCGTAGTCTGCCCTTTGAAAAAGGCGCCGGATTGCAATAGCGATCAGGCGCTTTTTAAATGGTGGGCAATTTCTTTCTGAGAATCGCTTTGGATTGCACTCTGTGACGCATTTTTCATTGAAAAACTAAATAGTCGTAGGTTGAATCATTTCATGGATGGAATGCTCATGGTAGCCGGCGCCCTGACCGGCCTGCTGGTTGGACTGACGGGCGTCGGCGGCGGCGCGCTGATGACGCCGCTGCTGCTGATTTTCTTTGGTGTCGCCCCCTTGTCCGCGGTCGGCACCGACCTGTGGTTCGCGGCGACGACCAAGCTGTTCGCCACACGCGTGCACCACGGCCATGGACTGATCGACTGGCAGGTCGTCAAGCGCTTGTGGGCCGGCAGCCTGACCGCATCCGCACTGACGCTGGTGTGGATGAAGCTGCATCCGGTCGATGCGAGCGCCGTGATGCTGCTGAAGACGTCCATTGCCGCGGCGGTGGTGGTCACCGCGCTGGGCATGCTGTTCCAGCGGCCGCTGCATGCGCTGGGCCGGCGCTTGCGCACGACCGATGGCGAACATTTCAAGGCCGCGCAGGCGCCCCTCACCATGCTGGCTGGCGCCGTGCTCGGCGTGCTGGTCACGCTGACCTCCGTCGGTGCCGGTGCCCTCGGCGCAGTCTTCCTCGCCTACCTGTACCCGCTGCGCCTGACGCCGCCGCGCCTGATTGCGACCGACATCGTGCATGCGATTCCGCTGGCGATTTTTGCCGGACTCGGGCATCTTCTAATCGGCAACGTCAACTTCGGCCTGCTCGGCAATTTGCTGGTGGGTTCGATTCCGGCGGTGATCATTGGCGCGATGCTGTCAGCCCGCCTGCCCCATGCGTTCCTGCGTAGTGCATTGGCCGTGGTGCTGCTGTCGATCGGCTGGAAACTTTGGTGGACTGTAGGACGATAAGCATGACAAGGGAACAGCTCGATACACTGTGCCGGATCGCCGAGGCGGCCGGACGCGAAATTATGGCCGTCTATGAACATGGCGGTGAAACCTGGAAGAAGGATGACGCTTCGCCGCTGACCGAGGCCGACCTGCGGGCCGATCGCGCCATCCGCACCGGCCTGGAGGCACATTTCCCCGGAGTGTTCATCCTGTCGGAAGAGTCGGTATCTTCAGGGCCGGCAGCAGGCGACCAGTTTTTCCTGGTCGATCCGCTCGACGGCACCAAGGAATTCATCAAGCGCAATGGCGAGTTCACCGTCAACATTGCGCTGGTCGAGCACGGCGTGGCGGTCGCCAGCGTCGTGCTGGCACCGGCATTGGGTGAACTCTATCTCGGCGCGCGCGGGCTCGGCGCCTGGAAGCGTGATGCATCCGGACTGAAGGAAATCCGCACAGCGCGGCGCGATCCGGCGCAGCCGCTGCGCGTGATCGGCAGCCGTTCGCATGGCGGCGAGCGCCTCGACGCGTGGCTGGCGACGCTGGAGCAGGAGCACAGCTTCGTCGCGGCCGGAAGTTCGCTGAAGTTCTGCCGGATCGCCGAAGGCAGTGCCGACATCTATCCCCGCTTCGGCCCGACCAGCCAGTGGGACACCGCGGCGGCACAGTGCGTGCTCGAGGCGGCAGGCGGCGCAGTGACGGACCTCGAAGGGCAGCCGCTGCGGTATGGCCTTGATCGACCGGTGCTGAACCCGGAGTTCATCGCTGTAGCCGGATAAGGGACGGACAGCGGCAGCCGGCGGCCGGGAAATCCTGTCGCTGCAAGCGCCGCCTTCAATGTGCCATGAACATCCTGTTTATCCATCAGAATTTCCCCGGCCAGTTCAAGTTCCTCGCACCCGCACTAGCCAGACAAGGCCATCAGGTCAGCGCACTGCTGATGCGCAAGGTTGACGCGCCGGAATGGCAAGGCGTGCGCCTGTTTCCGTACGCCCCGGCGCGGGGGTCCACGCCGGGCGTGCATCCGTGGCTGTCGGACTTCGAGACCAAGACAATCCGCGGCGACGCCTGTTATCGGGCAGCGCTGAGGCTGAAGGCGCAGGGCTATGTGCCGGACGTGATCGTCGCGCATCCTGCATGGGGCGAGAGCCTGTTCGCCAAGGATGTGTGGCCGCAAGCGAAGCTCGGCATCTACTGTGAATTTTTCTATCGCGCCGAGGGCGCGGACGTCGGTTTCGATCCCGAGTTCGGTGCGCCTGACGAGGGCACGCCTTGTCGCCTGCGGCTGAAAAACCTGAATTATCAGCTGCACTTCGAGACTGCCGACGCCGGCCTCGCACCGACCGAGTGGCAGGCCAGCGGCTTTCCGCAGCCTTTCCGCAGCAAGATTGCTGTCATCCATGACGGCATCGACACGGCCGCCGTCGCGCCGGATCCGGGGGCGCGCCTGCAGCTTGCCGGCGGGCTGTCGCTCACACGGGGCGACGAGGTCGTGACTTTCGTGAACCGCAATCTCGAGCCCTATCGCGGTTATCACGTCTTCATGCGCGCGTTGCCGAAGCTGCTGAAGGAGCGGCCGCACGCGCAGGTGCTGATCGTCGGCGGCGATGGCGTCAGCTA
>JACCDU010320054.1_pt1 | contig 12714 bp, 11 predicted proteins | sample 7446081 | NCBI WGS metagenome assembly JACCDU01 (sample SAMN15323447, study PRJNA562643) | freshwater metagenome | isolation source: river surface water | place: USA:Blue River Watershed | collected 2017-08-17 | reverse complement strand
TGCTGGAGGGCGTCGAAGTATTCGCGCCAGGAGTCGGGCACGCTGCCTGGGTTGGCCAGGTAGTTCTCGTACATCTCTTCGACGTACGGGCCGTTACCTCCGAAAAGGTGGGTGTTGCCTGAATAGGCAGCGTAGACGGAATTTGTCTCGCTCATTTTTCGCTGACCTCCGTTCCCCTCTGGGAAACATAAGTTGGTTGATTTATACCTTCCGCGACACGGCTTGACCGGTTGGCGGATGCGACTGTGGCTAGGGAAGGGCCTGAGTAACTCGCGCATTGTGCCATGGGTTTGCCAATCTCTAACTTACAACTGGAAATGTCCAGATGAAAAAAGACCCCGCCACAGCGAGGTCCACGGGGTCTTCAGCCTTTGACCAAATCGACGATCTGCTGCAAGGCGGCCGGATCGTCCATGGTGGTCAAATCACCAGGGTCACGGCCTTCGGCGACCGCCTGAATGGCCCGGCGCAACAGTTTGCCGCTGCGTGTCTTGGGCAAAGCCGAGACAAAGAACACGCGTGAAGGTCTGGCCACAGCGCCCAGCTGAGAATCCACCACCTTCATGACTTCACCTTCGAGCTTCAGGCGCGCTGCCGCATCGGTCAGGCCCGAGGTGTCTTTGGCAATGGCAAAGGCCATGGCCACCTGCCCTTTGAGCTGGTCGGCCACGCCCACCACGGCCACTTCGGCCACGTTGGGGTGGCTGGAGATGCTTTCTTCGATCTCGCGGGTGCCCAGGCGGTGACCGGCCACGTTGATCACGTCATCGGTACGGCCCAGGATGAAGAAGTAACCGTCTTCGTCGCGCACAGCCCAGTCAAAGGTGCTGTAGACCAGCTTGTTCGGCACGGTCTTCCAGTAGGTCTTGACGAAACGATCATCGTCGCCCCAGATGGTTTGCAAATTGCCGGGAGGCAGAGGGCCTTCAATGGTCAACACGCCCTTCTGGTTGGCACCGGTCAACTCTTCGCCGGTCTGGTCGTCGACCAGCTTGACGTTGTAGCCGTACACCGCCTTGCCGGGCGAGCCGAACTTGCTTTCGGCTTTTTCCACGCCGTTGCAGATCGTGAGAATCGGCCAGCCGGTCTCGGTCTGCCAGTAGTTGTCGATGATGGCTTTGCCGTTCAGACCTTCGGAAATCCACTTGGCGGTCGGCTCGTCGAGTGGCTCACCGGCCAGGAACAGCGCTTGCAGGCTGGACAAATCGTATTTGGTCAGCAATGCGGGGTCTTGTTTCTTCAGCACACGGATGGCCGTGGGGGCGCTGAACATGACGTTGACCTTGTACTTCTCGACCAGACTCCACCAGATGCCACCGTCAGGACGGATCGGCAGGCCTTCGTACATGATGGTGGCCATGCCACCGATCAACGGGCCATAGATGATGTAGCTGTGGCCCACCACCCAGCCGATGTCGCTGGTGCAGAAAAAGGTGCCACCGGGCTTGCCCTGGTAAATGTGCGGGATGCTGGCGGCCAGCGCCACGGTGTAGCCACCGGTATCACGCTGCACGCCTTTGGGCTTGCCAGTGGTGCCCGAGGTGTACAGGGTGTAGCTGGGGTGGGTGGATTCGACCCACTCGCAAGGCACCACAGCGTCCATGTGTTTGGCGCGCTCGGTGGCGTAATCGACATCGCGACCAGCCACAGGTGTGAACAGTGCCAACTTGCGGTCGACCATGATCACGTTGGCGGGTTTGTGGGCCGAGAGCTGGATGGCTTCGTCCAGCAGTGGCTTGTAAGGCACGCCCTTGCCGCCGCGCGAACCGGCGTCGGCACTGATGATGACCTTGGGCGAAGCGTCTTCAATCCGGGTGGCCAGCGAATGCGAAGCAAAACCGCCAAACACCACCGAGTGGATGGCCCCCAATCGTGCGCAGGCCAGCATGGCGAATGCGGCCTCGGCAATCATGGGCATGTAAATCAACACGCGGTCGCCTTTGACCACACCCAGGTCTTTCAGGATGGCGGCCATGCGTTGCACTTCGGCGTGCAGGTCACGGAAGGTGTAGATTTTTTCCTGGTCGGTTTCGGTCGAAACGAAAATCAGCGCGGGCTGGTCAGCCCGCTCGGCCAGGTGGCGGTCCACCGCGTTGTGGCACAGATTGGTTTGGCCGCCCACGAACCACTTGGCGAACGGCGGGTTGCTGTAGTCACAAATTTGTTGAGGTTGGACCTTCCAGTCCACCAGCTTGGCCTGTTCGGCCCAAAAGGCATCGCGGTCGTTGATTGAACGCGCGTGAAAGTCAGCAAAGCTGCCCATGAAAGTCTCCTGAATGCCTGCAAAATGAATTCACCCAGTGAGCACCAGCGACCTGGCGCGCACTCTTCTGAATTCATAATTATGGGCAGAGGACTTGCAACAAGCTGACTCTGATCCGGCCTAGATGCTGGCCAAAACAAGCACCTCTGCCAGCACCCGCCCTCGCGAGCGGCGACTCACTTGAACAGGCTTTGCAAAAGTTTGAAGTCGGGATGTTCGGCGCTGCGAATCCACTCGAAAGCCACCATCTCTGCGGTCACCAGTTCGGCACCCGCGCCAGCCAGGCGGTCGTAAGCGGCATCGCGGTTGCGTTCGGTGCGCGAGCTGCAGGCATCGGTCACCACCCACACATCGAACTCGTCTTCCAGCAAATCCAGGGCCGTTTGCAGCAGGCAAACGTGCGCCTCGCAACCGACCAGCACGATGGTTTTGCGCGCCTGACTTTCAGGCTGGGGCTTTTGCAAATGCCGAGGCAAGCTGCGTGCATTGCCGCGAGGGGCCTGAGCAGGGGCCGGCTGCAACCATTCACCCAGGCCCTCCTCCACCGCACTGAACTGCATCTTGGCCAAGACCTTGCGACAGTGGCTTCGCAGCTCGGGGGGCATTTCGCCGAGGCGGGAAGGATTTTGCTCGGTGCCCCAAACAGGCACATCGAGCGCAGCCGCCAACTCGGCCAGCTTGGCCGCGTTGGACCAGACGCCATCGGCATCGACCATCACGGGCTTGAGTTTGGGCTGCAAATCCACCAAAACCAACTGGCTCTCTTCTACATCGATCAACATAAGTCATCCCATCGTTTAAGAATCGATTGTCGCAGGAGCTTGCCATGCCCCCTTCAACTCACCATTGGAAACATGTGGAATCCCCGGGGTATGCTGCATCAGTTATGCTTGAAGGTTATGCGCTGGCTCATCCTTTGTGTTTACTGCTTGATCTTTTCATCCTTGGCCGTTGCTGCGCCTGCGGACGATGAAACCATCAAACCTCTTGTGGAAAAGGGCCTGATCTCGCACTTTGCGGACCAACTCTCCAGCGCCAAAGACAAAGCCAGCGGACAAGCCACAGGGTTGATCACGCAGGCCATGGACTTGCTGGGTGTGCCTTACCGCCGAGGCGGCAGCAGCGAGGCCTCGGGCTTTGATTGCAGCGGCTTTGTGCGTTACCTCTACGAAAATTCGGTGGGGCAGCTTCTGCCGCGCCGTGCCGAAGAACAAGCCCGCAGCACCGAAGTGATTGACCGCAGCGAGCTCAAACCCGGTGATCTTGTCTTTTTCAACACCATGAAGCGTGCATTCAGCCATGTCGGGATTTATGTGGGCGACGGCAAGTTCATCCACTCCCCCCGCGCTGGCAAGTCGGTCAAAGTCGACGACATGCGCAGCGCCTATTGGCAAAAACGGTTCAACGGCGCGCGACGCGTTCCGCTTGACACCGAGACCACCAAACCATGAACACTCAAATCGACCACCTCGTGGTCATGGCCTCTACGCTCGAAGCGGGCGTGGCCTGGTGCGAAGCCACCCTGGGCATCACCCCTTCTGCAGGCGGCGAACACGAGAAATACGGTACCCACAACCGCCTGTTCAAGATCGCCTCGCCCAAACACCCTTTGGCGTATTTCGAGATCATCGCCATCAACCCGCTCACTGCACCTGCCAAAAGCTCGGTGGCCCGGTGGTTCGACATGGACGACAAGGCCCTGCAAAAAGCCGTGGCTCAGGAACCCCGCTTGATCACTTTTGTGGCCAGCACCGACGACATCAAAGGCGCTCGGCATGCTTTGCGAACGCAAGGCATTGAACGGGGCCAGATCGTGCACGCCAGCCGCAAGACCAACAAAGGAACTTTGAATTGGCAAATCACCGTGCGCGAAGACGGCGAACGCCTCTTCAACGGCTGTCTGCCCTCCTTGATCCAGTGGGGCAAGCCTGACGCCGCGGAGCCACTGCGCCTGCATCCGCGCAACAGCCTGCCCCGCTCGGGCGTGACGCTGCAAAGCATCGCCATCAGCCACCCCAGTGGCCCCAAGCTGCAAGCCGCCTACGAGGCCATTGGCCTGCAGGGCATCGCCATCGAAACCGGTCCGGCCAACATCACCGCCACCTTGCAAACGCCCAAAGGCCTGGTGCAGCTGCACAGCCTGGGCATTTGAAGCGCCCGTTCAGCCCTGCCCTTCATCGGGCAAGGTCGCCAAAAGCGCCATGCCTGCCGCCATGACCCCCGCCGTGAGCCACAAGGCCCCCTTGAACGTGCCCGTGGCCTGCGCCATGGCCCCAGCCACCACCGGCGCAATGACCTGCGCGGCGCCATAGCTCAAGGTCAAACGGGCCATGGCTTTGCCGGGGTTGTGCGGCGCACGGCGTCCCACCAAGGCCAGCGTCATGCTCACGATGCCGATGAAGGTGGCCCCGTAGCCGATCGCGCCGCCTAAAGCTGCGGCCAGTGAGCCCGACACCGCAGGCAAGATCACCGACAAGGTCTGCAAGCCAAAGGCCAGCAGCAAGGCACGGGTGTCTCCCCAGCGCCGCGCGACCTTGTCCCACAAAAACACCGCGGGCATGGCCGCCAAGCCCACCAGAGCCCAGGCCAGTGCGCCCTGCCCAGCCAAAGCCGGTTCGCGCTCGACGATGGCCACGGTGAAGGTGGCGCTGATCACAAAACCCCAACCAGCGGCAAAGTAACTGCCCGCCATGGTCAGCATCCAGCGGCGCGAGACTTTGTTTTTGGCATCGACGGCAGTGGCTGCGGCGACAACAGGCGGCACCGGCGGGCGCCACAGCCAGGCCGGCACAAAAAACACCACGCCGATGGCCGCCATGGCCAGCCACTGGTCCGACCACAAGGTCCAAATTTGGGACACGCCCCACACGCCCACCGCCGACACCACAATGCCCAGCCCCAAGCCAATGAAGTGCACGCCCAGCTCGGGTCGGCGGCCCTGGCGCATCAACCAGCCCAGCACCAGACCGGCCCCGAGCAGCATGCCAGTCGCACCGCACAAGCCGCCCAAATAGCGCCACAGCGCCCAGGCGGGCATCCAGGTCGACAAGGCCATGCCCGCCACCGTCAAGATCGACAGCCACAGCCCCGTGCTGTAGAGCCGATGCCGCCAGCGCACATCGTCGATCCAGGCAGCAGCCAGCGCGCCCGAAATGTAGCCCGCGTAATTGATCGCGGCCAGCGCACCGGCACTGGCGTCGTTCAAGCCGGTTTGCAGTTGCAAAGCGGGCAGCAAAGGGGTGTAGGCAAACCGGGCCAGGCCGATGCTGAGCACCAGGCCAAAAATCCCGCCGATGATGACCTGCCAGGGCCTGAGGTGCGATGCGTCTGAACTCATGGAAATCGTTTCAGCCAAATGAATGTGCAGCCGCCATGGCCCCCAGACGGGCTGTGATGGCATGGAATTCGTGCACGGTTTCTTCGATGATCTCTTGGGCTGTTTTGACGGCGTGGATCAAACCCGCCGACTGGCCCGCCAGCGCAGGCGCGGCATTCATGTCGCCGCCAAAATAAACGCCCTGAATGCCGTTGAAGGTTTCAGGACCCATCACGCCCGCCGCGTGGATGGTTTCGGTGAAAGGTGTCTTCAAGGCCCGAATGCAAGGCGACGACTGGGTGTTGAGCATCCAGGTGCCGGTGGTTGATGCCTGCACGATCGCCCCTTTGTAGTGGGCATGCACCGGACTTTCGGCGCTGGCCACAAAGCGCGTGCCCATCTGGACCGCCTCGGCGCCCAGGGCAAAAGCTGCGGCCATGCCCCGACCATCCACAATGCCACCCGCGGCGATCAAGGGCACATCGACTTTTTCACGGATGGCCTGCAGCAGCACCAAGGTGCTGACTTCTTCGGGGTTTTTGAAACCGCCGCCTTCGGAACCCTCGACCACCAGACCGTCCACCCCGGCCTCGACGCACTTGATGGCGGCCTCGACCGTGGGCACCGCGTGGTACACCACGATGCCCGCCGCTTTGAGCGGCGCGATGAACTTGGCCGGGCTGCCGGCCGAGGTGGTGACAAAACGCACACCCGAATCGCAAACGAAGCGCAGCATGGCCTCGTCCTTCAAAAAGCGGATGGGCAGGTTCACCCCGAAAGGCAAACCGCTGTCCACCATGGTCTGGATCTCGCGCTGGCAATTGGCCGTCTCGCCCGACGAGGTTTCGATGATGCCCAGCCCCCCTGCGCGCGACACCGCTGAGGCCAGGGTGCTGCGGGCAATCCAACCCATAGGCGCTTGCAAGATGGGGTAGCGGGCGCCGGTGTGCGCCAGAACACGGTTCATCGGAGGTCTCCTGCTTTATTCAATGCCTCATTGTGGCCTTGGGGTCGTGACAGGGCTGTTCCCGCCATGACAGTGACTTCGGCAGCGCCCCACTTGCAACGCCGTCAGCGCCGTCCACTCCCCGGCTTGGCCAAGTCGGCATCCACCCAGGCCTGCGCCGTCTGACGGTTGAGCTTGAAACCGGCATCGACCTTGAACTCGGCCAGCGTGTCACCGCCATCGCCCTGCGCGCTGAGCACGGCATAAGGGTTGTCCTCGTCGGGCACGATGCGCAACAGCACCGTCACACGACCGTCTTGGCCGTTCACGGTCACGCTCTGGTTCAACTGCGCGTGCAGCTGCTGCTCACTGCGGCGCACAAACTCGCTGGCGGTTTTGACCAAAGTGATGAAGGCCGAGCCGTCGAGCGGCTTGGGGTTCTTTTTGTCGCGCCCCATGGTCCAGGGCCCCACCAGAGCGGGCTCAGACTCCCCTGCCTTGAACATGGCCACCGCCCAGCCATCGTCGTCTTCGTTCTTGATGACCTGGGCGGTCCAGCGTTCGTCCTGCCAAAGGCGGGGTTCCTGAATCAAGGGCGTGTCTTGTGTGTCGTCGGTCATTGTGAAACTGCAAAAAATTTGTGCTGATCATGCACCAAGGTGTCCCCGTAGGTCGGTACCTTCAGGTCCGACATGTGTGGGCTTGGCGCAGGCCGAATGTCGGCTCTGTTGCCACCGACCTGCCGGATAGACGCATCACGGCCGCAAGTGCAATGCGAGCAGCAGCACCTGGCTGGCCCCCTGTTCGCGCAACAATGCTGCCGCCACGGTGGCCGTCCAGCGGGTTCGCACATCGGTGGCCACCAGCAGCACCGGCCCGGCGGGCATGGCGGCATCGCCTGTCCAGCGAATGGCCGACTCCAGATGCGCCACCACCGGGGTGGAGGCGGCGTCGTCTGGCGCGGGTCCGCCCGTCCAGCTGAAGCCATCCAACATCAGCAGCCGCCCTTTTTGCGCGATGTGCTCGGCCATGCGCCGGTTGGACGCCATGTCGGGCGCAGGCAGCGGCACCACACACACCGGGCGGGCTGGCCAGGTCTTGGCCCAGCGCCCCAGCGTGGCCACCGCACCCGCCAGCAACTCGGCAGGCACATCGCCAGGCGCAGCAGTGCGCAAGGCCTGCAGCTCGGCCACCCAGCCCGGGTCGTCGGCAAAGGAGACGGCCCGGCCCACATCAAAGCCCTGGATACCGCCCTTGCGCCGCACCCCGGCTGGCCAGCGCTTGCGCGGCTCGATGTCCACGTCCACACCGCGCAAGAAGTTGCGGGCGGCCAGCAATTTGTCTTGGGATGGCATGAGCCCCGGAAACGGCACATGCCCCGTGCAAACCGAGCACCGCCCGCAAGGCGCAGGCGACGGGTCGTCCAGCGCCGTCTGCAAATACGCCATCAGACAGCCCGCGCCGTGCGCGTACTGGCGCATGATGCCCGCCTCTTGCTGGCGCACCTGGGCCAGCGCCGTCCATTTGGCGCTGTCGTGCACATAAGACACGCCCGTGGCGCGCCAGGCCGTTCCAGCCTTCTCGACCACGCCTTCGACCGCCAGGATTTTGAGCAGCGCCTCCAGCCTGCCCCGGCGCACGCCCGTGTCGGCTTCGATCTCGATCAGGCTGCGTTCGTCACTGCCCAGGCTTTGCAACACCTTGCCTGCCGTCAGCGGGTCCGGAATCGAGGCGGTGGCAAAGTAATCCCAGATGCGCTCGTCGGCATCGGAGGGCAGCAATACCCCTTCGGCGTGCGCCACGGCGCGCCCTGCCCGGCCCACCTGCTGGTAATAGGCCACAGGCGTCGAGGGCGAACCCACATGCACGCAAAAGCCCAGGTCCGGCTTGTCATAACCCATGCCCAGCGCCGAGGTGGCCACCACCGCCTTGACCTGGTTGTGGCGCAAACGGTCTTCCACTTTCAGGCGCGTGTCGGCGTCGATCTGCCCGGTGTAGGTTTCGACCGCATGGCCGCAGCTGCGCAAAAACGCCGTCAAGCGCTCGGCCTCGGCCACCGTCAGCACATACACAATGCCCGAGCCGGGCAATTGTTCGAGCGCATCGGCAATCCAGGCATAGCGCTGCAAGGGCGACAAACCCGGCACCACCGACAAGGTGAGCGAGGTGCGCGCCAACGTGCCGCGAAAGGTCACCGTGTTCGCCCCCAGCTGATTGCCGATGTCCAAAGTCACCCGCTTGTTGGCCGTGGCCGTGGTGGCCAGTACGCTAGCGGTGGGCGTGGACAAGAGCGCCCGCGCCAGCCGCTGGTAGTCGGGCCTGAAATCAAAACCCCAATCGCTGATGCAATGTGCCTCGTCGATCACGATCAGGCCCACCCGGGCCAGCAATGCACCCAGCCGGGCCGCAAAGCGCGGGTTGCCCAAGCGCTCGGGCGAAACCAGCAGCACGTCGATGGCGTCCGAGTCGAGCCGCTGGAACACATCGTCCCAGTCGTCGATGTTGGTGGAGTTCACGGTGGCCGCCTTCAGGCCCGCCCGCTCGGCAGCGCTCACCTGGTCGCGCATGAGCGCCAACAGCGGCGACACCACCAGCGTGGGGCCAGCGCCCGTGCTGCGGATGGCGTGCGTGGCCGCCCAGTACACCGCCGACTTGCCCCAGCCCGTGGCCTGCACCACCAGCACCCGCGAGGCCGGTTGCAGTACCGCGTGCACAGCGTCCACCTGGTCCGCACGGGGCACAGCACCCGGCCCAGCCAGGCGGGCCAGGATGGTGTGCATGTGGTGTTCCGCTAATGCGCGGTCTGCAGCTGGGTGGGTGTCCATTGTTTTTCTCCCTGGTTCCTGTTGGCTGCATTTTGAGGCCAAGCCTGCCCCATCCGAAGTCGACGACAATCAGCTTCTTTGACATCTGGTCTTCAGCGGCTTTCTCGACGGCTTTTTATGGCGATTCAATGGTTCCCCGGACACATGCACCTCACGCGCAAGGCGATCGGGGAGCGCATCAAAGAGATAGACGTCGTCATCGAAATGCTGGACGCCCGGCTGCCGGGGTCGAGTGCCAACCCCATGCTGGCCGAGCTGATCAAGGGCAAGCCGGCTCTCAAGATCCTGAGCAAGCAAGACCTGGCCGACCCGATCCGCACGGCGCAGTGGCTGGCCCACTACAACGCACTGCCCGGCGTGCGCGCCATTGGCCTGGATACCAGCATGAGTTCGCCCGCCAAAGCGCTGATCGATGCCTGCCAGCAACTGGCCCCCAACCGGGGCGGCATGGTCAAGCCCATGCGCGTGCTGATCTGCGGCATCCCCAACGTGGGCAAGTCCACCCTGATCAACACCCTCAAAGGCAAACGCGCCGCCAAGACCGGCGACGAAGCCGGTGTGACCAAACAGGAAATGCGCATCGCGCTGGCCGACGACTTCTACCTCTACGACACGCCCGGCGTGCTGTGGCCGCGCATCATCGTGGCGCAAAGCGGCTACAACCTGGCCGCCAGCGGTGCCATTGGCGTGAACGCCTTCGACGAAGAAGAAGTGGCGCTGGAGCTGCTGAACTACCTGATCCCCCACTACCCCCAGGCCCTGACCGAACGCTACAAAATTACCGATGTGGCCAGCCACACCGACGAAACCCTGCTCGAAGCCATTGGCCGCGTGCGCGGCGCCATGCAAAGCGGCGGGCGCGTCAACACCACCAAGGCCGCGCACATCGTGATCCACGACTTCCGATCTGGGGCGCTGGGCCGCGTGACCATCGAAACCCCGGAACAATTTGCCCAGTGGCTGGCCGAAGGCAAGAAAGCCGATGCCGAGCGGGCCGTGCGCAAAGAGGCCATCGACCAGGGCAAGAAGCCTGCGCGCAAAACAGGCGCCTGACCCATGAGCCCTCGCCACGCCACCCCCGACAAAGACGCCATCGCCCTGCTCCCGCCTTTTGAGCGGCTTGGGCTGGACCGGATCACACTGGTCAGCAGCGGCGACCAAGCGCAGCAGGCGCATGCGCACTTGCTCCAGGCCAGTGCCTGGGGTTTTGACACCGAGTCCAAACCCACCTTCAAAGTGGGCGAAGCCTCCGACGGCCCCCACATCCTGCAGCTGTCCACCACCGAACGTGCCTGGGTGTTTCAACTGCACGACCCGCAATGCCGCGATGTGGCTGCCGAATTGCTCGCACACCCGGGCATCGTCAAAGCCGGATTTGGTCTGGGCGATGACCGCAAACGGATCATGAGCAAGCTGAACATCGAGCCCCAAGGTATCCTGGAACTCAACACCGTGTTCCACCAGCGCGGCTATCGCAAGGACATGGGTGTCAAAGGCGCGGTGGCGGTGCTGTTCAACCAACGCTTTATCAAGTCCAAAAAAGCAGCGACCAGCAACTGGGCCAACGCCTGCCTGAGCGAATCGCAGCTGGTCTATGCCGCAAACGATGCGTATGCGGCGATCCGGGTTTGGCAAGCGCTGGGCTTGAGCCCAGCCATCGCGAAGTGAAGCCCTAAAATGGCGGCCCATCCCCAGCTCGCTGTTCGAGCCCGACCACACCTGAACCTTGACCATGTCCGAACCCACAGGCCAAAGCGCCACAACACCCTCTGCCTCCGCCAGCTCGGTGCTGGAATTTGCCAACGCCTTGTGGCGCGTGCGCAGGCCCAAGCCCTTTGTGTTGGTCATCGAAGGTGAAGTAGGACATGAGACCTCAGACCCCAGCGACTACCTGCACGACAAGCTGCTCTTGCCTGAATGGCGCGAGGCCTTTTACCAATTGGTCGATACCACGGGTCTGGTGGTTTGCCTGAATTCGCACACCCAGCACCCCAGCTACCGCGATGTGCGCGGGCGTTCCAGCAAAGGGCGGCTGAGCCAAGGCGAGTACTACCACCACGATGGCTGCACCGGCCCCGTCAAACCGCGCTTTGTCGAAATCCGCTGTCCCATCCAGCCGCAAACACGCGGCGTGGCCACCGCTGTGGCCCCCCACCGCGATGTGGTCAAAGCCATGGTGCAAGTGCTGCCCGCCGAGTTGGCCGCCAACGCCGCCCTGGCTGAGCAAGACATGCGCCCTGCCGCCCTCGAGCAGATGGACTACGCCGCGCTCGACCACTTGCAAGGCCTCATCACGCGCACCGTGCGCAAAAAGCTCAACGCCGAAGGCGCACGCGCCTACTTCCGCCAAGTGGATGCTGCCGCCAATGCCTACTTTGAACCCTGGGCCTTGGGCGAAAGCCGCTTCATTGCCAACGCCAACAGCGGCATCACCATGCAACACCGCCGCGCCTACCAAGCCCCTCACACCGGCGGCGTGGCCAATGGCCACCTGGTCAAACGCTGGACGTATGAAGAACTGTTGCTACCCGGCCAGGTGGTGGACCAAGCCTTGATTGCTGCGCTGTGCAGCGAAGAAGATGATGAAATGGATGGGGAGCGGGCTGAGGGGTGTTACCTCGGAGCACATTGAGATGCGGTGAATACGCGGCTCAAACACCGCATAAATTGCGCTGATTACAGAGGCTCGCAGAATACAAAAAGCCCGGACGGTTTTCCGTCCGGGCTTTTTGCTTTTGCAGCGCGAAGCGTTTTACTTCTTGCTCGGTGGCACGTCGGTACAAGACCCGTGCGCCACCTCTGCCGCCATGCCGATGCTTTCGCCCAGCGTGGGGTGTGGGTGGATGGTTTTGCCGATGTCCACGGCGTCGGCGCCCATCTCAATCGCCAGCGCAATCTCGCCAATCATGTCGCCCGCGTGCGTGCCGACCATGCCGCCGCCGAGGATCTTGCCGTGGCCGTGGGCCTCGGGCGAATCGTCAAACAGCAGTTTGGTCACGCCTTCGTCGCGGCCGTTGGCAATGGCGCGGCCAGAGGCGGTCCAAGGGAACAAGCCCTTTTTCACCTTGATGCCTTGCGCCTTGGCTTGGTCTTCGGTCAAGCCCACCCAAGCCACTTCGGGGTCGGTGTAGGCCACGCTGGGGATGACACGTGCGTTGAACGCCGCCGCTGCCAGCTCTTTGTTGCCTTGCAGTTCGCCCGCAATCACTTCTGCCGCCACATGCGCTTCATGCACCGCTTTGTGCGCCAACATGGGCTGGCCCACGATGTCGCCAATGGCGAAGATGTGCGGCACGTTGGTGCGCATCTGGATGTCGACGTTGATGAAGCCGCGGTCGGTCACCGCCACACCTGCTTTTTCAGC
>JACCDU010411412.1_pt1 | contig 12721 bp, 9 predicted proteins | sample 7446081 | NCBI WGS metagenome assembly JACCDU01 (sample SAMN15323447, study PRJNA562643) | freshwater metagenome | isolation source: river surface water | place: USA:Blue River Watershed | collected 2017-08-17 | reverse complement strand
TACAACAAGATATGAAAGATTTACTTGGTTATGCTAAAAATGCTAAACAATCTAATGAAGAACTTAAACAATCAGTTCATCGTTTAGAAATTAAAATTGATGAATTAATTAAATTAGTTCATCAATTTCTAAGCAATCAAATTACTCTAATTTATACATTTGAAGATAATTTAGATAATATTAAATTTCTAATGATTTATAAATTAGAACATACAGAAACTAAGGAATTACGATTAGCACTTCGCTATTCACAGTTAAAAGATATTAGTACATCAATTAGTAATTTATTAAAGAAAACGATTAATAATGGATTTAAAATTATTGGATTTACGCCAATTGGTGCGATTCAAGAAAATATGATTACAGTTCAAAGTATTTATAATGAAATTGAAGATATTAATACAATGAATAAACAAACGATAAATGCAATTAGTAATGAACAATATGAAAATTTAATTAATTTAGCATTTAATGTAGTAAATAATAATAAAAATAAATTATTTAAAAAGAAATTAGAGGAGAATGAACATTTAAAAAGTCATTGTGAATCAATGAAAGAATTAACAAAGTTAGATAATAAATTTAATAAAGAGATTAATAATAAATTATCAAGTTATTTAAAAGAGAAGATAAAAAACAACGGACAATTTAAACAAAAAAAATTAAAAGAAGAATTACAAAGTATCTATAAGAGATACAAAGATAATTAAAAAATAAAGATTGAGTAGTGAGTACCTTTACCGGTTTTATTTTTTGTATCAACTAAAATATAATTTTTAATATATTCTAATTCAATTTCTTTTTTTGTTTCAATAACATTATTATATAAATTATCATTTAAATTAAATGGATATTTGTTATCATTAGTAATAGAGAACATTAACTCAGCATTTGCAATAAGCGAATCCAGATGTACATTCATATTTAAAATTGAATAAATTATTAATATATAATGTAATACTATTAAAATGAATTTATCAGTAGACGTAGTTGATAATATATTATCTTATATTAAACCAAATGAAAAAATATTTATAAATAAAAAAGAATATGATAAAAGTAAAATAGAAATGCAAAATAAAATAAATAAAATTCAAATATTCTATAAAAGAAATAAACGTAGATTAGAAATGCAATTTGAATATTTAGAATATGGAAATGATTTAAGTGCATTGCATAGTTATTATATATTATTTTATCCGCACAAATTCAGATGTTATATATTCAATACTTTAATGTCAAATTTAGATTTAATTATATTAAATAATAAAACAAAATCGAAAATAAAAATGATATATTATAAATCTAAATTAGAAAAAAATTTTAATAAATATTTTAAAGATTTAATATATTTATTAGATATAACACAATTATCATATATTGGCTGGTAAAAAAAATTGAATAAAATAATAGTTTTCAAATAATAATGTCAGCAATTAAAAGAGATAATAAATTAACAGTATTATTACATAAATTATTAAAATTAAAAAAGCAAATTCCATTTAAAATTGAATTACAACGTAGTCAAGTAATCACAGTTGAGTTACTCAATAAAAATTTAAAAGATAAAAAAAATATAAAAAAGATTTATCCAAAAATATTTTTATCAAGAGAAGAATATTATTTATATGTGCAAGACCAATTAGAAAAAATAATAAAAATGACTGATTTTTTAAAATTAAATAATATTCAATATATTATGATAACTCATAATAAACATATATTGTGTTATTAATAATGACAACAATTAATAATTTTTTTTTAAATTAATAAATAAAAATAAATTAATATTTATTAATAGTATTAAAGAGTAGTCAACCAAGACGTATTAAATAAAAATGTCATATTTAGAAATTAATGATAATAAATTTGAGGAGGATTTATTAAAACGAAAAGAATTTATAGAGAATGAATATAAAAAAAATAAATATACATTGGCGATAGATGAAGAGATAAAACAGAATAATATATTGCAATTAACAAATTATCAAAAATTTGTAACAAATTTTATAAATCCGAATACGAAATATGATAGATTGTTATTAATTCATTCAACGGGTGTAGGTAAAACAATAACAGCATTATCAACAGCAATAAATTTTATAAATTTATACAAAGAAGAGAAATTAATAGATAATAAGAGCGAAGGGATGATATATATAATAGGATTTACAAAGAATGTATTTAAAAAGGAATTATTTAATAGAAAGGAGTTTGGAATAGTAACTGATGAAGAGATCGCCGAGATGGTAGAATATAAAAATAATATTTTAAAATTCAATCAGGAATCGGATATAATAAGATTAAAAGAATTAAAAATGAAATATAGTAGACGTTTAACATCGAGAAGAGGTAATGGGTATTTTGAATTTATAGGATACAAAGAATTAGTTAATAAATTAATAATTAAAAATCAATTAGATATCAAATTACAATTAAATAATATAAAAACTGAAAAGGAGTTAAATTATTTAATAAATCAAGGGATAATAACATTAAATATAGAATTTTTAGAGAAATTTAATAAATCATTAATAATATGCGATGAAATCCATAATGTGTATAATTCATTATATACAAACAATTGGGGATTATGTTTAAGTATAATATTTAATTATTATAAAAGCAAAAAATCATTAAAAGTATTATTATTAAGTGCGACACCAATAAATAATAATCCAATTGAAATAATAAGTTTAATTAATTTATTAAATGGCGATGTAGAATTAACAAAGAAAGATTTATTTGATAAAGACAACAATTTAAAACCGGAAAGTTATAAATTAATAAACAAATATATAAAAGGTAAAATATCATATTTAAAGGATATGGATATATTATCATATCCAACAAAAAATATAGTAGGGGAATCAATACCAAAGATACCATATTTAAAATTTATAAAATGTCCAATGAGTGATTTGCATTTTAAAACATATATTCAAGTATCGCACGAGTATAATATAAAAAAGGATAACAGTGAAACTATAAATGAAGAAGATGAAAATATAAATTTAGAAGAATTAAATGATGAAATATCAAATATAAATTCAAAAATGAAAGAATACCCAATAAATTTAGAATTGCAAAATAGATTTTTAAATGATTTTGTAATACCGAATCCAGAAAATAATAATCGTGGATTATATTTAAAAACAGACATATTAAAAAAAATTCAGAATGCAAGTTTAGATTGGAAAACAAAAAATGAAATTACATTAACAAACGACAATAAATTATTTAAAAATACAATTAATGGAGATGTATTATTAGAGAAGAATATAAAAAAGTATTCAACTAAATTTTATAAAATGTTAGAATTAATAAAAGAAATTATATTAAATAAAAAAGGGAAAATATTTTTATATCATAATTTTATTCAAGTATCAGGGATTAATTTTATAGCAAATATATTAAGAAGAAATGGTATAATAATGTTAGATGAACAACCTACAAAATTATCAAGATGCAATATATGTTATAAATATAAATATGAAAAGCATACTAATCACGAATTTCATCCAATTAGATTTTTTATGGTAAACAGTAATATTCAAAAAAATATAATTGACAAACATATAGATAGTTTTAATTTAGCAAATAATGTAAATGGGGAAGAGATAAGAATAATATTAGGGTCAAAGGCGATTAAAGAATCATATAATTTAAAAGCGATCCAAAATTTAATATTATTACATCAACCTGATAATATATCTACATTAATCCAAATATATGGGAGAGCAATACGAAAGAATTCGCATATAGACTTACCAACAGAAAATCGAAAAGTCAATATATATATGTTAGTATCGACAATACCAGATTATAAGCAAAATAAAAAGAAATATATATATTCATACGAAGAAATGAAATATAAATATAAATTAGAAATATATAAAGTCATTCAAAAGATTATGAATATATTTATTGAAAATGCAGTAGATAGAAATATAAATTATAATATAAACTTTCCAAAATATGATAAAGTAGATAATAATGATTTATATTATATTAAACCGTTACATACACAAGATTTAATAAAAATAGATTATAAAAATATTAATTTAGCAACATTTCAAAGTTATTATTACCAAGAAGAAATAAATTATTGTAAACATTTAATAAAAAAAATATTTATAGAAAACAAGATATGGACTTATGAAGATTTAAAACAAGAAATTCATAAATTAAATACATCAACAACTAATGCAAAAATAAGTGAGTATTCAATAATAATAGCATTAAATTTTTTAGTGTATAATAGAAATAATGAACATATAATAGTTAATCAGCAAAATAAGGGTCAAGAAGAGGAAATAAATAATGTATTAATAAATAATTTATTTAATCCAAATGAAAAAATAATAGTAGATAGATTAGGAAATAAAAATTATATAATATATAAAAATAATTATTATATCTTAATACCATTTTCAAATTCAAATTCGATTTATGATAATATAGAATATGATATATTATATAGAAACTATGAATATATACCTGAAAAGAGCATAAACTTAGAAGAAATATTAAATTCAGATTTTAATTTAAATAATTATGAATATTTAAAGGAGAAATTTATAGAGAAATATAAAAATAAAAAAATAAATAAATTAGTAAATATAATTGCCGAATATGATTTTAATTTTCATATTCAATTAATTGAAGAAGTAATAGAATACTTTTTTAATCTATATACCAATGAAGATTATAAAATAAATATAAATCACGATTTATATTTGAAAGTGTTATATTTCTACAATAAATTTAATATAATTATATTTGCTAATAAAATGGATCAAGATTTACAAGAAATATATGGTAAATATGTATTATCAACAATGAAAATGAATTTTACAATATCAAGTTCATTATCTGAATCAACCAGTTCGTCGGATAATCATAATTATAATAATTTATTAAATCAATTATCATCAGAATCTCAATCAAGTAGTGATAATAATAATGAATTTTATTTTAATTTTTATAATCAAGCAGTAAATGATGTAAGTAGTTATTTATTAACAAGAAAAAAAAGAATGAAGATATTTGATTATTTATTACCAATTGGTCATATATATGATAAAAATTTTAAATTTTATCATCCATCTAAATATTGGTTTAATAAGTTAGATTATAATAAATTAGAAATTAAATTTGTTGAAAATAAAATTATAATAGGATATTTAGAGAAATCTAAATTAGGATTTGATATTATTTTTAAATTGCGTAATCCCCGAACTAAAAAAGAACATAGAGATATGCGAAATGTTGAAACAGGAAATAATTGTATTAATAAAGATAAAAATGATTTAATAGAAATATGTAAAAAATTAGATATTGATTTAACAAATATAGTATTAAGAAAAAATAAATTATGTAATTTTATTAAAACAGAATTAATTAATAGAGAATTAGAAGAAAGAAAACAAATGAGTAATATTAAGTGGTTTTATTTTTATTGGGAATTAAATTAAAGATCTTATTAGATGTCTCTGAGTCAACTGGTTGAAACCCATTTAATAATTTGTTATATTTAAATACCGCATCATTAGTATAATAATATTTATCACCATTAACTATAATTTCTTCTGCTTTAATAGTTTTTTGTTTAATACAATAATTAGATAATTCCATATCTTTTTGAATATCGGGGTAATATAAAATTTTATTATTTGGGATACAATCAAAACAATTATAATTTATATGTTGTTTATTTAAAAATTTACATTCAATTGAAGTAGAAGCAATTGATTTTAAAAATTGTTGTATCAATTCTTGATTTTTAACTGCATTTTTAAAAATATTTATATCTGTTGTAAATTCTAATGGTTGTATTTTTTTATTTTTAAAATTATTTTTAAGTTCTTTTAATTTTTCTTTTTCAATTTTTAAAAAATTTTTATTATAATCTGATAAATAAATGAATGTTTGCACCGTTTGGTTTTGTTCATCTAACATATCGTGAGATTTATATCGGACTGCTCTTGCGATTACCTGTTCGATTAAACTATAATTCCAGTAAGGTTCCATTATATGAACTGATCTAATATTTTTTAAATCTAAACCCTCGGCGCCGGATTTTGATATTAATAAAATTGAGATTAATTTTCCATTTTTATTGTCTTCTGAATTACATATTTTTATTATTTCATTTCTTTCTTCAATTGATTGTTGACCTGAAAATATTGCATAATGTAAATCGGTTGTATTATTTAAATAATTAGAATAATTATTTAATTCTAAATATTTAACAAATGCATTTAAACCATATTCTAAAAATGTGCTGTACACTAATGATATTTGGTTTTGTTTAATATTATTAAACATTTTAACAATTTTAGGACTATATTGGTGAAAATTTTGTAAATTTAAATTTTCAACAGACGGTATATAAATATTTGATAATTGTCTAGATTTAATTCGATAACTAGTTGATACTGTATTTTTTTCTTTTACAATCTGACCGCCATAGTATTTTGAAGTTTCTTTTTTTTCAATATCTCTTGCTTTATAATATTCTATATTTTGTAACTGCGACATTTCAACCGTTTCAATTTTTATAGGCAGGCGGTCTGGGTAATTTTCTTTCTTTTTTAATTCTTTAATATCATCTTTAACTGATTTAATTAAATTAGTATACATATCGCCATAATAAGATACTAAACCATAAATTCTATTTTTAAATTTATCTTCATTTTTTATTTTATTAGTTGACTGGTCAATAAAATATTTTTGAAAATCAGAATAATATTCTGGTAGAATAGTATAATAATTTTTATTCTTTATTACTTTATTTTTAATTTTGCCATATAGCATATTAAATGCAACTGCTATTTCAAATGGATTATTGATTATAGGGGTACCAGTAAGAAATATTAATTTTATATTTTTTGTATTCATTATTAAATCATAAAATTCATTTGCTATTTTTGATCCATTAACAATTGAATTTAATAAGTTATGCGCCTCATCAACAATTATTATTTTATTTTCTAATGACACTGAGGATTCTTTTACTAATGAATATAATTTATCATCTAATGATTGTATCATATTTTTAGCATTACTAGTTACAAATTTATATTTTTGTATTATTTCTTCAATTTCTTCATCTGATTTTGTGTCTGTCATATTTAAATAATTTTTTATTTCTTTTTTATAATTATTTTGTAATGATTTGGAAGATAAGATAATTATATCTCGTTCTAATTTTCTAAATTCTTCTGCAATTGATATTGATGTCAATGTCTTACCACTCCCTACTGAATGATATAATAAAATACCTCTTGCATCTGTAAATACTAAATAATTATATATATATCGTTGATATTCAAATAATGATTTTTTTATTACCTCATTATTTTCTTTATATAAATTGGTTAATAATTTATTTAATTCATCTGGAAAATTGGTTAAATCTTTATTTAATTTATTAGTCATATTATTCAATTAAAATTATACTTAATATAATATATTATTAATATTATTTAATTTGATTTTATTAAAAATGTATAAATCTACAAATGATATAAAAATAAATTCAATATGTGCCCTTAATGAAAATAAAAATACTTGTTTGCCTTTAGAAAGTATTACAGTATTATCTAAAATTGCAACCCCAGAAAATGCGCAAATTAAAGATAAACATATTTTAATTAATAAAATATCAAATTCACTTGAATGTGATGACAAATTATCAATACAAGAAAAAGAATTATGTATCATTAAAAAAATAAAAAAAGAAACTAACAATGCTGAATTAAAAACTGCACTTGACAAACAAGAAATAAAATTTTTCAAACCTAAAACTAAAAGTTATGATCATAATTATTGGCTTAATAATACTGAAATAGATTCTATACAACATCAACTACAAGAAAAATTTAAAGGATATTATTTTTCAACAATCCATATGATTGATTTAGAAAAATTTGACCCTAATAATGTTAATATTTTTAAAAATAATGATAAAATTTTTAATATTAAAGATATTAATTTTGTTGATGAACTAAAACAAAATGCTAATGCTAAATTAAATTTTAATGGTAAATTAAAATATTTTGGCACTGTTTGCAATACTGATTTGTCAACTAATGGCGGAATTCATTGGTTTTCTATGTTTATTGATTTTACAACTAATCCTATTCAAATTGAATATTTTAATTCATCAGGTCGTTCATTAACACAAGGTAATCATTTAGAAAATAGAAAATTATTTTATAAATTTTTTAAAAATATTGAAGATGAATTAAATAAAAATGGATTCCCTGCTAAATTTATTCAAGCAACTAGTATTGAACATCAAAAAGATAATACTGCAAACTGTGGTAGTTATAGTTTATTTTATATTTGGGAACGATTAAATGGCAGAAATTATAAATATTTTGAAGATAATAAAATAACCGATGATCTTGTTCGAAAATTTCGTGAAGTTCTTTGGCGCGTTGATAAATAATTTAATTTAAATTCTTATTTAAATTAATATTTATTTAATAAATAAATATTAATATGTGTTTTATATGCGATTCTAATAATAATTTAATTAGTTCTACTAATATCATTAATTGTAATTTATGTTTACAAATTACTAAATTACCACAATCTCTTATTTCATTAGAATATTTAAATATTTCTAATACCAATATAAACTATATTCCTCAATCATTTACAAAATTAATATATCTAAATTGTTCTAATACTAATATTTCTTCAATTCCTAATTCATTACATAAATTAAAATATTTAAATTGTTCTAATACTAATATTTCTAAAATACCTAATTCCTTTACTAAACTAAACTATTTAAATTGTTCTAATACTAATATAATCAGAATTTCTAATTCATTTACTAAACTACAATATTTAAATTGTTCTAATACTTATATATTTAAATTACATAATTCTTTTGTCAACTTAGATAAATTAGTTTGTATTAATTGTAATATATCTATTATACCAGTAACTTATACTAAATTAACTTATTTAAATTGCTGTAATAATAATATTTGGATTATTCCTAATTCATTTATTTTATTAGATACATTAAAATGTGCAAGAAATAATATTTCGTATATTTCTTATAAATTTATAAATTTAACTAATTTAGATATTTCATTTACTAATGTCCGTCATATATCTCCAATTTATAATAAACTTATTTATTTAAATATTTCTAATACTAAAATTGTTAATATCCCTAGCACATTTAATAATTTAGTTTTTTTAAAATGTTTTAAAACAAATGTAAATTATATTCCTATTACATTGTATAAATTAAAATTTATTTATCCTATTAAATTTCAAAAATTAAATATTAATAATTTAATTTCAATTAGTTATAATGATTCGCATAACTGTAATATCTGTTTAGATTGCAACCCATCTAAACAATTTTGTACAATTAATAAATGTAAACATATATTTCATAAAGATTGTATTTATAAATGGTTCTTGTCGCAGTCATTAATAAAAAACATTCATTGCCCGACGTGTCGACAGATTTTATTTAATTAAGTTTTATTATATTTTTATTAATAATAACAATGTTCTTCTTTTATAAGCAACAATATAAAACCAATAATGAATTTCAGATAAATAATATTATTTTAATTATTCGTAATCAAATGAATGATAATATAACAAACTATAATTTTAATTATATTAATTTTAAAATACAAAAAAAATTAAGACCATTTAATAAAATTAATAGATTTAAACACGTTCGTAAACATTATTTATCTAAATATTACTATATGAATATTAATATTAATCAATTACAAATTAAATCGACATTTTAAAATTATATTTTTTATTACTTTGATATAATAATATTTTAAAGTCTTCAACTACATAATCTTCAATATTATCTCTTTTATTTATATCTATAATTGGAAAATTATACATTTTATTATCATTTAACATTTTTTTTGTTTCTTCTATGTGTGATTTATATATATGTATGTCCCCAATATTATGAATTACCTTTCCTGGTTTATAATCCAACATTTTACATAGCATAAATGTTAATATACTTGCACTTACTATATTAAAATCTGCCGCTAATACAAAATCTGAACTCCTTTGGTAAAAACTACACGATAATTCATTTTTTAATTTATTTACATAAAATTGATATAATATGTGGCAATTATGTGTTATTATATTATTAACTATATATGAGTTATCTGTTTCTACTTCTAGATTATATACTACTATTGAATTATTATTAATTTCTTTACTTAATATTTTTTGTATTTTAAAATATTGATAATCTCTATCTATCAAATCATTTTTTTCATATATTTTTAACTCATATGAAACTCGTGCATTATTGTTATATTTAATTCCACAATATATATTTAATTTCGCATATATGCGCTGAATCGAATACGCTAGTGTTTTTGAATATATATTAAAATGCATTAGACGATTTGAAAATCCATTTATAAAAAATCTTAAATATTCTTTTGGCAAGTCGATTATCCATTCTGGTATTTTTTTATTATATTTTTTATATCCAAATTCATTTAAAATTTCATAATATTGAAAATTTTGAATTTTATGCTTATTATCATTTATTTTATTTAAATAATAATGAAAATCTTTTAATTTTGGTAAATCTTCTCGTCGAATTTCCATATAATATTCATTCTCATTATCATAATATCCATTTAATAAATAATATCCTAAAAAATAACAATCATTTAATGATATCTCCTTCGTGAATCCTTCATTATCTGTTAACACTTTTATTTCTTTCTTTTTATTAATTGGCATACAGAATAAATGATTTAAATGCAAATCTTCGGCTTTGCACCAATAAGTAATATCTGATTTTGTATCCTTTACTAAAAACGGATGTTCTGATGTTACATTTATTATTTTATCATTATCTTCACATTCTATTTGATACATTGTCCCTTTATATTGACGTTTATTAATTCTATGCACCGGCTTCCAATTTCCTAAATGTGTATATACTAAATCATTTAAATTTATATTTTGAATTGGCATATATCCATATTTTGTTAATACCTGAGTGTCTTTTACAAAACAACTCGGCAGTGCAACTTTATCTAAATCATTTGGATTCCAATAACTAAATAATATTCTTCTTGAATATGGATCTCTTTTTATTAAATCTATTACATATTTTAATTGGTCAAATCCTTTATTTATATAATCTTCTTCCGCCGTTTTATATTCAGCCCCATAATGTCTTAATTGAAATGAATATCCAGCACCCATATCTCCTTCTTTTAAATTGTACAATTCTCTCGAATCTAAAAATTCTCTACTTGTATTTCCTTTCCATATATTTACTTTTTTATTCTCTAATATTTTTGTATCCGTCTTTCCTGATATAAAGAATAATAACTCTTCTATAATTCCTCTATAAAACATTTGACGATGAGTAAATAATGGCAACCTATAATTTCTTATATTATATTTAAAACTTTTACCAAATTTAGATATTGTCCCTACGCCTGTTCTATCTTCTCTCTCCTCGCCTGTTTCTAATATCTTTTTTATTGTTTCTAAATATTTATTCTCTTCTTTATTATAATATTTATAAATCATAAATTGCAATTTATTACGCTGTAATTCGCCCGATTCTTTATCATAGTCATATTCAATATTCTCTTCTATCATATTAAATCTTTTTAAATATTCTTTATCAAAATATGTATCACATTTGTAATCTTTGTTTGGTATCATCGTTAAATATATCTTATCAATAATTTGCATTTCTAAAAATTCTTTATATATTTCACTACCACCTATCACCCACGCTTTATTTATTGTCTTCTTATTCTCTTCTAAATAATATAATACTTGAATTATATTATTAAAATATAGTGTATCGTCTGTATTTGTATGTTTTTGTTTACTTAACACTATATTTATTCTGTTTTTTAATGGCATTTTTATTGATTTTTTTGTTTTATTTCCCATTATCACTATATTTTTTTTATTTGGTGCAGTACTATCTGGCTGTGTTGTATATTCTTTAAACATTTTTAAATCTTTTGAATAATGCCACGGTATTTTATTATTTTTTCCTATCCCATATTTATTATCTACACAAACAATTAAATTTATCATTTTTTATTTATTTTATACTACTTATTTTAACTTTAATTAATTTTTTTTTATGTGTTAACAAAATTTTTTTTTATGTGTTAACACATTTTTTATTTCTGAGCCCCCAAGCATTTCCTATTTCCCAAGATTGGCGTTTTAGAAATCTTAATTAACTATGTTTTTGTATCTGTTTATACTAATGCTCATTCAGATCGCTGCTATTTTCCCAAGATCCGATCTTGGCGTTTTAGAAATAATTTTCGTAAGATTGAATATATTAAACTGTTTATAGTATTCATCTTCTAGATTACTGCTATTTTTCCAAGAACTGGTCTTGGCATTTTAGAAATAATTATTTTAGAAGAGTTGATAAATTTATTTTAGATGAGTTGATAAATTTATTTTAGATGAGTTGATAAATTTATTTTAGATGAGTTGATAAATTTATTTTAGATGAGTTGATAAATATTATTTTAGATGATATGATAAATTTATTTTAGATGATATGATAAATTTATTTTAGATGATATGATAAATTTATTTTAGATGAGTTGATAAATATTATTTTAGATGATATGATAAATTTATTTTAGATGATATGATAAATTTATTTTAGATGATATGATAAATTTAT
>JACCDU011370658.1_pt1 | contig 12722 bp, 9 predicted proteins | sample 7446081 | NCBI WGS metagenome assembly JACCDU01 (sample SAMN15323447, study PRJNA562643) | freshwater metagenome | isolation source: river surface water | place: USA:Blue River Watershed | collected 2017-08-17 | reverse complement strand
CAATCAATCCTTTTTTACCTTTTTTATAAGCATCTACTTTGTCTGAATGGTTATTTAGGACTGTATGAATCCATGAAGTAAGTTCTTCTTCATTGCTATTTTGAATGAGTTGGTGTTCTTTAGCATATTCTAAGGGGGATTGTGGTGTTAATACAATTGCTTTAAACACTTTATCTGTTGCGACCGAAAAACTTAATAAATGCTCGTCAACCATTCCTATTAATTCGGATAACTCAGGTAATAATGGAGCAAGGTCTGCATAAGTTTTATGCTCTTCGTTAAGATAAGCTCGAATCGGTCCAATGATCCAATTGGCTGCTGCTTTATATAATGTAGTATGAGCTGTCCATGCTAAATAGAAGTCAGCTTCTTGCTTGTTTTCGCAAAGTTGATCAACATCATAAGGGTTCAGTCCAAACTTGCTACTCCATTCGTTTTTTAATTGATTGGGTAGGGTAGGTAGGCCTTCTTTAATGGAATGAATGTACTCATCGCTTAAGCTAAATGGCGCTAAATCAGGGTCTGGAAAATACCTATAATCATTTGCATCTTCTTTGTCTCTAATAGAGAAAGTGGTGTCGTTGCTTGCATCAAAACTTCTTGTTTGTTGAATGATTGTTTCGCCATGCTCCACTAATTCTATCAATCTATCAATTTCGTATTCTATCGCTTTTTTTATATTTCGAATAGAATTCAAATTTTTCACTTCAACCCTTGTTCCTAATTGAACATCTCCCTTTAAACGAATAGAAATATTAGCATCACATCTCAAACTTCCTTCTTCCATATTACCATCGCAAATACCTAACCATCTTACTAGTTTACGTACTTCGGTTACATATAAAAATGCATCTTCTGCACTGTGTATGCATGGTTCCGTAACAATTTCAATTAGAGGTGTTCCCGCTCTATTTAAATCTATGTAGGAATTTGTAGGATCCATATCATGGATACTCTTGCCAGCATCTTCTTCCAAATGAATTCGATTAAGTAAAATAGATTTTTCACCTTCACTTGATTGAATAAGAACCTGTCCACCTTCGCATATTGGAGTGGTATGTTGAGAAATTTGATAACCTTTTGGAAGATCAGCGTAGAAATAATTTTTTCTAGCAAAATAATTTTCTTTTGCAATGGTTGAATTGCAAGCTAATCCCATTTTAATTGCATACTCAACCGCTTTTGCATTTACCTTAGGTAAGCTGCCGGGGTGGCCTAAGGTAATTGGACTTACATGTGTATTCGGGTTTGCTCCAAAACTAGTGGCATCCCCACAAAATAATTTACTTTCTGTAGCTAGTTGTGCATGAATTTCTAATCCTATGACTGCTTGGTATAGCGTCTTATTTGGCATAACACAAAAGTACAGATTTAATCAAGCAATAGTATAAAAAAGCCACCCATTTCAGGGTGGCTTTTGAGGGGACATGTCTTCTAGGTATGACCTACAAGTCTGCCGTATTTATCTTTTTTGGAATTTTAACTTCAATTGTTCTTTTTTCTCCTTTTCTATCTAATGTGATTTTTAAAATTTGTCCAGGAAAATAATATTGCCATTTCATGAAATTAACGTCTGTTATCTCTGATTCGTTTAATTTAATTAATACATCTTCTTTAAGGATACCCGCTTTCGCTGCTGGACTAGCTTCTGTTACGTTGGTCACTTTTACACCTTTGCCAGTTTCTACATCTTCTACACTAATACCTAATTTTGGTCTTCTATCAGCTCTTGTCATCAACTGATCCATGTTTGGTAATTCAGGGAAAGAAAATTTAAACTGGCCACCTTTTTGATCGAACAACTCAAGTTCTTCTAAACCAGATTCAGGTGTATCTAATGCGATGCCTTGATTCTTATTTGGATTTTCGATAAGCTTAATTTTAACCTTCGTAAATTTATTAGCTCTAGTATAACCAAGGTTAATTATATCGTTTGGCTTGTATTTACCAATAGTAGTATATAAAACTTCTGGGTCTGTTATCTTTTCTTCATCCACACTAGAAATGATATCCCCTACATTTAATTTTGCTATTGAAGCAGGGCTTTGTGCACTAATTTCAACAATACGCACACCAGCTTCAACTTTTTCAGTTACAACGCCTAAGAATGCACGATTGCTTTGAGGTGCTTTTTTAAAGATAAAAGTATTTGCTTCAGGATAAGCGCTATTTGGTTTTGTTTGGAATGTCATCCCTTTAACAGCACCTTTTCTTACTTTTTTTAACCTTGGATCATTGGAATTGACTGCTTCACCATTGATTGTAATTTTATCACCATCTACAACGACTGAAATGTTTTCTGTGGTATCTCCATTAATCATTACAGTCACATTCATACTTGAATCCATCTTTGAGGAAACTGGCTTCTTTACTTTTTTCTCAATAATTACTTCTTTTGTTTTTGATCCTGTTTCTTGTGCCTGAACAAAAGAAAACAGCGCCATGTAAGAAAGGATTAAAAATGTCTTTTTCATATGCTTACTATTAATTTAAAATGTTTGTTCGAACTACGAAATCCATTGTAGGTCAAAAATAGGGAATAATTTATCTACGAAATAATTCGGAAATGTTAAAATTGTATAAAAAAGCCATCTAATAAACTACTAGATGGCTTTAAGTTATTGTAAATCAATATTATAGAAGCGCTTTAACCTGGCTTAAAACTAAGTCTAATTGGCTTGCATCTTGCCCCCCTGCTGCTGCCAATGTTTTTTGACCCCCTCCGCCACCTTTAATCAAGCTTGCGATATGTGTCTTAATCAATTGCGGCGCTTCCCATTGCTTAGCAGCAACCAATGCCTCACTCATTGCTAAAGCAGCAAATGCTTTTTCACCATGCGCACCCACTAATAACACCATTACTTCTCCAGTTTGTGTTTGACTTAATAACTGTGCAGCTTTTTTAAATTGGTCCGTATTACTTAATGCTACTTGTATGCCTAGATATTGAACGCCATTAATAGTTTCAAAATGTTGTTGTTGGATTTCAACCAACTCGTTTACAATAATTGCTTCTTGGCTTTCTAATTGCTTCTTTAATTCTTTTTGTTGATTTTGTAGATCCAGCATATAAGTCGCAAGTTGATCTGTAGAATATGCTGAAACATCAATTAGCGCTTCTTTTTTATTTAAGCTTTCAGCAATGACTGCATTTGCTTCTTCCAGTTGTACAATTTGCTTTCGTAATTTTTCTTTTGCTTCATCTAAAAATTTAGCCGCTGCATCTCCCACAACTGCTTCAATTCTTCTCACGCCAGCAGCAACAGAAGATTCTGCTTTTAAAATGAAATGACCAATTTCTCCCGTATGTCCCACATGCGTACCGCCGCATAATTCAATTGAATAATTTTGATCCATCACAACGACACGAACCCTGTCTCCATATTTTTCTCCAAATAAAGCCATCGCGCCTAAAGCAACTGCTTCATCCTTGCTCATCTCTTTGATTACAACAGGAACATTTTCTTTTATTTTACCATTCACCATTTTCGAAACGGCATCCATTTCTTCATTGGTCATTTTTGCAAAATGTGAAAAGTCAAATCTTAACTGATCTGCATTGACTAAACTTCCTTTTTGCGCCACGTGTTTACCTAATACTGTTCTAAGAGCAGCATGTAATAAGTGTGTAGCTGAATGGTGTTGAGTTGTATGGGCTCTTAATGTAGCATCCACTTTTGCATGCACAATTCCGCTAATAGTAGCAGGCAAATTATCTGTAAAATGAATAAATAAATTATTCTCTTTTTTTGTATCAGTAACTGTTAGTACTGAGCCATCTTCAAATGTTAAACTGCCTTTGTCACCAACCTGGCCACCACTTTCTGCATAGAAAGGTGTTTCAGCTAAAACCCATTGAAAAGCTTCTTTTCCTTTTGCTTTTACATTTCTGTATTTAACAATTGTTGTTTTTGCTTCAGTAGCATTATACCCAATGAATTTTGTTTCTGCATCTTCGCCCACTTGAATCCAGTCGCCTGTATCAATTGCAGTAGCGGCCCTACTTCTGTCCTTTTGTTGTTGCATCTCTTGTTCAAATCCAGCTTCGTCAATTGTCAACTGATTTTCGCTTGCAATCAATCTAGTTAAATCTACAGGGAATCCAAAAGTGTCAAATAATTCAAATACTAATTTACCTTCCACTTGCGTGTTTTTATCCTGCGTACCAATGATATCATCCATACGCTTTAATCCTTTTTCCAATGTTCTAAGGAAACCTTCCTCTTCCTCTTTAATTACTTTAGTAACAAATTCTAATTGTTGTGTTAATTCAGGGAATACATTTTCGAATTGTTTTGACAATAAAGGCATTAACTGAAATAATAGTGGACGCTTGTAATCTAAATAAGAGTAATAATAACGTACAGCTCTTCTTAAAATTCTTCTAATTACATAACCAGCGCCAGTATTAGAAGGTAATTGCCCATCTGCAATGGCAAATGCAATGGCACGAATATGATCTGCAATAACTCTAAAAGCAATTGCTTCTTTACCATCTCCAAAATCATATATTTTACCAGTTATTTGAGCAACTGTATCAATTGTTCCTGTAAATACGTCGGTGTCGTAATTGCTTTTTTTATTTTGAATAGCGCGCACTAGTCTTTCAAATCCCATGCCTGTATCTACATGCTTATTAGGTAAAGGCTCAAGACTACCATCTTTTTTTCTATTATACTGAATGAATACATTGTTCCAAATTTCAATTACCTGAGGGTGGTCTTTGTTTACCAAATCACGACCTGGAATTAATGCAATTTCTTCCTCAGACCTCATGTCAATATGTATTTCACTACATGGGCCACAAGGACCTGTGTCCCCCATTTCCCAGAAATTATCTTTTTTATTTCCGTAGATAATTTTATCTGTTGGCACCCATTTTTTCCATTCTTCTAAAGCCACACTTGATTGCGGTATATTTTCAGAAGCGTCCCCTTCAAATACGGTTACATATAATCTATTAGGGTCTAATTTGTACACTTTCGTCAATAATTCCCAACTCCATTCAATTGCTTCCGCTTTAAAATAATCGCCAAAACTCCAGTTGCCTAACATTTCAAACATCGTATGATGATAGGTATCTACGCCTACTTCCTCTAAGTCATTGTGTTTTCCACTCACCCTTAAACATTTTTGGGTATCCGCAATTTTAGAATGTTTTGGTTGTTGATTCCCTAAGAAATAATCTTTGAATTGATTCATCCCTGAATTGGTAAACAATAAAGTAGGGTCATTTTTTACAACGATCGGTGCCGATGGCACGATTACATGACCTTTAGATGCGAAAAAATCTAAAAACTGTTGTCTTATTTCTGAACTCTTCATCATGGGACTATATTTTAAGCTTTGAGCTGAATTAAAAAGCTATCTTTGTAGCGTTTCTAAAAGTCTCCAAAGGTAAGGATTTGGGCCTTTTTATAGGACTTTAGAAGGCAAATAATCATTCGATATGAAGAAAATAAAATATTTCTTTAATACCCATACTTTAAGGTTTGAAAAAATCGAAGTGCCCTTTAAAGTCAGGTTGTTACAAACCATTGGTTTTATAGTCGCTTCATTGGCGGTAGGGGTCCTTTTTGTAGCTATTTTATTTCAATATATTGACTCTCCCAAAGAACGTTTGTTAAGGCAGCAAAACATTGCATATAAAGAAAGTTATGCCGTTTTGCAAGAGCGTATGAAGCAATTGGAACTCCAAATGGTGGAGCTTGAGCAAAGAGATAACGAAGTATACCGATCTATTTTTGAGGCAACGCCTATCCCTGATAGTGCAAGGGTTAAAGAAATGTTAGCTAAAAACGAAATTAGATTGATTCAAGCATTGTCCAATACAGAGTTAATTGAGAACATGCGCAATCAATTGAACAATTTGAGTTTAAGGATGTCCTTCCAAAGTAAATCATTTGTGGAAATCACCACAATGGTCAAGAATAAAGAAAAATTATTAAGAGCGATTCCTGCGATACAACCAATCAGTAATAAGAACCTAAAACGTGTCGCTTCTGGTTTTGGCTATCGAATAGACCCATTGTATAAAGATTTTCGTCTTCATGCTGGACTGGATTTTTCAGCTCCAACAGGTACACCAATTTATGCAACTTCAGATGGGGTTGTTCAGACGGCTGGTTTTAACACTGATGGTTATGGAAATAAAGTAGTGATTAATCACGGCTATGGTTTCCAAACATTATATGCGCATATGGTGCGTGTAAAAGCAAAAGCTGGGCAAACCGTTAAGAGAGGAGAGGTGATTGGATATGTTGGAAGTACTGGTAAGAGTACTGGATCACATTTACATTATGAAGTGATTAAGAGAGGTGCTAAAGTAGACCCTGTTTATTATTTCTTTAACGATTTAACGCCTGCACAATTTGATCGTTTATTAAAAGAAGCTGCAGCAAACAAACAAAGTTTAGACTAATGGATCCAGAAGTAATGGCGTTTTTGAATAGAATTTCCCGAACAATTGGGTTTACCTTATTATGGATGGGACTGAATTCTACATTAGGCATTATGTTTGGTTATGCTTTTGTAGAAGCGAATTGGGAATGGTATAATTATTTATATTATTGCTTCTTGATTGCAAGCACTGCCTCTTATCTTTTTTTGCTTTACAAAATTTGGAAAGACCCTATTCAGTTTAATCGATAAACGATCTGTAATTACAATAACGGACATATTTAGCTACTATGGTCTGAAATGATTTTCCATTCGCCATTTATTTTTTTAAGTAGTAAGGTGTAATGCCCGCTTAGGTTTCCCACCGTCCTAGTTAGTTCCCATTTTCCGATAATGCTATAAAATTGTGTTCCCAAAGCTTTCATCGAAAGAATTGTAAACTTAAGTTTACCCATATAAGTTTTGTCTGGGTAGTTCTTTTTATAATTTGCTAATGTATTGTTGTAGCCGTAAGTCAGCCCATTTTTACCCACAAATACAAGACTGTCATTTTCCCAATAACCATGCATGAATTCATTTATATTACCCTCATTCCATGCTTTTTCTTGCGCCCCTAATATTTGTAAAATTTCTTTAACATCTTTGGTTTGTGCAGTAGCAAATTGTACGAACAATAAAAGAAGTAGACTGCAGATACTTTTGATCATAAAAGGGTGTTTTAATTATCTTAAATTAATTGTACTCAAAATAAGTATTTCAACTTAATTTGCAACAATGGAGTATAAATTACATCTAAAGAAAGACAAAAAACTCGCTACGATTTTAAAAGAAGCCGATCATGTGATTAAAAAACGAAAAAATACCCCTGTTCGTTTAATGGCTAGTATTATTAGCCAACAATTAAGTACAAAAGTTGCTGCAATTATCTTTGGCCGATTTCTAGACCTATTTGAAGGTAAAGAGCCAAGTTGTGAACAGGTTTTAGCTTGCACAAATGAGCAACTTAGGGCCATCGGGTTGAGTCAGTCTAAAGTGAATTATATTCAAAATGTTGCTCAGTTTTTTATCGCTGAAAAAATCACAGATAAAAAACTATATGCGATGGAAACCGAAGCCATCATTGAATTATTAACTCAAATTAAAGGCGTTGGGAAATGGACTGTCGAAATGCTCATGCTTTTTAGTTTGGGTCAGGAAGATGTATTTGCAGTGGATGATTTAGGCATTCAACAAGCAATGATAAGGCTGTATAAAATTGAGCATACCACAAAGAAAGAACTGCATTTAAAAATGCTTGAACTGTCTAAGAACTGGTCACCATACAGAAGTTACGCATGTTTACATTTATGGCAATGGAAGGATCAAGGAGCTATTTAAGCAGAATTTCTCGAAGCATTAATGATGCCAAACATAGTCCTAGTTAAAAGCTTTTCGTAATCGGATTTTTCTGTCGCTTTCATTTCTGCTTCATCTATTTTACACAATGCATATTGTTGAATCGTTAACAATGGTAGCACTATTCGATCCCTTAAAAGGATAGAGTGTTTAGCTAATGTATCTTGTTCCATTAGACTTTGACTATTACTTAGTTCGAGATAAAGCTGTGTCGTAAGTTGAAACTCTTCTTTAATATTTTTCCATATTGGACTGAATTCAGGGTCTTGATCAATATATTTTGTTATTGCAAAATTCGATTTGACCATACTCATCATGCTATTATCAATCAAGGTTTTAAAGAATCCAATATTATTGAACAAGGATTGAACTTCTTTCCACATCCCTTTTTCCTTTAGCACTTGTAAGGCTGTCCCCACACCATAATAGCCAGGGACATTTTGCTTTAACTGACTCCAACTTCCTACAAAAGGGATTGCGCGAAGATCTTGAAATTGAAGACTTGTACCTGATCCTCTTTTTGCAGGTCTGCTTGCGATATTACTTTTGCTATAATAATTAAGTGGGCTAAACTTTTGTAGATAAGGTAGAAACTGTTCGTCTTGCTTTAATTGCTTGTAAGCATCAAAACTAATATTGCCAAGAAGCTCTAGTATTGTTCGATCTTGATGGGTTAGTTGAACCTTCGTTTCAGAAAACAAACTATGACTTACTCCTGCACTTAAAAGTTGTTCTAAATTATACTGTGCTGAATGAATGGTTCCAAAATTTGAAGTGATGGTTTGTCCTTGTACAGTGAGTTGAATTTCTTCATTTTCAACTCCATTACCCATAGATGCATAAAATTGATGCGTTTTCCCGCCTCCTCTTGATGGGGGACCGCCTCTTCCATCAAAAAATTTCACAATAATATTGTTTTTTCTGGAGAGGGATGTGAGTGTTTCTTTTGCTTTATAGATGCCCCAATTAGCTTGCAGGTATCCACCATCTTTTGTACCATCACTAAAGCCAAGCATGATAGTTTGTTCCTTTTTTCTTGCTTTAATATGTTCACCGTAAACCTCCGAAGCATATAGTGTAGACATAATTGCTTCTGAAGCGGCAAGGTCATCAATGGTTTCAAATAGTGGTACAATGTCCACTGTAGATAGATTTTCATCCCAACCACACAATCTAAATAATGCATACAACTCCATTACATTCACTGCAGTTTGACAGTTACTGATAATATATCTTTGACAACCCATTTCGCCATTAAAAGATTGTACTTCTTTGATTGCATAAATACTTTCTATGGTGTCTTTCCCAATCTCTGTTTTCATTGAGGCTGGATTAAGCTTACCTGATAAAGTACCAAGTAGTTTTATTTGTGCTTGTTCGTCTAATTCTGTATAGTTTTCGGGCAAGACTCCTGTTTCTATTAATACTGCACGGTGAATTCTTGAATCTTGGCGAATATCTAATGCAGCAAAATGGGTTCCAAAAAGCTGCACTCTATTCAATAATTGATTCAGCCTATTCAAGTATAAGGAGTGGTGCTCGTTGATTAATTTTTCCTTAATGGTGGTCAAGCAATCTACAATGGTCTGTTTAGAAATGGGTGTGCTGTCCTCCGGTTTAAATACATTTTCATATAAGGCTGCTTCTAATTCAGTTAATAAATTAGCTACGCCAGAAAAAGTCAATCTTCTTTTTAATTTTCTTACATCTCTGTAGTAACAAACGATAATGCTACTTCTTAAAGCTTGTGCAACTTTGATTGTAGTGGCAGCATTCACAAATGGATTACCATCTCTATCGCCTCCAGGCCAGAATCCTAATTCAATAAAAGGATTGGTGCCATCATAGTCTCCATCAAATACATCTTTCACAATCGTACTATAAATATTGCCAATTGATTGATAAAAAACATGTTCCAAATACCACATTAGGTTCAATGCTTCATCGGTAGGGGTTGGTTGTTTTTTATTAAAAAATGGCGTAAGACCAAGTTGTTGAATGTATTGGTTGATGGTGCCATAATCATTTTTGGCAATGGCTTCGCCCATATCATGAATAATGCCAAGCACATTGGCTGGATAAAATTGAGTAGGATGTGCCGTTAATACAATCTTAACTTTAAAGTCTTTTAATTTGTTTTTAAGTGCCTGAGATTTGCCCGTAAAATTTGCTTCTTTAATTAAGGACTTAATGCTACCCGGTCCTTCCATGTCATGAATACTTGTAAAAGCGGCGTCCTCAATTGCGTCAAATAAAACTACCTGCCTTTCTACATATTGAACATATTTAAACAAATGGTCTATTTGTTCTTTTTCTAAAGCAACCTCAGTATGTTGTTTGAAAAAAGAGTCAATAATTTCTACAGGAGATTTTCCTTTAGCAAATCCATCTTCACAATTTTGAATCAATATTGGAAGTAATGCACCCACATTGGCAATGCCAGAATAGGGTAGTGCTGCAAATAAACTATTATAAATAATATACTTGTCAGAAACATTTGTTCTAAACTGTTGAAGATAGTTTTGTGTAGTAGTGTTCATCATGACGCATTAAAGATACAGAAAAAATAATGCGTTCGCCTTGAAACCCTTATCTATATTGATTCCTAATGAATGTTTGTTTAAGCTATATACTTGATTTAAACAAAGGGTGGCGTATGTCATGATAGAATGCAAACTGCCAACCCTCGTTTTGTCCTTGTTCCCACCATTTCTGTCTCCATTCCATTGCTAGTTTGCCATCCATATCGTATTTGGCTACAAATTTTGATTTGATTTGCTGCAACTGTGGAGCGACATCTGCCCCAAAGAAAAAGATTTCATTGTCCTCTTTAATCCAAGCAACTTGATGATTGGGACAATGACCTCCAGTTAACAAATAATGAATACTATCCTCAATCACACCTTGGTCTTGGGTTAACCAAACTACTTTAGAAAAATCGGCTAAAAATTCAAATTGTTCTTTAATATAGGAGGCAGACGGCGTGGTCATAGCCAAGTCAAATTCTCTTCTTTGTACATAATAGGTAGCATAAGGGAAACTTACAAATCGTTCATTAAATTGAGGATGTATATAACTCATACCACCTGCATGGTCCTTGTGTAAATGACTCATGAAAACTTTTGTGACAGAACTTGGATTAATGCCTATCGCCATTAAATTGTCGTGGATTTGTAACACACCTTGCGTATTCATATAGCCCAACCCTGTATCAAATAAGATAATGTCTTTTTCAGTGATCACTACAAAGGGTTGAATCTCTACAAGAATACTACCTTTTGGTCGATCCTGTATTTGCTCTTTTTGGGTGTCAAATGGAACAAAAACCTTGGTATGGTCAATGCTAAAACTTCCTTCTGATAATGGGTAAATACGCATTTTGCAAAAATACAATTATCGTAGTACCATTTGTCGATCTGCATCTAATCTTAGTAAAATAAATACCAGTGCAGTAAATGTAAGTAAGGAAGAGCCTCCATAACTAATCAGGGGCAATGGGATACCAACAACTGGGAATAAACCAATGGTCATGCTAATATTCACAGCAATATGGAAAAAGAAGATACCTACTACGCTATATGCATAGACCCTTGAAAACGTACTTCTTTGTCGCTCTGCAATTCTGATCAATCTAAATAAGAAAAATAAATACAATCCTAAAAAAGTAAATGTACCTACAAAGCCAAATGCTTCTCCTATAGAGGTGAATATAAAGTCAGTATTTTGCTCAGGAACATACTTGCCCCTTGTTTGAGTTCCTTTTAAAAAGCCTCTTCCCCAAAAACCACCAGAGCCTATTGCAATTTTACTTTGTTTGACATTATAATCATCGGGCTTCCTAGCCGCTTTGGCCCCTGGTTTTTGTATAGATCGTTGATTTAAACTACAATCATATTCTTTGCCCACCATACTATAAATACGCGTAGTTTGGTAACATTCAAACACATTATTGAAGATATACGGAACCACAAAACGAACAGTACCTACACAGAATATCCAAATACTAGCAACAATAATAATCGCTTGTTTATTTCTTTTAAAACTTTTCCCAAGATACATGATAAATATCCCTCCAATAACCGTCAAAATGATTGCTAAAAGGGTAGGGTCTAATAATAATGTAGCAATGACAAGAATTGCAAATGATAATAATACCACTAGGATAATAGGGGGTAAACCTTCTCTATACATTGCAAAAATAAATGCACTATAAACAATAGCTAGGCCTAATTCATGTTGCATGATTGAAAGTATTGCCGGAATCGCAATCATTGCACCTGCTATCAAATGGGATTGAAGTTTTGTGAAATCAGTTTCAGGTCTGGAGATGAATTTTGCCAAAGCCAATGCAGTAAATATTTTACACAATTCAGCTGGTTGTAAGTTGAAACCTGCGGCAATGGGTATCCAGCTTTTAGAGCCATTGATCTCTTTTCCAATTACAAAGGTTGCTAACATCAATAATAAGCCACTCGCAAACAAAATATTCGCTAATGCCGTAAAGACTTTACTGTCCATTAATAAAATGAAGACGCCAATAAAGGAACAAAAAATTAAGAAAAAGAATTGCTTGCTATAGCCAGTCTTGCCACCAATAAAACTAGTTGCCCAGTCGGTATTGGGGTTGTATTCCACCATGAAGATACTTAGGATACCAATCGATGCCATTAGTAAATACAATACAATGACTGCTAAGTCTGTTCCTTTGGAAATATTATTATTATAGTTAGCGGACATCGTTATGGCTTAAGCCTTTTCTTTTTATCGGTATTGGGTAGTAAACTATCCTTATTGGTTTTATCTGAATTTGGTAATGGTGCTGGCTCAGTAGGTGTCGTATCCTTAATTTTTGTCTTTACGACACCTTCTGCTAACATCTCCATATCCCAAACGTCTGATAATTCATCGTTATTGTATTCGATAGGGGT
>JACCDU010435043.1_pt1 | contig 12723 bp, 9 predicted proteins | sample 7446081 | NCBI WGS metagenome assembly JACCDU01 (sample SAMN15323447, study PRJNA562643) | freshwater metagenome | isolation source: river surface water | place: USA:Blue River Watershed | collected 2017-08-17 | reverse complement strand
CGCGGTGTTCCGCGATGTCGTCGAGAAGGATGAACTGGCTTCCCTGCTCCTCGATTTGACCCGCGACATCACTCCGGTGGCTTGGGGCATCGCCAAGGCGGATATCCCGACGATGCAAAGCGCGGGCTCCGAGCAGGTACCCCAGCCGAAACCGCTGCGGCCGGCCGGGGCGATCAGGTTGTTCGTGCCGGGGGGCGCCCAGGCGCCCGAAAAGCCCAAGTCTAAGCCGACCCAACCCCAAGCGGTCGTTGCGCCCGTGGGCCAGCCCGTGCGAGTTTCTCCCTCGGCTCCCGCCGCCCCGGCCACGGCCAAGCCTGCGGCCTCCGCTGATGGCCAGGCGAAGCCTTTGTTCAAGGTCTCCCGCAATGGCCAGATCATCTCCGAGTTTACGGAACAGGGTCTGGTGAACGCCCTGGCGACGGGCTTGGTTTGGCCGAATGATTTCTATTGGACGCAAGGCATGTCCGGCTGGGAACTGGTCTCCACCCGCTTCCAGGCTCCCGGTGTGTCGCTCGCGCGGCCGTCTGCTTTGCCGGCCCAATCCGCCTCCGGCAAGGTCCTCGACTTCAACGTAGCCACTTCCAGCGGGTTGATTCTCGGGGATAACGGCAGTCGCTATAACTTCCGCGGGACGGAGTGGCGGAGCGCCGGGTCGCTTCCGCACGCGGGCGTGCAGGTCAACTTCGTGGCCTCGGGGCAGGATGCCACGGCCATCTTCGTCATGACCCCGGCCGCGGGGACGCTGGTACCTCCCGGAATGTCCGAGGGCGACGATCAGAACCTCGGTTACTACCGGAGCTCCGACGAGAAGGTCATCGGCGGCGTCTGCGCCGGCCTCGCCCACAAGTGGAACCAAAGCGCCGTGATGCTCCGGATCGGTTTCACCATCTTGTTTCCGCTACTCCTGGCCTATGCCATCATGTGGCTCGCGCTGCCGGAGCGCGCCACCAAGCGCTGAGCCGGGCCGGCCTTGGGGCCGGTGCTATGCCGAGTTAATGGGGTCTGAGACCGTTAACATTGTCTAGCCATGTACTCTTTCCGGGTGCGTCGTTCGGAGCGAGCTCGGGCCTATATGTGTTTACCCCTATGAGATGTTCCGAGCCAGGAAGCCTCGTGCTCACTGCTTACGAACGTGGTTGCCTGACTCCGGTCCGGTTGAGGTGGCCATCGGATTGTTAGGCCAGCTCTATAAATCTATGTCCTCAAAGGGGTGCAAAGGAACTTCACCATCGCATCAAAGATTCCATTGTTCATCTTGAGGTCCATCCAGGCCCATTGACCGTTTGGGTTTACCTCCAGGAAGGACGCGTCGCTCATCTCCGGGGTGGATGCGAGGAAATCCAGCCTGCCGAAACGTAAACCGATGGATTTCATGTATGCATCGATTCGTTTTTGCATATCTTCGGATAGGTCGCAGGGCTCCCAGAGGCTGTCGGTGGGCGTCCCGATATGCTTTCTCCAGTCAAGGCCATCAAAAGACCGACGGTCGAGGCGTTGCGCAAACTGTATCCCGTTGATGTAGAGCACGGTCAGGTCGAACTTGGCGTCGATTCGTTCCTGGAGGAACCAGGGGTAATCCTCCGCGAGTTCGCTGAGTTGAGCCGGTTGGACGTAGATGAAGGTGGCGCTTTCCGCTCCCCTGCCGGGAGAGAAAGGCGAGCCACTCAGTGTCTTGACGACGATATCTTCTTTGAGCCGTGAGCGGGCGGGGTGGGTGGTGAACGCCCACGGCGCTATCCGGAAGTGCGCCTTGGCCGCGTTCAGTTGCACGAATTTACTGGTATCCCGGATTTTGGAAGGAGAAATCGGTAATTTCTCCGGCGAGAGGTGCTGAATCAGGTGCAGCAGGCCCGAGTGGGCTCCGGATGTCTCGCGAAAGGTATGGATGCTTTCGTCATCGGTGGCCGAGGTATGCGGCGCGGGCTTGCGGATGATGGCGGTCACCAGGGTGTCTTGATCAACATGCCTACCATGCTTGTCTCGGATGGTGAAACCCCGTTCGTCGATCAGGATTTCATGGTCTTGCGGTCTGTCATTATTGATCCGCATGGCTTTGGGGCCGATCCGGTCGACGAGCATGTCGCTCGTGACGTCGAGGCAGGATGTGAAGATCAGGTGCATGCGGCGGAGGGGGGCACAAAAAAGGCCCCGGGCAGGGGCCTTTTGCAGCTTCTATCGGACGATTAGTTGTTGTCCGTATAGCTGTTGTTATCGTCGTTGGCGATGTAGGTGAAGCCACCCGATCCTTGGCGCGAGGAGGTCTGGATGTTTCCGTAGGTGTAGCCGTTCCGGACGTCGTTCTGGGTCAGCTTTTGGGCCGCCGTGTCGTAGGACGCGGTGTCTTGGGCGGAGGCCTTCGCGGGGATCACCATGGAGTTGGCGATGCCGACGATGGCGGCGGAGGCGATGATCGCGTGGGCGACGTTGTGGGCGGGGGCGCTGGCGAAACTAGCGGGGGTCTTTTTCATGGTGGTGATGGTGAGGGCAGAAAACTACTATGGCAGGCGGTTCCGAACAATAAGTTTTTGTATATAGATAATAAATAAAATAATATTATTAAGTTCAAGGTGCGCGATTCATGGGGGCCATGGTTTGGAACCGTTAAATTTCTGTGAATCACCCTGGGGAAATGGGGTTAATGCACGGGATTGGCAGGCTCGGCTTCAGCCCCGTCGTCGGTTTGCGGGAACGCGCCGTCTGGGTAAAGTGTCGGCAATGAAAATCGTCGACCGCCCGGAGTATGAGTACCGTTTTGTCTGTATCTGGGTGGGTATGTTCGCCGACGAGGCGGAACTTAACCGCCGGGCCCTGGAGGTGCTGGCACCCGCCTACGAGGAGCGTGACTACGATTTTGCTTCCGCCATGGAGATCGGACTGGGCCCTTCCTCGTCCCTGGCGGCCCTGTTGGGCGATGATTTCGGTCACCAGACCTTCGACCGGTCGGCGGTCGTAACCCGCGCCAAGCAGGTCCTCACTGGTCCGGTCAATGGCATGGTGCTCGTGAATCATGCCCGGTGCGAGGCCGGCCCTTACGACTTCCCAGGATTCGTCTTCCTGGGTAACTTCCCTAGCCGCGAGAACCCCGAGATGATCTGAGGCCGTCCGCTCGGGGGTTGACGGTCGGCTCGACGGGTTTAATGAACTTCTTCTGCGGTCCTTGGCCGTCGTCCTCCATGGCCTTATCGTCCTCCCTCCTGAGCTCCCTCGTCACGGTCACGGACGTGGCGTTGTTGGTTGGGTTGGTCTTGGTCTTCGCCGGCTTGGCGTACCTGCTGTTTCGGGTTATCCGGAAGGACAGGCCCGTCTGGACGCAGGAGGACCAGCCGAAGCCGAAGCGGACGCCGAAGCCCGCTCCGGTCGACTTCGCCAGGCCCTCACCTCCGCCCGCCAAGCCTTCGGGCAAGTCGGCCGAGCAGATTTTTCGCGAGACATTCCCGGGCGTGAAGCCGGTGCTGGAGCCGCTACCCGCGGTGCCTTTCGCCATTCGCCTGATTCCCGGGCGGGAGGAAATCCGCGTCGACGTCCAGGGCTCGATCCCCGTCACGTCGTCGGCGATCCTGGATTTCGTCCTGACTTTGGAGGACGCGACCGGTAGCTCCACCGAGCGCGTCTTCGCCACGAACTCCAAATACCAGGACGAGCAGACGGGCGTCTACGTGGTCCGCAGCACCCTGGGCGACGTGCGTCCGCCGGGTTACCGCGATCGGGGTTGGACGGCCTTGGGCGTGATCCGGCTGGCCGCCTTGCAGACGCCTTTCGCGGGGCGACGCAAGTTGCGGGTCACTTGCGTGGGGTTGCCGACGCAGGCGGCGGCCCAGCCCGTGGCCAGCCCGGAGTTCGGCTCGGCCATCCTCTGCTCCGCTGTCGCCTCCGTCGAGGTGGACGTCACGCGTCGTGGCTATGTCGAGATGCGCCGCTTGCGCGAGCGGTCCCCGGGGACGATCGTCTGCCTCGGCTGGACCTTCGCGATGGCCGCCGGATTTCCGCCGGCCCGGGCGGAAGAGGTCCTGCGTCGATGGATGAAGGCCCAGGCCGACCAGACCGACGAGGGGGCGGGGCAGGGTAGTCCGCCGATGTCGGCCGGGCTGGATGCCGCCCTGGCGCTAGCCCAGCGCGGTCTGGACCGGTCCGCGGCCGCCGCGGCCATCGCGGAGGCGGGTATCCCGGAGGCTCCCCGCCAGGCCTTGGAGCTTTGTCTGGATCTCGCGGTATCCATCGCCGGCTCGAGCAACGATGTTTACCCGCTCCTCCGGGAGCTCGCGCTGGGCATGGGAATCGAGGCCGCGGAGTTCGCCCAGATCATGCAGGCTTCGGGTGACCCGCAGGTCCAAGCCTGGACGCGGTTGGAGGCTCAGGTCGGCCTCGACCCCAAGTGGCCGTCGGAACGGATTCGCAAGTACCTTGCCGATCAGTTCCACAAATGGAACGCCCTTTCCGCCTCGGTCCGGAATACGTCGGAGCGCGAGGAGATCGCCGCGCGACTCTGGGCCCTCGCCAAGCTCGGCCAACGCCATCGCTGAAATGATCGAATTCGGAAAGATCATCGCGTTCCTGGCGGGACTTTTGGTCATCGTCCTCTTCTTGGCCCTCGTGATGGCGGTGGTCCAGGACGTGTGGCGCTCGCTGGTCAAGTTGCTGTCGCCGGATAACACTCCCGGCCCCCGAGAGACCCGTTACGCGCCGGTCATCGCCCCAAGAGCGCCTAGCCGACCAGAAGCCGACGCGCGGACGGCTTCTTCACCGTTTCCGCCGCCTTCCCCTTTCCCCGAAGAGACGGTGGACCTGGAGATGAGGGTCTCCATGGGGGCGGACCATGGTATCGGGCGTCGTTTGACCATCGAGGTCCGGGGCGGGCCTCTGCCAGCCCGCGGGGAGTATTTTGTGTACGTCGTCACGGGGTTTTCCTCGGAGCAGGGCAAGGAATTCCCGCTCCGGTTCCCGCCGACCGACAGCATGGCCTCGCAACCATTCTCCTCGGTGCATACGCGGACGTTACCCCCGCGCCATCTTGAGGAGTGGTCGGTCCTCACGTCGATCGACCTCCAGGCGATGTACCCGGCCCGGTCTGGCCGCCAATCCTATGTCTTTACCTGTCGGGTGCACCGTCCGGGGGCGGACATCGGGGTCGGGTTGCCCGGGCCGCACGGCCGGGCCCTGGATAGCGCGACCGCGACCGCTTCTTTCACCCTGGCCGACTTCGGTTACCTGGAGATGCACGAGTGGGTGAAGGTGCGCGAGGATGCGGTGACTTTCCTGGTCAGGGTGGTTGATCAATGCGAAGTCGACTCGGGGACCAAATGGGCCCGCCTATCCGATTGGGTTTTGGCGCTTCGCCCCGCTTCGGCCCCGCAGGTCGTCCAGGACTACGCGAAGAAGAACATGGTGATTTACTACAGGGCGCTGCAGGCGGCTCCCTCGACCTCGAGCAACCGCTCGATAGCCTTGGGCAAGGATGCCTCACCCGATTTTCAGCGTGAGTTGGTGGCCTTCGCGCGGGGGCTCGTCAATGAGGAGCCCGCGGATTCGCCCGCCCGGAAGACCTATGAGTCCCTGCGCGGCACCTGCTGGGAAGCCCTGTCGACCTGGGTCGACCGAGACAAGGAGCCCTTACCCCCGCGTTCTAGGTCCGAGTCGGTTGAGCCGGTCCGCCCGCCCGCAAAGCCCAAGCCTTCAGCTCCACCGGTCCCGGTCGTCCCACCGCCGACTCCGTCCCCCGCCCCGGCCCGGGCACCTCTCCCGCAGCCATGGGAGCCCGACCCGGTTCCCGGCCCCCTTGGCGGCGTCGATCAAGAGAAGGTCGAGCAGATGCGCGCGGTCCTGGCGATGGCGCGGGTCGCGGCGGTCTTGGGATTCTCGAACACCACGCACGCGCAGGACAAGATCCTCGACAAGTTCAAGCGGCGGTTGATCGACAATGTCCACGATGATACGACCCGCGCGCGGGTCGAGGCCGACCTGCAGGCGTATCTTGACGAAGCCACCGCCGTCATCGGTCTGTTGAGCTATTTCAAGCGACGTCTGGATGCCGCCTTGGCCCCGGCGGGCTTCTATATCCGTGGCCTCCTCGGCGAGACGATGCGCGAACTCATCCTGGCCCGCTCCGATCGTTCGGCGGATGGCTACGCCCTGTATGGGTATGGCGTCAGGAAGTACGCCTGGGCTCCCCTGTCGGTCCCACGGCCCAAGCGGTCGCCGACTCCGGCGCCCAAGCCGCACCCAGCCCCCCCGCCCACGCCGGCTCCTGTCCGGCCTGTCAACCCGACGCCCCCCCAGATGATGTCCACCGACCAATTGAAGAGGTTACTTGATATGCCAGACGGCTTGGATCGCGCAGGTCAGCGAGAATTCATCAAGGGGGAGTTCGGACGTCTGAACAACCGGATGGGCAAGGAGGGTAACTCCCATAGGCGCGCTGAAATAAGCTATCTCTTGGGCTGTCTAGGCGAGCTCGGGTCCCGCCTCGGATAACTTTTATACAACATATCAACAGATAGGTGTCTGGGCTTGCTCCGAAGGGGGCGGCGGGCAGATTCGGCCTACCCCATGCGAACCTTGAAAATTATCGGGATGTTGGCGTTCTTCGCCGGCGCCTTTGGCGTCTTTTTCATCGACGCCTTGGTGAAGAAGCACGAGCTCTTGCCCCTTGGGCTTTTCTTCGCGCTCGCCGTGCCGGGCGCATGGTTGTTGGCCTCCCTGCTCGAGGGGGCCGCCCGCCCTGCGGCCAAGACCTTACCTCCGGTCGCGGTCCCGCCGCCGGCCAGCCCGGTTCCTCCGGTCGCCCGCCCCGTCATTCCCCTGCCGCCGCCTGTGGTCCCGGCCGCCCCGGTGGCCGTCGTCCCGCCCGTTGACAAGCCCGCCGAGGTCGCCCCGGCCCCGGCCGCGGTGGCGGGCTCGGCCGAGGTCCAGGAACTGCGCCAGGCCCTCGAGGCCCGCGCCAAGGAGGCCGTCGACTTCAAGAACGCCATCGAAAAGAAGAACCGCGAGATCGAGACCCTGCGCGCCGGCCAGAACCGTTCCGACCTCAAGGAGGTGAACGAGGCCATCGCCGGCTTGCTGCAGTCCGTCGAGTTCTTCAAGCAGCGGCTCGCGGCCCAGAAGGACACGCTCGAGAACCTGCTCCCCCAGGTCGAGGATGCCATCGGCGACGTCTTCGAGCGCGCCAAGCTCCTCAAGGGCCTCCCGGAAGTCGGGCAGCGCCTGGCCGACCAGCCGGTCGACTCCTGCACCATCTTCAACCGCGTGCCCGCCCCGACGCCCGAGCAGAAGGGGCAGATCTGCGAGGTCCGCAACTCCTGGGTTGGCTTCAAGGTCGACCAGCGGCTCGTCATCGTGAGCCCGAGCCGCATCGCGGTGTACGTCTGATTTTCCCGACATGCCATCACTCATCATCGGTATCGACCTGGGCACCACCACGACGGTGGTCTCCCGCATCAACGAGGCGGGCAAGCCCGAGCTCATCATGAACTGGGACAACCAGCCGTTCACGCATTCCTCGATCTGGTTCACCAAGGACTCCCCGCTCCAGCCGGTCATCGGTTCGACCGCCCGCGAGAACGCCGGGGTGGAGGAGGGCGCCTTCAAGGAGTACAAGCGCGACATGGGCACGGAGCGCATCTACCACGCCCACGGCAAGCAGTACACGCCGACGGAGCTCAGCGCGCTCATGCTGCGCAAGCAGCGCGAGCACATCGAGAACACCTGCGGCCAGAAGGTCGACATGGTGGTCATCACGACCCCCGCGAACTTCCTGAACGAGGCCCGCGCCGCCACGATCGCCGCCGCCAAGGCCGCGGGGTTCCCGGACCCCATCACCACCATCGACGAACCGACGGCCGCCGCGCTCTTCTACGCCGATTCGGAGTCCGCGCCGCTCGACGGCCACTACCTGGTCTATGACTTCGGCGGCGGCACGCTCGACGTGACCGTGCTCGAGGCCAAGGCCAAGGACATCAAGGTGAAGTACTCGATGGGCGTCGCCCAGCTCGGCGGCAAGGACTTCGATGAGACGCTCCGCAACCTCATCTCGCAGAAGTTCAAGGAGAAGACCGGCGCGACCATGGAGGTCACCGACACGGGCTTCAGCGATTTTGACGCCGAGAAGGTGAAGTATCGCCTCAGCGAGGTCGAAAAACACGAATTCAAGGTGAACTCGATGAACCATGGCAAGGTCGCCGTGAGCGTGAGCCGGGCGGAGTTCGAGGAGCAGATTTCCGCGCTCATCACCCAGGCGGAGTTCTGCCTCGAGGGAGCGCTGGAGAAGGCCGGCCTGAAGTTCGCGGACATCAAGGGCGTCTACATGGCGGGCGGCACGAGCAAGATCCCCGCCGTCCAGCGCAGCGTCGAACGTCTGACGGGCCAGAAGCCCAAGATCCGCCAGCCGGAGCAGTCCATCTCCCTTGGCGCCGCGCTCTTCGCGGCCTACAAGCTCGGCAGCCGCCGCCCGCAGGCCCTCTCGCCGGAGGTCCAGGCCAACGTCGGCACGATCCGGGTCCAGGAGGCCATCCCCTACTTCATCGGTACGCTCGCCGGTTCCTACACCAAGGAAGGCAACCGGGTCATCAACAACTCGGTGATCCTGCGCAAGGGCCAGCCCTTGCCGGCCAAGTCCACCAAGACTTACTTCGTGCCGCGCAACGGCATGAACGAGCTCAGCCTGGACGTGACCCAGTGCGCGTTCGAGACCATCGAGAAGGATGACGTCACGATGCTGGCCGACGATTCCATGCCCCTCGGGCCCGATTCCGAGGAAGGCGACAAGATCGAGGTCACCTTCGAGATCGACGGCAACGGGCTCTTCCACGGCACCTTCAAGGATGTCCGGACCGGCAAGAGCTCCGTGATCAAGCTGACCATCGACCCCGCCGTCGGCAAGCCGCCGGACATCGACGACTTCCTGGTCTGACCACGTCATGGGTGTCCTCATCGGCATCGACCTCGGCACGACGACGACGGTCGCGGCCCGCTTCAACGAAGCCGGGCATGCGGAAATCGTCCCCAGCTGGGTCGACGGTTTCGCGTTCACGCACTCCGCGTTCTGGTTCGAGCGCGAGAACCCGGGGCAGCCCACCACCATCGGCAAGATCGCCCGCGGTCTGGCCGGGGTGGAGGAGGGGGCTTTCCGCGAGTACAAGCGGCACATGGGCACGGAGTTCGTCTTCACGGCCCACGGGCGGACCTACAGCCCCCAGAAGCTGACGCAGATGATGCTGGAGCGTTACCGCCAGCATATCATCAACGAGCACGCCGAGATCGACTCCCTGGCCATCACCGTCCCGGCCAATTTCCGCGATGCCGCGCGTCAGCAGACCGTGCAGGCCGCCCTGGACGCGGGTTTCCCTCAGCCGATCCAGGTGATCGACGAGCCGACGGCGGCCGCCCTCTACTATGCCTTCACTAGCCCGAACCCGCTGGAAGGCACCTATGTCATCTACGACTTCGGCGGCGGCACCCTCGACGTCTCGGTGGTCACGGTCTCCGGCCTGGAGGTCGAGGTCCGCATGACGGACGGCGTGCCGCAGCTGGGCGGGATGGACCTCGACCGCATCGTCTTCGAGCTGGTCTCCGAGAAATTCCTGCAGGCGCGGGGTGTCCCGCTCACGACCGAGGACTGCGGCTTCAACGTCGAGCAGGCCGAGGCTTTGAAGGAACAGCTCAGCGAGTTCCCGCATCGTTCGATCGACCTTTTCTCCGTCCAGCATGGCAAGGTCCGCGTGACGGTCACGCAGGCGGAGTTCGTGGCCCGCGCGATGCCGCTGTTCCGCCAGTCCATGGCTTGCGTCGACCGGACCCTGGATCAGGCCGGATTCGCGCCCGAGGCCATCGACGGGGTGTTCATGGCCGGCGGCACCAGCAGCATCCCGGTGCTGCGCGAGATGTTGGCCGAGAAGTTCGGCCGCGAACCGGTCCGGCGCAACCCCAGCCAGGCGATCGCCCTGGGGGCCGCGATCTACGCCGGTTACCGCGGTCTGGCCCGCCGCCCGCAGATGCTCGCCGCCGCGCAGGCGGAGAAGCTCGATGAGATGGAGGTCACCCAGTCCTGCCCCCACTTCCTCGGCACCACGGCCCTCGACGAGGAAGGTGACGAGTACAACAGCATCCTGATCCGCAAGGGCGACGCGCGGCCGATTTCGGTCACCGAGGTCTACTACGTCGACCATGATGGCCAGGAGGACGTACGGTGCGACGTCACCCAGTGCGACCTGCGCACGCTCAACCTGGACAACGTGCAGCTGAGGCGGATCTTCGACGAGTACATGCCGATCGAGGGCGCCCAGCAGGGCGACGAGATCCATGTCACCTATTCCTACGACGAGAACGGCGTCTTCGAGGGGATTTTCCATTACCCGGGGCCCGACGGCGACGGCCCCACCATCAAATTCAAGGGCAACCTCTGACCATGGCCATCATCGGCATCGACCTCGGCACCACGACCACCGTGGTCGCCCGCCTCAACGAGGTGGGCAAACCCCAGATTGTGATGAACTGGGAGAACATGCCCTTCACCTATTCTTCCCTGGAGTTCCCCGCCGATGGCGAGGGAGCGCCGGTGATCGGGCAGGACGACCAGGCTCGCCAGGAGGTGACCCCGCTCGCCTTCCAGGAGTACAAGCGGAACATGGGGACGGACCATGTCTACCAGGTCGGTACCCGCCGTTACACGGCCGCCGATTTTTCCGCGATCATGCTGCGTCGCCAGCGTGAGCACATCATCAACGAGCTCAGCACGATCGAGCGGTTGGTGATCACCACCCCGGCGAACTTCGGCCAGAAAGCCCGGCAGGACACCCTGGCCGCCGCCGCGGCCGCCGGCTTGCCCATCCCGGAGCTCATCGATGAGCCGACCGCCGCCGCGCTTTATTACATCGAATCCGCCGCCGTCCCGCTGGACGGCCTTTGCGTCGTCTTCGACTTCGGCGGGGGTACGCTCGACGTCTCCCTCGTCGAGGTCCGCGGGCGCCACGTGAAGGTGAAGGGCTCGAAGGGCGTCGCCAAGCTCGGCGGGATGGACCTGGACCGGGCCTTGCTCGGGTTGCTTCGGCGCAAGTTCGAGGCCGAGCATGGCTCCCTGCAGGACGGCGATTCGGATCTGATCGAGTACCTCGCCCGCAATACCAAGCATCGCCTGACGGAGGCGGACCGGGTCTCGGTCATCGTCTTCTCGACGCAGTATGGCCGCCGCAAGGTCGAGGTCACCCGGGTGGAGTTCGAGGAGGTCGCCCGGCCCATCATCGCCCAGGCGACGGATTGCTGCTCCCAGCTGCTCGCCGAGGCCGGGGTCCGGCCGACGCAGGTGCAGAACGTCTTCCTCGCCGGCGGCTCCTCGCTGGTGCCGGCCGTCCGCGCCTCGGTCGAGGCCCTCTTCAACCGCAAGCCCGAGTGCCGCCAGCCGCACCAGGCCATCGCCCTGGGCGCCGCGGTCTATGCCGCCTCCTTGGTCGCCCGGGACGCCCCGGAACTGCTGTCGCAGACGCAGCGGGAGTCCATCCAGCCCCTGCGGGTCCAGGATGTCGCGCCGAAGTGCCTCGGCATGCTGGTCACGGGCCTCGATGGGCAGGAGGTCAACGAGCTCCTGGTGGCGAAGAACCAGCCGATTCCCTGCAGCGTCAGCCGGCAGTTCGGCGTGGCCATCGATGGCCAGCGCCAAGTGGAGTTCGCGCTGACCCAGAGCAACGAACCTTCGACCGAGCCCGCGAAGGTCGAGGTGGTCACCACGGCCTACCTGGAACTGCCCCGCGGGGCCAAGGCCGGACAACGCGTCGAAGTGCATTTCAGCTACGACGTGGGCGGGCTGATCGTCGCCAAGTTCAAGGACCTAAGCAGCGGCAACATCGCCGAATGCCGGCTGGAAGGCCGCGACGTCTCCGTCGACGGCAACTGATTTTTTATGGAAATCGCCTCACTGTTTCTCGCTTCCGGCGATGGCTGGCTGTGCTTCGCCATCCCGATCGGCATCTGGATCATCGCATCCCTGTTCGGGAACTCCAACTCGTCCAGCAGCTCCTCCTCGAACCGGGCGCCGGCCTCGGGCGGTGGTTACTCCCCGCCTCCCCGCCATATCCCCGACTTTGAGGTGAAGTGCGAGTCCGATACGGTCGGCAAGGGGGCGGATAAGGAGGAGGTCTGGAAGGTCTTCTGCCAAGGCCGCGTCCCCGTCAGCAGTTCGCAGGACGTGACCTTCCTGGTGACGGTGAAGGACAGGTCCACCGGTGCCTCCAAGAGCCCCTTGGTGACCTGCCTCATCAATCGCTTCCGCGACGAGGAGACGGGGGCCTACCGCGATAGCCGCGATGCGGGGAACTTCTCGCCCGGCACCTTCATCAGCTCCTGGGTCTGCGTCGGCTTGCTGCCGATCAAGCACATGGCCGCGGCTTATTCGGGCAACCGCCGCCTGGAGGTCACCTGCACGGCTGTGCCGACCTACGTGAGCAAGCAGGCGCTCAACAGCCGGACGCTCTGGGCCCAGGCCATCTGCTCCGCCCAAGCCTCCCTGGTCGTGGACCTCGAGACGCCGGGTTACCTCGAGCGCGAGGAGAAGTCGCGGGATGCGAAGGCCTTGATCGTCGAGGTCGCGTTGGCCTGCGCCCAAGCCGATGGGAGCATCGATGAGCGAGAGCTCAAGGCGGTCAGCCGCTGGATGCGCGCGACGCTCTCCCAGATGGACGAGGACGATAAGGACGAGATCGCGAAGACCCGGGCGGCCCTCAACGCGGCCTTCAAGAAGGG
>JACCDU010492891.1_pt1 | contig 12728 bp, 10 predicted proteins | sample 7446081 | NCBI WGS metagenome assembly JACCDU01 (sample SAMN15323447, study PRJNA562643) | freshwater metagenome | isolation source: river surface water | place: USA:Blue River Watershed | collected 2017-08-17 | reverse complement strand
GCGATATGTGGCGTCTTATTATTTTCGTATAAATGTATGATCGCGATAATATAACTATGTCGAGCTCTGGATATAATGCTCCACAACCAAAGCAAACGCTTGCACAAAAGCTTGAACCGTTTTTCTTACTTCTGGTGATAATTCTGGCTTTGATTTGGTCTTTGTGGATGGGTGGCGTATTTGAAGAGAAGAAGAGCACTCAAAGCAAATTCACTATCTCTAATCAATTATATAATGAACAAGGGATGACATAGACACGACTCACCAAAGCGAGATGATGAATATCCGATTTCCCTATCAATTAATTATTTTTTTATTCTTTCAATTCGGCCACTTCAATCAATGATGTAATATTAAAGAAATCATTCGTTTGTAAATCGCGCATGAAGCATGCCTTAACTGCGCTTACAGATATAGTATCACGCTGAGAATTAATATATTAAAAAACAAACTATCCCGAGTAAGATATATAATCATAGGCGTCTGTCTCGGACCACTCCATATACATACAGTAAGTCGAATTAATCGAGGAACTAATTAATCATGTCTACGGGCGCTGTGTTTCAGCTCGTCTCTAACGATGGTTGATCCTTATCTATACAGCCATCAACAGGGAGCGTTGGTGTCGCGAGGCACCTGTAGTAATACATTCATGAAATAACATGAAGATGTGATACTCCCTAGTCCGTGCATAATCGGGCTTACAATTGTAAGTGGTTATGCATAACGGAGATGACAATCTCCGTGCGACTTAAATTATAAGTCAGGGCAATACAAGTGAAAACGGTCAAACGTATATCCAGCAATGGAGTGCAGAGACCGTCGGTGGCAACTTAAATGTTGCAATCGCTAACGACTGGGTCGCTTGTGGGTCTTTTGGAAATCAAAAGGCTTAATGTACAGTCTAGTCCAGCATTAGTCCGTTTAACCACGGGAACGAGTGCTGCTTTATGTGATCAAGTGGATTGAAAATTGAAACTTGGGAAGCATAGAGGCATCATCAAATGATGCGTATTCGCGTATGGATCAACTCCTACTTGCCAACCAGCTTCTCCGCGATAACATTTCCGCGGTAAAGGCTCGTCGTGCCGCTGCCGGTGAGGCCGACACGAACCCCTCGCTTGCTGACCTTGAGCGCACGCACGTTCTTTTCGTAAATGCTCACCACAAGCCTTACGTTGCCATTGCCTTCCAATACTTCAAGGTATCGGCCAACAACGTTACGTTCGGTTCGGACGTATCGATCTCGATTCCCCAGTATGGTGATTTCTTCGCTGACATGGTTGCCAACATTGTTGTTCGTGCTCCTGTCACCTCGCTAACGGGCAGCGGCACTGCCGGCATTGATGTCCCTGTCTATCGCCACTGTGATTTCCCCGGTGAGCGTATCTTCGATCAGGTTAGCTTCGAGGTTAATTCGAACCCCATTGACTCCTACACGAGCGAGTCGTATGTTCTCCACCGTCAGTTCCACGTCCCTGAGGACAAGATGGTCGCGTGGAAGCGTTGCATGGGTCAGGAGATCCCGCATAAGGCCACTCCTCAGTGGGGCGCCACGGCTGCTGCTCCTTCGGGCATGCGCCTAATTCAGGATGTCTTCAGCGGCTACCAGACCTACAAGGCCGCGCATGAGGACCTACAGCTATGGGTTCCTCTTCTCTTCTGGTTCAACAAGGATGTCCGTCTCGCCTTCCCCTCGGTGTCGGTCCCCTACGGTCAGCGTTTCATCACGTTCTCGATCACGGACGCCGCTAACATCTACCGTTGCATCCTCAACCCTTCATCAACGACGACGAACCTGACGAACCCCACGCTATCGACTCCCCAGATCTCGACGTTCGACCTATACATTAACAACATGTTCGTCCTACCTGAGGTTCATGACATCTTCATTGACCGTGTTGCCTTCACGCTTGTCCGTGTCCATCGCCGTCAGACCCAGAACCTAAACAAGAGCTCGGACTCGATCCACCTTGTCCAGCTTAAGTGGCCGATAGAATGTCTAACTTTTGGCTTCCAGCCTACCGCCAACCGCTCTAAGAACGCTACAGTTGTTGCTCAGGGTTCGCAGGTTTCGGTCCATTCGGGCGACATGGAGGACTGGCATCGTTACGGTCAGGTGAGCAACGTATTCAGCGACACCGTCCGTGGTGCCGCCGGCACGGCTCTTGCCATCAAGAAGGAGGTTGCTCACGTCACCACCCTTCAGCTACAGGCGCACTCCGTTGATCTATTTGCTCAGTTCCCTGCGCAGTTCTTCAACAGCTACATTCCATACCAGTTCGGCGGCGCTCACATCACCGCTCCTACTGATCCCGGTCTATACATGTATTCTTTTGCACTATACCCCGGCACGCATCAGCCCTCGGGTCATTTCAACACCTCTCGTGCCCGTGAGCTCTACCTAAACTACACTTCTACTTTCATTGGCTCAGACAGCGCCACGACCGCTACCTTCTTCGTAGAGGCCCGTGCGATCAATTTCTTGCTCATCTCTGAGGGGTCCTGCAGTCTCCGCTACTCGACTTAAGTCTTCACAGACAAAGTATTTATTCAATACAACATTTCTTTTTTTGTGTTTTGGACATTTAGGCGGCGGGAGATTGCGAAGAACCGCCATATATCAACGAATATAAGCATAGCAGAGATACTTTAGCGCGCTTATATGCAAAAAGGGTTTAATACCCCGTGGGGGGGGTATTGAGATTGCTTTTCTTTATGCACCCGAAGGTACATAAAGAATTTGTACATTTCTTAAGTCCTGCCCAGGCAGGACCAAGGATTTGTGTATTTTTTTTAACTCATCTTCAACGATGAGCAAGGATTTTCTTTCTGATCCTTCATGGTCAGAAAGGATTCATAAACACACAACGCGTTGATGAGAAGTTTTCTATTTTAAGGTTTAACTATCTAATTATATAAAAAGCATTTTAGCAAACCCAAGCAATCTTTTGACCACAAGCAACTACAATGACCGCGCGACAACTAACCATTCAGGAGTTTATTGCCCAGCGTAGCATAAATATTGACAATCTCTATGTTGATAAGTTCTGGAGTTGCATTTCGGACGATAAATGGATCTACATTGGAGTTGAAATGTTAGATTGGATTGGATACGAAGCACTCAATAAGGATTACAAGCCCAAACAAAGATATCTCGAAATCTTAAATGGTCATTTTGAGCTTAATATTGATTATAAGCATCTTACTGCTTCTGGGTTTAAAGATTTCTATGTTCAAAATTTACTGAACATAGAAATGCCCACCCAGTTCAACACTCATAACCGCACGATGCATATTGTGGTGAGTCCGAATTGCTTCAAAGAATCACTCATGATCATGAATACAGCTCGCTCCAAGCAAATTCGCAAATATTACCTTGATGTTGAAAAGGTCTTCAAGGCATACATGAAGTATTGCAATGACGCGGTTCGTCAAGAACTCGAAGAGGCCAAAGCATCGTCTGATCATTTCAAGATGATGATTCTGAAGAAGAGCGAATATAAGATGGATCAATACATCTACGTTGCATCAAGCCGCAACTATGCGAAGAAGAATATCTTCAAGGTTGGCATGACCAAACATCTTGAGAAACGCATGACTGGCTATCAGACCGGCCGAAGCTGCGATGATAAGTTCGCGTATCTTCATATTATCAAATGTGTCGATGCAAAGGCGCTGGAGCAGATTATACTTTCGCGTTTAGATAGCTTTCGTTATGAGGATAGTAAAGAGTTGGTTCAAATTCATTTCGATACCTTAATATCCATCCTTTCGGTATATGCTGAGTTTGAGCAATCATCCACGATTGGTTTCAATAAGCTACTAACCACTTACTACGACACATACAAAGATATGGCAATTACTCCATTCGAAGACATGGTTATCGAGGATCTTGATCTATACATCGAGGAGAACTTTGATATCAAGCCAATCGATCGCTATGTCCCAGTCATCGAAACCAAAGCTCATCCGCTTTCATTGACGACTGAAACCGTGAATGAGCGTTTGGCGCCCTATGGCATTCGGTTGAAAGGAGAATACAATGGCAGAGGCGACGTTCATAACACATTTGAATGCATGTCTGTGCTTAAGCATACCATTCGAAACTCATACGAAGAGATCTGGGATAATCGCGAGAGAGGATGCGTCTATTGTCACAAAACCAGACTCTTAGATCAGATTCCCATCTATAAGTATGACGCATCGTCGTATGAGTATGTCGGCGAGTATGCAACCTTTGATGAACTCAAGAATGCAGAGCCTACATTGAATCACCAGCTACTACGAAACATCATTCGCGAAGAACGTTGGCTCACCCCACATGAAGGTCATATCTATAGCATTCTAAGTCCATACGAAGGCAAGTTAGATCTGATGAAACCATTGACTGAAGCGGAAACATTCATCATTGCGCAGTTGAATATTAACTACAATGCTATGCGCGATCGTCTTATGGAATTGGCATTCAACTTTATTCTTGCAATTGACCAAAAGTCCGGAAAGGTATATTCCGGAGTCAGCGCTACCCAATTCAGTAAGAAGCTAACATATGCTGGTTCTGATAAACGTATCAATCGTAAGACAGTCGCCAAGTATCTTGATGGGGAAAAGCTCTACGCCGGATACATCTGGATGCGTAGCCATTCGCGCGAGTATAACGGCCAGCCAACGATTTCACTTGAAGGATTGGAAGATGTGTAAAATAACTTTCTTCTGATTAGTGAAGGTCTTTTTTTCAAAATTGCAGATTTGGATAGCTAATATATCAATCGACTCGAACAAACCATCCATGGAGAGCTACAACAACTACATCGCCATTGTGAAGAAACTAGAAGATCTGGAAACAGAACTAAAGCAAGTATTTGGAGACTATCATCAACAAATACAAATAATGGACGAGGTCTATAATATTGGGGCCAATCCTAATACTGGACACCCGTTGTTAGATGCATTACTCTTCAATGTGATTACATTAGGTAGCTATGAAACACATTCCGGAATTGTCATGCATACAGATGTGAAATCTGCCAAATATGGATGGTATTCAAATATGCTTAATACAAAAATTTATAGTGGGGGATGGAATATGAAGTTGCTTAAGAGCATAATTGATAATAAATATGAAAAATTATGTCCAAGTTTGCATCCGGAATATATATCATATTGTGCGACAATCGCATATGTATCCAATCTCAAGGCTATACATTCCGATTCTCACATTCATGAGTTTGAATCACAAATTAAAGATCTCAAGGAGAACATAGCTATGCTACATCGCGAAAATGAAATGTTGAAAGACAAAGTAAGTTTGCTTGAAGAAGCAATTGGTTTGGATATTAAATACGATTACGATGAGATTCGTTCTCGCATAGAGCCATTCTGCGATGAGTTGCTTCTTACTCAACGCATCTTTGCGCGTATCCTTCGCGGACGCTACAGTCTCCCAATCGCTATCCCTGTGGCGGAGAAGTAACGTATATGATATCAAACGAACGTAATCGCACGTGGATGTTAATCTTCTTTTTTTAGTAAAATTGCATCCTGTAATAGCTTATATAATCAATCATGAATCTAATTGCTATTTGTTTAGCGTAAAATTGCATTCTAAGATAACTTATATACTCATTGCTGGTATTACAAAACAAGATGGATAATTGGTACTATAGCATTAGAAATCGTCTATACTGTAATAAAAAAACCTTTCTTGTAACATTACATGACCAACGAATGCAAGCTTATATGAACTGCCCTGGCTGGATTCCAAATACAGACCATGATTATATTCAAAACCTCAAAGAAAATGATATGATTATATTAAATAATGCTACTCAAAAAACAATAGACGATGGAATTAGAGTGGTTGTTGTTTATTGCTTAGAAGGCATTGGTGGCAATATTATCCGATCTGAACAAATACTTTATCGTGGATTTGTCGACATTGATTATGGGTATAGTAATTTTAAACAATTACTTGTTCAAAGCCAATACTCGTATCTTCTGGAAACTGGAAATATTGAATTATCAGGTAATCAGATTTATTATTATTGGAGACGTGGAAGCAAACTATATGATTCAAGAATTATTACATATAAAGATTGCAAAACAGGAGAATGTGAATGCGGATGTGAAAGTGAAAATAAAGATAGCTTAGGTGGATTATCTGATTGCTGGTGCGATGCTCCATGCGAGTGTGGATATAATGATTGGAATTGTAAGCAATTAGGAAATTTATTTCAAGCCTGTGCTGACATTATGAAACTATCTAGACAAAGTAAATCATATAATCCCAAACACGGTTTATTTCAATCTCCTAATCAAGCAAATGTTCAAATAAATTCATTTGAACATTTAAAAGAAATAAACATTGATTGGTGTAATTCAATCCAAAATCATGATACGTACATAAAAGAAAACAAATGTTACCTTCAATATCGGCGCGATCGCATTAATAGTCTAAAGAAAATTAATCGTAAGCTTCAGATGTCGCAATCCGGGTTACTCTCTCAAATTCAGTTGCAAAAAAATAATCTTAGTTTGATTAGACAACGTAAGCCATTTAAACGTATTAAACAATTACACCAATTAATTGCATCTCTCAAATCAGAACTTCTTGAAGCATTGTTTGCAGATGGCTATCATCTCGACCAGCTCTTTATCGAAGATGAACCACAATCAGATGATGATATCCGCTTTGCAAAGCGGATTGAGATTATTGTGTATGACTACGATGAAATCAAGAAGCATCGCGCAGAGCTACATGCTGATTTCAAATATGTGTATCGCTTCTTCTCTCGCTTGTTGCGTATTCGCTATGATACTCCAATTGCCGTGGCCGTTCCGCACAAGTGAATGCCACTGGGGATCTTTTTTTCAAAATTGCAGATTTGGATAGCTATTATACTCAGACATGTTTCAACGTCTTTTGCATCAAATTCTTCCTTGGGTCATTAAAAAGGTATTTCTACTACCATTAGTAGAGCGTGCGTTCCCATTTATTGATAATCCAGTAGCAAAGCTATTAACTGGACTTGCACTTCGCTATATTCATTATCAGTGCTCAACAATCTTAAGCCAACAAATATTGGATAGATATTGCGATGTAATATATGCAGAATATATTAATCTTCAAACAATGATGCTATGCGAATATAAAAATGCGATCGAATGGTGTATGCGCTACTTCATAGACTTTGTAAATGAAGTAATAAAGGAAGCGACCACTAATGATTATATTGATCAAAGAATGAATGCATTGATCGATGCTGTGCGCGATGAAGTGCGCAATGAGATTGGAACTCTGCGCGATGAGATTGGAACTCTACGTGAAGAAGTGCGTACTGAGATTGGAACTCTACGCGAAGAAATGAATAATAGATTTGATTTACTGGAGAACCCTTCGAGATCATGGCAGCGAATGCTAACCAACGAAGATCTTACGCATGAATAAAAAAATATGCATCAGTATGATCTTATTCCAGATGATCCACTACATCGAGCGCTGTATGACCAAGCCCATGTTCATTCCGATTGAGTTGCATCATTGCACATATCCTTTGCGGGCGCGCGGTCTCCCAATTGCCATTGCTGTTTAGCGTTGGCAAGGTGTTTTTTTTGGTTTATAAGATTGTTTTATGCCAATATGAATATACGATGTTGATTACGTTGGATGCTGAAGATATTGAGAACCTCAGATCAATAAGAAAATCCAGTTCTAATGAGATTGCGTTTCTGTTATCGAATAATAGCATAACTACATTCGAAGGAGAATATAATTGCATTGATATTCCAATGTTTGATTCAATAATCGGCCATAGTCACCCACTTAATGCGATCTCAAACTATAACCCGCCAAGTAAAACTGATTTTCTTGGTTCAATAACAATTCCAAATCAAGATTGGTTTGTAGTAGATGAGTTAGGTATATGGGTCTATAGTTGTAATCTATCAAACTCATCCGAGCATGTAATCGATTATATTAGCCAGCGATTTGATTTAGCGGCGATTGGGATCATGAATGGGAAACTATCGCTTGATGAATATTTGGAATGCATAAACAAATGCGTTATAGTAGATGAAACCGATCAAGGCGTATCAATCGCGTTTTACGAATATACACGAACCTCGCATGTGTCATTGTTCTTTTTATCTGAGTCAGAGCATATTGTATATATAACTCATTAAGGATGAGTTGGTCAATCGTTTCAATTGCAAATACATGTTTTGAATATGTATTTGTTGCTTATATGGCTGTTTGCATGGGGATGTTTCCTATAGTTATAGTTAAATGTATAGCAATGTTATATGAAGAAATTGTAAAAGAAAGAGCTCAGCAGACTGAGCTACCAACACACTCTCAACAATCAACGATTACGCAAGGTTCCGTTTTGGATGAGCATCGCCATTTCAAGAATCGTAATGTGCGCGTCGATACGTGCAGATTATATTATCCAGTTGATGAGCATCGCCATCAAATGCGTAATACCAAGCATAGCAGCACTACAGCTCCGGTGCTCTTAAAACGAGCGCGATTCTCCCCGCATGATCTTATTCCAGAGGATCCAGCGCATAGAGCGTTATATGATCGCAACAACGCGCATCACGGATGAGTCGTGTGCATTGTTTTTTATCTAAAACAGCACCACTATGTATATAATACGATCATGGATTGTATTGCTTCGTTCCTCCACGATATCGCACGTATCTCCGAGCGCTTTTTCTATTCTTTAAACTGCTTTGTGCAAGAATCCGATTTTCAATTTTTGCAGCAGAAGATCGAAGCAAATGCGCGAGCTATAAAAGCAAACGCATCGGCAATAGCGGCAAATGAGCGAGCAATAGAATCAATGCTAACGCCCGAACTCACCATTGAAGATCTTATTCCCGAGGATCCGGCGCATAGAGAGTTGTATAAGCGCAATCATACATATCGCAGATGAGCCATGCGCGCTTTGTTTTTATCCAAAATTGCAGATTTGGATAGCTAATACATCCATTAGGTGTAAAATTGCAGATTTGGATAGCTAATATATCCATTGGGTACAAAACCGGAATCTTCGATAGCTAATAGAATCTTTTGCTTCAAGCAGATTTACTATCAAATCGATAATGCCTCAATCGAACGAAAATACCACAATCCAATCATCGATGTTTATCAAGACTGATCCAATGAACTATATGGAGCAAGTCATCCAAATGAAGATGATTAATTTGATGGATAAGATTTTATCGAAATGCAATAAAAATAACTTACTCTTATTTGTTCTGTTCTTTGGTGCAGATTGCGCTAAGCAACAATGCGTAAAGTTAATAAATCATCTTTGTTCAAGAATTGGAAAATGGGCATCTACGTTAGATTTCAATCGACTATTAAAAAAAAGCATCCCGGAGCGTTCTATTGAACAGATTGAAGCTGCTCCAGTAATTGCTGATACGTCAATTACAATTCAGTTCCGTGGAAATAGCATATTTTATGAGAACTTATTCAACTATATAGAATCGAATGCTAATCGTTGTATCGCCCATGAAATTGATTTATCTCAAATAGATAAAGATACCTTCGAGAGACGTTTTAGTTTATTGATTGACTTATCGTTTCAAGATATTAATGTCAAGTTCAATGATCCGATAATATATACTTCGATTATTAGTAACAATGTTTCTAAATTTAAGCAAGTTGATATGTATCAACCTAATTGTGCAATTTCCAAAAACACAAAGTATAAGAGCGTATTGGATTTAATTCCATTTCCTCAATTCACTGCTGAATTAAGATCTAAACTATCACTCGGTAATAGTATTGATCGATTTGAAGAAAAAGCGCATGTTTGGTTTCCTTTTACGGCTTTGATTACTAATTTAATTCATAGTCAGTATATATTGGAAGAATCAAAATGGCACACGTTTAAATATTTAGGGTATGTGTTTGCAATAATGAAGCCAGAGTATGATTTTAGTCCTTCCAAGACTAATAATAACCACATTGTATTTTGGCCTTCGATAATAACACCTGGAAATAGTGTCGTAGAATTTCTGGGAATTCCAATTTATTGCACTGATTTACTACCCAACCCTAATAGCGGTTATAATATTCTCGATATCAAACTAAAAACGTTTCCGCAAGCCAAAGAATTAGAAGCGTGGCTCAAACAATCTCTCGAACAACCGGTAAAGAAGGAAATTACAAGTTGTGGAAATATGTTAATTCGATTATCCACCAAAGATCAATCAGCAACCAATGAATCACTTCGTGGTCGATGGTTAGAATTTGTCAATGTGATTAACTCAGAATCAACCGCATTTGATTATGCATCCAAAAAAGACAATATTAGTATCTTTGATGTAAAATTGTCTTTTGATAAACGTGTTATTACACCACATTCTCCTCAAAAGGTTATCGAATCTAATAATAATGGAGTTATTGAAAAGACTGTGATTGATGAAATCAAAGAGGTATCAAGTCAAATTCTTAATATTCAATGTGTTAAATTAAATTCGACTTATAAGGATTTCTCGACTTTATATTTGAAGAAGAAAGATGATCACGTTCTTTCCACCATTTTGAACAATTTTAAACACAAAAAAAGCTTGTATCGAGATCTTGGACTACCTTATAAGTTTGGAGCACTATTATATGGAGAGCCAGGTACTGGTAAAAGCAGCGCCATTCTTGCTATCGCAAGCTATCTTCAAAAAGATATTTACTATGTTGATTTCAATAATATCAAAACCAATGACGATTTGAAGGCGGTGTTTAGTAAGATTAATAAAGAAATGGCCAATAGTGGTATTATTGTGATGGAAGACATTGATGTAATGACACCGATTGTTCATGACCGAAGTCTCAATCGACATATCAGTTCAGAGCTAACATTGGACTGTTTTCTAAATCTTCTTCAAGGATCATTAACAAATGATGGTAGCGTGTTTATCGCAACCACAAACGACATTAACATTCTTGACCCAGCATTTGTTAGAGATGGCAGATTTGATGCAAAGATAGAATTGTCCGCATGTGATCATTTCCAATTTAATAAGATATATAGCAAATTCTTTGGAAGAACAATCCCAGAACATTTGCTTCGAAAGATTCCAGAAGGAACAATCACACCGGCTACGTTTATTTCCAAAATGGTGCCATACATACTTACGGATGTTTCAGATGAAGAAATACTATCATCTATCATTATGGTTGAGTAGAAGTGAAATCTGAAACAATCATTGCGTGTTTCATTTTTTTATGAATATACGATTATTATCCAACAGTTGCAACACCTTGGAGATAATCTTCAATAGAAAGCTAATTAACTTTCTTCTAATCTGAGAGGGTTCTTTTTATATTTTTTTGCAAAGGCCCATGTGTTTAAAATTGAACGATTGGTATCATGAATATATCGAGTGATCGATTAATCATGCCTGAGTTTGTAAAGCAAGTTCCCTCCAACTGCGTCCAGTGTGCCGGTCCATTAATGTATGATCCGGAGCGCTATGTATCGCCTACTGGAGTTATCTACAAGAATGTTGGATCCCGCGGTTATCAAATCGTCGGCAATAACACTCGCGATCTGATTAATTGGCCCAACGCGCAAAAGCAACTTCCCGATAAGTCTGTTGTCGCAATGGAAGCAATTCCAAGCGTCTATAGCGTATCGCAGAATTCTGTCAATCGTCGTTTCCTGATCGCTTACTACTTTGTTGAAAAGGTTGATCCTGAAGGCAAAGCGGTTAATAAGATCGATCGTAGTGGCGATGTTATCGCATCCAATCTGATATGGGTTGATGCGTCTGCTAAGAAACGTTCTACACGTAAAAATGCGGGAATGTCTATTGTTGAATATGCCGAGGTGCTAAAGGAAGAAGCGAAGATCAAAGGCGGGAACGCCAAACCTGAGAAAGTAATTTATCAGGTGGATCCGCAGTCAATGGATATTATCAATGAGATACCATGCGTGGGCAAGTTTGTTATTGATAATTCCGATTTTGCAGCCGCCTCAATTCATACCGCGGCCGCGAAGTGTGGCAAATACAAAGACTACATTTGGCTGGAGAAAGCTAATTCGGGCAAATACTTCGATATCGTGGATGGTAAAGTTGTTATCTCTCTTACGATTGATAAATCAGTGCGCCACATTCGCGAGCAGCTATACAATCATCTTACATCTGGATCGATTACTGAAGATATGTTGCCCATTGATTCAGAAGGAAACATTTCAGCATCGCCATCCATGATCGAGATTCTAAATAAGTTGGATCCGCGTGGTCGAGGTGATTTAGATAATGTTCAGGCTTATGCGAATAATCTGGAGTCTCACATTCCATGTAGCTATGTATTGTCGTATCATGGCAATACTAAAACAATGCAGCTTGTGATATGTTTGAAGACTCTACTCGTATTCCTTCGTTCAAAGGAGAATGTTGGTGAGAATAGCCCCAAGTGCCCAATCTGCGAATGCGGCGATCGAACCAATTTTGGTATGTCAAATCCGGAGTGTAGCATTCCAATTTACAGATATGATCGTCCCAATGCCAAGGACCCTTACGCGTTTCAGCGTCATTATCTAACCATGACAGATTTCCTTCTCAAGCCAGATGGAACATATCGTCCCAATGGTCAGACGCTCAAGAATATTAGAGAGAGTTTATTTGGCAAGTCTTCTGGAACTTATCCTAATGGAAACCCCAAGCGCGGAAAGGTGGATAACTCGATCTATTCATTCTATCCCCCAACT
>JACCDU010618058.1_pt1 | contig 12744 bp, 8 predicted proteins | sample 7446081 | NCBI WGS metagenome assembly JACCDU01 (sample SAMN15323447, study PRJNA562643) | freshwater metagenome | isolation source: river surface water | place: USA:Blue River Watershed | collected 2017-08-17 | reverse complement strand
TCGAAACTTGGCATCTTCTATCAAAGACCATACTCTTAGTCATTTAGACCAATATTTGATTGAATTTGAAGCCAATGCTCTCAAAAATGGCATTCGGGTACATTGGGCAGCCAATGCCGACGAACACAACCAAATTGTATTGGATATTATCCAAAAAAGCAATGCCTCTCTCTTAGAAAATCGGAAACTTCGGTTGGTCAAAAGTAAGTCTATGCTGACGGAAGAGTGTCATTTAAACACCTTTTTATTAAAAAATAATGTTGAGGTGGTCGATACTGATTTAGGGGAACGAATCATTCAACTGAGAGACGAACCACCCAGCCACATTGTGATGCCTGCCATACATCTAAAAAAAGAAGATGTAGGTGAAACATTTTATCAGCATTTAGGCACACAAAAAGGCGAAAAAGACCCACAAATCCTAACGGAAGCCGCTCGCCATCATTTAAGAGAAAAATTTGTAGCAGCAGATGTTGCCCTCACAGGGGTTAATTTTGCCATTGCCGAAACCGGCAGTTTTGTTGTTTGTACCAATGAAGGAAATGCCGACTTAGGGGTTAATCTCGCAAAAGTGCATATTGCTTGTATGGGTATTGAAAAAATTATCCCAAAACTTTCTCATTTGGCAGTATTTACGAGATTATTGGCAAGAAGTGCCACAGGGCAACCCATTACTTCCTATACTTCGCATTTTACCAAGCCTGAAGAAGGCAAAGAAATGCACGTAGTGATTGTGGATAACGGCAGAACCCAACAATTGGGCAGAGAAGATTTTAGAAACTCCTTGAAATGTATCCGATGTGGGGCGTGTATGAACACTTGTCCAGTATATAGACGAAGCGGTGGACACAGCTATAATTTTACCGTTCCGGGACCCATTGGAGCAATTTTATCGCCAAATATAGATTTACACAAATACAGCAGCCTACCTTTTGCAAGTACCCTTTGCGGGTCTTGCTCCGATGTTTGTCCAGTTAAAATCGACATTCACGTACAATTATACAAATGGCGGCAAGTCGTAGGCGAAAAAAATGAATTGTCGAATATGAAAAAGTGGAGCATGAAAGGACTCGCTTCTATTCTTTCTATGCCCAAAATATATGATTTAGGAGGGAAAATAGCACGTGGGGCTTTGCGAATACTACCGCATGGTATCAGCCATCAAAAAAATATTAATCCTTGGGCAAAAGCAAGGGAATTACCCAAACCACCCTCCCAAAGCTTCAAGGAATGGTATGCCAAAAATAAGAAAACCGATGAATAGCAGAGATAAAATATTGGCAAATATTGCCGCCAACAAACCCTCTAATATCGACATGCCTGCCGTACCGATTTATGAGGGCGATAAAAGCCTCCTTCGATTTAAAACAATACTGGAAAGCATTGGAGGAAAAGCCATAGAAATAAGTCAATTGGCTGATGCTCAAAAAATAATTGAACAATATTATTCCGATTTGAAAAATATTGCTTCCGAAATTATCCATGCCTCCGTATCAATTGGGAAAGATAGCTCGAAAGAAACCCTCGAACAAATTGATTTAGCAGTAATTCGTGGGGAGATTGGAGTAGCCGAAAACGGGACCATTTGGGTTCCTGAAAGCAATATGCTTCATCGGGCTTTGCCATTTATCACCCAACATTTGGTGATTGTTTTGGACAAACAAAAAATTGTCGCCAATATGCACCAAGCTTATGAAATATTACACAATATTGAGGGATACGGTGTTTTTATTGCTGGTCCATCTAAAACTGCCGACATCGAACAGTCGTTGGTTATCGGAGCTCATGGAGCAAGAAGTATGATGGTTTTGATTTATTGAATCAAAAAAAACAAAGAAATGATGAGAAGAAATGCAATTAATTGGATAATTGATATTAATTTGGCATAAAAATTGGTTTCAAAAGCCATATAAACAGAATTACTCAATAGATTTTTTGAATTTTCGTTCTGAAATCAATCATTTTTTCGACGAAATTCAGACTATTCCAAAAATATATGCAATTCTTATTTCCATCATTTCTTTGGGCTTTAGCGGCACTTTCGGTGCCGATTGCCATCCATTTATTCAATTTCAGACGTACCAAACGTATCTATTTCTCGAATGTCAGTTTTCTGAAAAATATTGAAATTCAAACCAGTTCATTCAGAAAGCTCAAGCATTGGCTTATTTTGGCAGCCCGCTTGCTTTTTCTTTTGTTTTTGATTCTAGCATTTGCCCAACCATTTATACCTGCCAAAAATAGTGGCACTTCACTTGCCATGCAAGGAGGGCTGAATAGTCTTTATTTGGACAATTCGCTTAGCATGCAAAATACAAGTGAAAACAAACAATTTTTGGATTTGGCAGTAGCTAAAATGGATGAATTGCTGACCCTTTTCAGGCAATCTCCTTCTATTCAGCTGATAACCAATGATTTTTCGGGCGAAGAACAGGCTGTTGCCAACGGCACCAAAACCAAAGACCGCCTGACAAGCATTCGGTTTTCGAATCAATCACGAAGTCTCGAAAGTATTTATCAACGACAACAAAGTTTGGCTCAAAAACACCAACATCTCTCTGGCAATCACTATTATTGGTTTTCGGATTTTCAGAAAAGTACCGTTGGAAATCTATCTAAAATCAAACTCGACAGTAATAGTAAACTCTATTTAGTACCGATACAAGGCAAAAAACAACAAAATGTATTTGCCGACTCTGTTTGGCTTTCGTCTCCTTTTATCAGAGAAATGCAAAACAACGTACTGTATGTAAAAGTATATAACTCAGGCAATGAGGCAGTCGAAAAATTACCAATTAAGTTATTTTTAGATGAGAAACAAGCCTCTACCGCTTCCGTCAATATCAGTCCGAATGGCTCTTCTATCGCAAAATTTAATTTTACTTTAAAGGATAAAGGGTTTCATAAAGGAAAAATTTCATTCGATGACCAACCCATTACTTTCGACAACGAGTACTTTTTTGTTTTGAACGCCTCTCCTCATATTCAAATATTGCATGTTTATCAGGAAAAAAGTAGTTTGGATTATATTCAAAAAGTGTTTGACAATGATAGCCTTTTCCGCTACAAGTCATTTCCTGCGAGCAATGTCGATATTGGGCAATTCAAGCAAAGCAATCTCATTGTGTTGGAAGGAATTCTGCAAATTTCTCCTAGTTTCAAAGCAAATATTGACCAATTTGTCAAAAATGGCGGAAATATATTAATCATTCCTCCTCAAAAACCCGAGGTAGAAAGCTATGGCCAATTACTGAATACCTTTCATATCCAACTCAACCAAATAAAAAATGAGCCAATTTTGGCTCAAAACCAAATACAACTCAACGAGCCAGACAAGCAACATCCATTTTTTGTAGATGTCTTCGAACAATCCAATACCCAAGGGGTGGTCAATACCCCACAAGTTCAATCGGTTTGGACGTGGTCGGGATTGGGAGATAAGATACTATTATTTAGAAATAATCAGCCATACCTTAGCTCTACCCAATACGGAAAAGGCAAGGTATATACCTGTGCAGCCCCTTTAGACAAAAACTATGGAAATTTTGCCGAACACGCATTCTTTGTTCCAGTGATGTTCAAAATCGCCTCTATGAGTGTCAAAGAGGAAAGAACAGCGTATCATTTTAATGAAAATAGCATTAGTCTCGAAATCCCTGATTTACAAAAAAATACCATTTACAAACTTAAATACTCAGCAAATAATAAGACCAATGCTGAAATTATTCCGGTGCAAAAAAGTAATGAAGGTATCCTAACCTTTGAGTTGCCGAAAGCGATTCAATCTGTGGCGAATCAACCCATTGAGTCGGGCTATTATGAACTTATTTCCGACAGAAAAGTGGTCAAACTATTGGCATTCAACCACGACAATGAAGAATCAAAGATGGATTTTTATACGCCAGAAGAATTAAGAAACCTTTTGGAAAATCAAAAAAATGTGCAAATATTCGATAATATTCAAGACAATGATTTTATCAAAACTTTTGAAGAAAACAATATCGGCACAAGTTTATGGAAATATTGCTTAGCATTCTCACTTATCTTTTTATTGGCAGAAATTCTACTCATTAAATTCATGAAAAGCTAACGCAGGTGTAGCCCAAGTACGAGACCCCACATCAATATAAAACTGACCAACAAAGAGATATTTACTAGTGTTCCGGCGATGCGGGAATCATACCCCAATTCGTCGGAAAAAGGTAAAATTGTGAGTCCAATCGGCAGGACAATACAAATTATCAAAACACTTTTTACCAAAGGAAAATCTACCAACCATACCGAAAGCAAAAATACCAACATTAATGCAACCGAATATCTAAACAAAATCACTTTAGATATTTCGAAAAATTGCTTTTTATTCAATTCAAAACTTAAATATATCCCCATTAATAACAAAACAAGCGGTTTGTTGGCTTTTGCGAGGGTATCGAGAATATTGATACTAAATTCGGGTAAATCAATTTTTAAAAAATTAATACATAATCCAATAAACATCCCATGAACAGGAGGCAAGCTAAATACTTTTTTTAGAATTTTCTTCCAAGAAATCTCCTCCATCTGTTTTGATGAAAAATAAGCCCCGATGGGATACACCACGCCAAAAACAATAATCGTATTGCCGATGTCAAACATGACAGCATACACCAAGGCATCTTTTCCAAACAAACCCTCGATAATAGGAAATCCGAACAACCCGACATTCAATCCACCCGCTCCCATGGTCAAAATTCCTCGCAAATCACGGGGTAGTTTTGAAAATAAAAAATATGCAATCAACAAATTAGTACCACAGAAGAAGATACAAAATAGCGGAATCAGCAAAAGCGTTGGTTCTAATTGTACCCTCGAAGTAGAGACAATCATCAGTGCTGGAAAAGTAGTGTGCATCAGAAACTTAGAGATAATTTTCCCATCCGATTCCGAAATAAATTTATATTTTTTGATTAAAAAACCAATTAAAATAAAACACAAGGTAATGATAAAAACTTGATTGGTAGCACCCATGAATTGATGATATTTCTATAAATTTGAAAAAAAGCTTGGTCGTCCTCGTATAGAATCGAAAATCATTCGTAAAATTAGAGCTTTTTTTGGGGAAGAAAGCCATTTTTTATAAAATTCAAGTTTTTTTTATCAATTCTGACATTTTATAAAAACTTAACTTCAATAATTTTTTAATTTTATAAAAAACCTTCACTTTTATAGATTCTAATCCTTGACATAATGAAAAAACTAATCCTTCTTTTATTGAATCTCTGCCCCTATTTTGCTTTGGCACAAAGTTGGGAGATAATCGCTCCTGCAGAAAACCTGCCTACTTTTATCGACAAAAACCATCCGTCTGTTATTCCAAATGGGAGATTCATTGAACCGAGAGGAAAGCAAATTATGACAGCCCCCCATCCATTTGGCTTGGTTATCAGTCCAGACGGAAAGACGGCAGTTACAGCCAATTCAGGGATTGTTCCTTTTTCTATCAGTATCATTCAAAATATTTTGGAAGAAAACCCTCAAGTTCGCCAAATCCCTGAAGGTGCCAAAAATGATGAAGGCATGTTGGAAGCTTGTTTTATGGGGCTTGCCATTGCTCCCGACAACCAGACCCTCTATGTTGCGGGAGGAGAAGCCAACAAAATTTTTAAATATAATCTTCAGAACGGAAAAAAAATCGGCACCATTAATGCTGCTCTAAAAACCACCACTCACGATTATCGACACGGATATTTGGGAGATATGGTATTGAGCAAAGATGGCAAAAAACTCTATGTTGTGGATCAAATTGGCTTTCGGATGTTGGTAATTGATACAGACACCGAGAGAATTTTGGCAAATATCCCTACTGGCAGATATCCTTTTGGCATTTGTCTATCCCCCGACGAATCCAAGGTGTATGTGGCAAATGTAGGAGTTTTTGAATATAAATATTTTACAGACTTAGACCCCAAAAACCTCAAAGAAACAGCCCATAAATATCCATCAAGTCGCTATGGTTCAAAAGAAATGAAAGAGGGAATCCCCTCGCAGGGAGTTCCAGCATTAGGCGACCCCAATGCCCCAGAATCTTTCTCCATTTGGGTATTTTCGACTGACATTCAAGAAAATCAAAAACCTTTGGCAAGCATCAAAACGGGGTTTTTGGTCGGGGAAATGATTGAAGATTTCCCTGCTATTGGAGGCTCAAGCCCAAACTCTCTGGTGGCAAGCGACCAATATGTGTTTGTCAGCAACGGCAATAACGATTGTATTTCTGTGATAGATATAAAAGAAAATAAAGTTTTAAAGAATATATTTTTATCTCCCGATAGTCGTTTGGGCAAATTGAAAGGTATTATCCCTTTCGGCTTGGGTTTATCTCCTGACCAAAAGCGATTATACGTTGCCGAATCTGGCATCAATGCAGTGGCAATTATCGATATACCTTCTCTTCAGGTAATCGGACACCTCCCGACGGCATGGTTTCCGTCTAAACTTAAAGTCAGCAATGACGGCAAAAAACTAATCGTAGCCAATGCCAAAGGATACGGCAGCGGACCAAACGGAGGCAAAGATTTTCAAATAAAATCGGAAGGCAGCTACATCGGCTCATTAATGAAAGGCAATGTTTCTGTGATGGATATTCCTAATGACCAAGATTTGGCAAAAGAAACCCAAACGGTGGTAGAAAACAACTTCAAATTCATTCCAAAACCTACCCAAAAGAGTGTATTAGAAAATGGTAATATCAAACATATCGTCTTTATTGCCAAAGAAAACCGAACTTACGACGAAGTATTCGGACAATTGGAAGGAGGAAACGGAGACCCTAATTTGGCAAGATTTGGATTAAATCGTCGAATTTCTAACAAAAAAGGAACAAAAATCGTTGAAAATGCACAAATCATGCCCAATCATACTGCTTTAGCCAAGCAATTTGCTATAAGCGATAATTTTTACTGCGACTCGGATGTATCGGCAGACGGACATCGTTGGCTTGTCAGCACCTATCCAAATGAATGGTGTGAAACCGCCACCGCTGCTTCCTATGGTGGCAAACGAGGGATGAAAGACTCCTCGGCTGCTCCTGGAAATTTGGCAATTTATGGTTCAGCAGGTTCTATTTATCCCGAAGACTATAACGAAGCAGGCTCTCTTTGGGACCATTTGGTAAGATACAACAAAGATTTTTTCAATTTTGGATTTGGAGTAGAAATGGCTGGTGCATACAGCGATAGCACCATGAAATATATCGGGGAGCTTTATACCATCAATTATCCGATTCCAGCACCTCTGTTTGACAGAACCTCCAAAACTTTTCCGACCTACAATATGGCGATTCCGGATCAGTTTCGAACCGACTTATTTATCAAAGAATTTAATGAAAAATGGATGGGTGAAGGTAAAACCCTCCCAGACGTGATAACATTGATGCTCCCGAATGACCACGGAACGAAAGAACGCCCTAATGCTGGATTTCCATTTCAAGAAAGCTATATGGCAGACAACGACTTAGCAGTAGGAAGAGCTATCGAATTTTTATCCAGAACACCCTATTGGAAAAATATGGCTATCTTTATTACCGAAGACGACCCCCAAGGAGGCGTCGATCACGTTGATGCACACCGCAGCCTCTTGCAGGTTATCTCACCTTATGCCAAACGCAATTATATCGGCAAAAAACATTATAGTTTCGGCAGTATTTTCAAGACATTTTGGAAAATTTTAGGAATACCAAACTTAAATCAGTACGATGCTGGAGCAAGCGATTTATCGGATTTATTTACCGAGCAGGCTGATTTTTCGCCTTACAATGCCGTCGCTCCCGATTTACGAGTATTTGACCCAAGCAAAGCACTAACCCCTATCAATGAAAAATTCGACTGGAAAGCATTTTCAGAATCGGAAGAATTAGACAAAACCGAAACCATGCAAAAACGTCGTGCAGAAGATGACGAACGAGAAAGAAAAAAGAAACAATAAAAGAAATATAATTGCCAACGATGTTTGGGTACATAGACAATCGTTGGCAATTCATTTTAAATAGTAGCTACTTTAAAAGGCATAATTTCAACAAATTTCCAAACTCCTTGCTGGATATATGGTTCATTATCATACCATTCTTTCATTTGCTCGTCATTCTCAAATTGCAAAATCATTACCGAGCCAATCATTTTTTCATTATCATCTAACATAGCACCACCCACAATCAAATGTCCTTGCTCTTTCAGTGTCTTAGCCCCAACTAAATGTTCGGGTCTTGCTGCCATTCTTCGCTCAAGAGCTTGGTCGTCTTTCCCATCTTGAGCCACTAATACGTATTGTTTCATCGTTTGATTTTGATTATATTTTCAAGTAAAATTGTTGAAAATCAGGTATAAAAACAAACTATTTTCAAAGAAATAAATATATTTTCAGGTCTTTCTCCCATCGGTTTACCCCGCTTTTTCAGGCAATTTTTAAATTATATAGATTAGGATATGCAACCATTCTTTCCTTCAACAAATAGAATTTAGGAAAAAAACTTCATCAATGAAAATACTTAATCGATTGAAATATAGAAGTAATGATAATTATCACCAAAACAATGTACCGAAATGCCAATTCGGAGGTATGTTTTAGAACCAATTTGCCCAAATAACTCCCAATTATACTAATCAACATCAGTACAGGAATCAGGACAATATACTCTTTTTCAAAATAACCATTGCTAACATACACCATGGCCCTTCCGGCATCTACTCCCAAGTCTATCAGGGCAGAAGTAGCGATAAAAATATCCTTAGGCAATTGGAATGCAGCCAAAGTAATGCCTCTAATAGCCCCTCCAGTCCCTACCAATCCAGCCAAAAAACCAGAAAAAATTCCACCTAAATATAAATTGGTATTGGTTTGGGCAATGGATTTATTGAAATTATAGAGTAAAAATAACGACAAACCAATCAACGTAATATTCATGAATAACTCCATCTCCAATAAAGGAATATAGGAGGTTAGCCATGCCCCAATTAACACAAATATCACAGCCGGAATGCCGAGTTTAATAGCAATTTCCTTATTGACCCCCTGTCGAAACAAAGCTATTTTAGATAAATTGCTGAACACATGAAACACTGCCGTAATGCCTAGCACTGTTTTGAAATCAAAAAACATGGAAGCAACTGGCACAAATAAAATAGAAGAGCCAAATCCTGAAATGGTGCCTATAATTTCGGAAATGAGAGCCAAAATAACAAAAAGGTAATATTTATCTATCATTGGTTTATGGAATAATATGTGAATGTACAATTATTTAAAAAAAATCATACAACCCATGCAACTATTTATTTGTGTTCACTCGTCCTTATCAAAAAAACAAAAATCCCTCTATAACATTCTATGGAAGTACTTGTACACAAAAATCTAATGTTTCACAATTAATTATTCTTGTACAATGAAAAAACATTTTGTAAAAATTGCTCTTTTAAGTATTTCTTTGGGGTTTGTTATGCTTTCTTGCAACAAAGAAGAAGTAAACAGTTCTTCGTCCACACAAGCTTCAAATATTGTCACAGACAATCAGATTGTCAATGAACAATCCGAAATCGCTTACCAATTGGTAGATGATGTTACTTTTGTGCCTTTTGGTGGTAGAAATTTTAGGTCAACCGATGAGTTGGGCAAAGGAGGCAATGGACATTTTCCTGAATTAGGAATGGGTTGGGACAAACCATGGAAAGGAAAAGATGCCAATTGTGCGACCATTACCAAAACTGTTGAAAACAATGTCATCAAAATTGTATATGACTTTACGAGTGTTGCCGGGGGTGTTTGTGGCACAAGCCAAGTAGGTGGTAAAATGACGATAACGATGCCAGTAAAACCCGACTCTGCCTTCTCCGGAACAATGGTTCGAACGGTTGCTTATGATAATTTGAAAAGAGATTCTTTGACAATGAACGGAACGCATACCATCACCACTACCTTGGTAAACGGAAAACCTAAAGCGAGTGAAAAGCTTTCGACCATGTCGATTTTCAATTCAAATACCAATAAAACAATTACCTATACAAGTACACGTACCCGAAGCATCGACGACAAAGGAACAAACAACAGAAACGACGACGAAACATCAGTGACAGGCTCTACCAATGGTAAATCGAGTGACGGAACTACATTTTCAACTATCATTACCAAAGCTTTACTTTCAAAATTCTCTTGTCAAGATGCAAAAGGATTTCCGGTAAGTGGCACGGAAGAAATTACCGACCAAAGCGGCACTAAAAAAATAGTGGATTATGGAGATGGAACTTGTGATTTGAAATATACCGAAACGACCAATGGCGTAACGGTAGAGAAAGAAAGAGTCAGGGGCGATAAAGGTAAAAAAATGGGAGGAAAGTAAGTTAAAAAATAAGCGTATGTTGGAAAATAAAATTTCATAGATGGTTCATTCAAGAATGGCTTGGAATAACCCCCTACTTCAATGAATTTTTTGATAAATTTTATTTACTCATTCGATGATAGTTTAGAATTTTTTCAGTTTTCATAAAAATAGAAAAAAGTTTAGTAAACACGTTTAATTAGAAAACCTTGCTGATGTTCGGCAAGGGTTTTTTTTATAAAAAAATCGACATCAGTATGCTTGATGTCGATTAAGAATATTGTTTTACAAAAAATGTCCATTCAAAGACCTACATCTCGAACATTCGCTCTATTATTTCAAAGAATTAATCCAAGCAGCAATCTTCAGAGCATCTGCACGAGGCACTTGTGGCATGGGAGCCATTTCTGTGGCATAATCTGGCCAATTTTTAGGATTAGGTTTGTATATTAATGCTACAATTTTCTCATTGGAATATTTACGCTTGGCAACATCCTTATAAGCAGGGCCCACTTGTCGCTTATCTACCTGATGGCAGGCGAGGCAAGTATGTTTTTGGAGCAAAGGTTTTACCTCATCGAATGTTGGAGCTTTGACTGTTTTTGTTTTGGCAGTAACATCATCCGGGCTAAGCAATTTTTCGACCGAAACAGAAGCTGTCTTTGCAGTAGGCATATTAGCAGGACGAGCCGAATAGCCAGTCATTTTATCACCATCAGGGATATTATTTAGCGTGTAAAAAGCAGTATTGTGCAATAACAACTTATTTTCGGCATCTTTTAGTCCATCAAGCTTAATTTCATGAATATAATGCTCCCGCAAACCATCTACCAGCAAACGAATCGTTAGGCCATCTTCCGAAACCTTCAAGCCCTTCACCGAGAGATTTTTTTCGTCTTGTGGTGGACTTCCATAAACTGGGTGGTATTTGTAGATAAAGCTTTTAATTTGATAATTTTTAAAATCATTGGCAGTTTGTTTGTTCACGGGCTTGGTCAAATGTATTTCAAATCCATCCGGCATTGCTTTCACGGCTTTCATCTCGAAAGGCATTTTGCCCGTCCATACCAAACGCTCCAAACCAGAGGTAGTTGTACCAGCAGACCCCCATCCACGATTGGTTTCACCCACAAACAACGAACCATCTTTTCCAAAAACCATTCTCAAAATACCCGACTGAAATCCCTCTCTAAAAGCAAAAGCAGCTCCTTGATATTCTCCCTTCACTTTTTCTACAAATACTCTCGAAATATTACTTTTACCTTGGTCGCCAACAAATATTTGTCCTGCGAAAGGTCCAAAAGCCCCCTCCGTTTGGTCTTTGATGATTTCTGAAGTAGAAATACCCAAAATTCCATGAGGCAACCAAACCGCTGGTAATTTGATTTCTGGTATTTGTTTTTTGACTTCAAACAAATATTTGCCTCTCTCCGACTCAATATTTTCAGGTTTGATATAAAAACCATTAGCATCTTTGTTTTGACGAGGATTTACTTGGGCATACAATTGTTCGGTGGTCAGTTTTAGAGGAGAATTTGCCTCTCCTGTCCATCTTAAACCCGCCGGATGCCCCATAAAATCTCCTTTATTCACTTGGGCAATAAATCCAGAACCCATCCAATCTCCTTGATTATCTCCGTACCAAAATTCTCCATCAATCTCGCCTATACCACAAGGCGAACGCATTCCCGTCGCATAAGGCTCTATTTTTCCATCTTCTGTGATTTTAATCGCCCATCCACGCCAAGGCACTCGGCTTTCTCCTCTCCACCATTCTTCATCACCAAAAGCCACATTACCTGTAATAATCATCGACCCATCGGGCATTAGCTTCGGGCCAAAAGTATATTCGTGATAATGTCCAGAAATAGGTAAGCTACAAATGGTTTCGTACACATCTGCTTTGCCGTCGCCATTTTTATCCACTAACTTGGTCAGCTCTCCCCTCTGTGCACAATAAAATGCCCCATTTTTATAGGCTAAACCCAGAATTTCATGCAAACCACTTGCAAATTTTCTGTAAAAAGGAGTCGTTCCTCCTCCTAAATAAGGATTATTAACCACCCAAATCTCTCCTCTTCTAGTAGCAAGAGCAATATCTCCGTTGGGTAAATTCGTAATTCCTCCCACTTCCAACAACATATTCTCTGGAACAGGTAATGTTTGGATTCGATAATACTCATTTTCGGCATTATTTTGGGCAAATGCTCCAAAGAACACCCAAGAGAGTACCCATATTTTAATGTAATTTTTCATAGTACTTATTTATAATTTTTTAATGCTTGAAAAATAGTTACGACTATTCAACAGATTCCTGCCGAATTTACCAAATTATCAGATAATTCAATTTTTCGCTTGCTGGTGCTACCAATTCTTTCTGTCCATTTGATTCTCTGATTTGTGCC
>JACCDU011150566.1_pt1 | contig 12753 bp, 12 predicted proteins | sample 7446081 | NCBI WGS metagenome assembly JACCDU01 (sample SAMN15323447, study PRJNA562643) | freshwater metagenome | isolation source: river surface water | place: USA:Blue River Watershed | collected 2017-08-17 | reverse complement strand
GAAGTGGGCGAACACGCCCGATTTGCTCATGCCGGTGATCTCGGCGAGGGCGCCAATGGACAGACCTTCGAGCCCGATGGTCGAGGCCAAGCCCAAAGCCGCATCGACAATGGCCGCCTTGGTTTGCCGCCCTTTGAGCATGGCGCGCTTGCCTGCGGCGGGGGCGTCGGGTGAACGCTTGGGCAGAGGAGAAGGGTTGCGGAGGGTCATGTCGCACAGAAATAGAACGGTCGTTCTATTTTGCACGATTTCCGCGAAACAGGTGCAAGGTCTGCGGGGATTGAGGGTAAATCCCGAGACCCGGCACAGCCGCCAGAGGCGCACGGCAGCGCCCCTGGCGACAGGCCATCAGAGCTTGAAAGCCACGACTTTCTGGCTTTGCTCGCCCAGGCCTTCGATGCCCAGGGTCATCACGTCGCCGCGCTTGAGGAAGACCGGCGCCGGTTGGCCATCCTTCTTGATGCCCATGCCCACACCGGGCGGGGTGCCGGTGGTGATGATGTCGCCCGGCTCCAGCGTCATGAACTGGCTCACATAGCTCACCAGCTTGGCCACGCCGAAGATCATGGTCTTGGTGGAGCCGCTTTGCATGCGCTGGCCGTTCACGTCCAGCCACATGGCCAGGTTCTGCGGGTTGGGCACTTCGTCGCGCGTGACCAGCCAGGGGCCAACGGGACCGAAGGTGTCGCAACCCTTGCCCTTGTCCCAGGTGCCGCCGCGCTCGAGCTGGTATTCACGCTCGCTCACGTCGTTGATGGTGCAGTAGCCGGCCACGTGGTTCAGCGCGTCCTTTTGCGCCACATAACGTGCGCGGGTGCCGATCACCACGCCAAGTTCGACTTCCCAGTCGGTTTTCTTGGAGCCCTTGGGCAGCATCACATCGTCATCCGGCCCCTGGATGCAGGTGGTGGACTTCATGAACACGATGGGTTCCTTGGGGATCGGCATGCCGGACTCGGCCGCATGGTCGGCGTAGTTCAGACCAATGGCAATGAACTTGCCCGTGCGCGCCACCGGCGAGCCGAAACGCTTCTTGCCCTTGACCAGCGGCAGCTTGTCGGTCTTGAGCTTGGCCAGCTTGGCCAGGGCCTTGTCCGACAGGTGCTCGGGGGTCACGTCGGCGATGACGCCGCTGAGGTCACGCAGCTTGCCTTCGGCATCGATCAGACCGGGTTTTTCCTTGCCGGCTTGGCCGTAACGAACGAGTTTCATGAAAGTCCTTGGTTGAGGGAAAGGTTAATACGTGGCACGGCCGCCCGAGAGGTCGAACACCGCACCCGTGGAAAACGAACAATCTTCGGTGCACAGCCAGGCCACCATGGCCGCGATTTCTTCGGGCTGCCCAAAGCGCCCCATGGGAATCTTGGACAGCATGAACTGGATGTGCTCGGGCGTCATTTGATCAAAAATCGCGGTCTTCACCGCCGCCGGCGTCACGCAGTTGACGCGGATGCCGGTGGCGGCCAGCTCCTTGCCCAGCGATTTGGTCAGACCGATCACGGCGGCTTTGCTGGTGCTGTAGGCGCTGGCGTTGGGGTTGCCGTCCTTGCCGGCCACGCTGGCAATGTTGACGATGCGCCCGTAATCGGACTTTTGCATCAGCGGCACGATCTCGCGGCAGCAATGGAAGATGCCATGGATGTTCACCGCCATCACCTGCTGCCAGGCGTCCACCGGGTATTGGGTCAGCGGCGTGTTGGGGCCGGTGATGCCGGCGCTGTTGACCAGCGCATCGACCTTGGGTGCGGTCTGCGCCACGGCCTGCACCACGCTGTCGTGGCGGGTCACATCGACTTGCACCGTCTGCACGCCGGCGCCCAGCGCCTTCGCAGCACCGGCCAGCGCCACCTCGTCGCGGTCCCACAGCGTGACCGTAGCGCCCGAAGCCAGCATGCGCTGCGCAATGGCAAAACCCAGGCCGGCCGCGCCGCCGGTGATGACCGCGTGGCGGCCTTGCATGTCCAGTTGGTTCATCGCGGTCTCCTCAAATCGTCATGCCGCCGTCGACCATGTAGGCATTGCCTGTGGCGAACTGCGATTCGTCGGACGCCAGGAACACCACGATGGGGGCGATCTCGTGCGCCTGGGCCAGGCGGCCCATGGGCTGGCGGGCAATGAAGTTCTGCCGCGCCAGCACCGGATCGGGCTGGGCGTTGATGCGGTCTTGCAACGAAGGCGTGTCCACCGTGCCGGGGCAGATGGCATTGCAGCGGATGCCGCGCGCCACGTAGTCGGCCGCCACGCTCTTGGTCAGGCCGATCACCGCCGCCTTGCTGGCGCCGTAGATGAAGCGCTTGGGCAGGCCACGCACGCTGGAGCACACACTGGCCATGTTGACGATGCTGCCGCCCCCTTGCGCCAGCATACCGGGCAACACCGCCTGAATCATCCAGAACTGCGCACGCGCGTTGAGATTGAAAGCAAAGTCCCAGTCGGCATCGCTGGCGTCCAGGATGCTGCCGTTGTGCACGAAGCCTGCGCAGTTGAAGAGCACATCGATGCGCCCGGCCTGGGCCACGAAGGCCTGGATGGCGGCCTTGTCCAGCACATCGAGGCGGGCAGTGCGGATGCCGGGGTGACCCTCCAGGCTCTTGAGCGCCTCGGTGTTGACGTCGGTCGCCCAGACCTGGGCGCCCTCGGCGGCCATGGCCAGCGCCGTGGCGCGGCCAATGCCCTGGCCGGCAGCCGTGATGAGGGCGGTTTTGCCTTGCAGTCTCATGTCTCCATGCCTTTCTGGTGTGCGTGTCCCAGGTCGCGGTTTCAGGGTTTGGCCTGATGCGCCTGGCGAAACTTGCTGGCATTCTGAATTGGTCTGACCACTTGTCCAATTCTCGCAAACCCTGAGCCGTGCCCATCCAAGCCGTCGAACCCCAGCGTCTGTACCAACAGATCGCACAGCAACTGCGCCAACTGATCGTGGCCGGCGAATACCCGCCGGGCAGCCGGCTGCCGGCCGAACGCGAGCTGGCCAGCCAGCTCGGCGTGAGCCGCCCCTCGGTGCGCGAAGCCCTGATCGCGCTGGAGGTGGAGGGCTGGGTCGAAGTGCGCACCGGCTCGGGGGTCTACGTGCTCACGCGCACCGCGCCCACACAGGCACCGGTGGCCGCCACCGAATGGGGGCCGCTCGAAGTGATCCGTGCGCGGCGGCTGGTGGAAGGCGAAATCGCCGCCCTGGCGGCCGATGCTGTAAAGCCCGAACACCTGCACGCGCTGCAAGAGGCCGTGGCGGCCATGCAGCTCGATGCCGATGCGGGCCGCGCCCCCCTTGAAGGCGACCGCGCCTTCCACCTGACGCTGGCCGCCGCCTGCGGCAACGCCGTGCTGTCCGACACCGTGTGCCAATTCTGGGACGCCCGCAAAGGGCCGCTGTTCGAGCGGCTGGGCGACTATTTCGAGACCCCCGACTCCTGGCGCTGCGCCATCGAAGAACACCGCCGCATTCTGGCGGCACTGCAAGCCGGCAACGCCGAAGCGGCCCGCCGCGCCATGCAACACCACATGGACCAGTCGCACGAGCGCTTCAACGCCAGCTGGCCCAAGACCTGAGGAAGACCATGACCCCTTTCATCCGCCTGCACCCCGCCGACGATGTCGTGATTGCCCGCAGCCAGCTCATGAGCGGCACCGCCGTCGAGGGCGTGGCCGTGCGCGGCCTGGTGCCGCCAGGCCACAAGATCGCCATGCGTGCCATCGCCGCTGGCGAGCCGGTGCGCCGCTACAACCAGATCATCGGCTTCGCCAGCCAGGCCATCGCTGCGGGCGAACACGTGCACACCCACAACCTGAACATGGGCCTCGAGAAAGGCCAGTTCGAGCGCGACTACGCCATCGGCCAGGACGTGAAGCCCGAGCCCGTGCGCCGACACGCCACCTTCATGGGCATTCAGCGCGCCGACGGGCGCGTGGCCACACGCAACTACATTGGCGTGCTGTCCAGCGTGAACTGCTCGGCCACCGCCGCACGCGCCATCGCCGACCATTTCTCGCGCCGCACCCACCCTGCGGCATTGGCCAATTTTCCAAACATCGACGGGGTGGTGGCCCTCACCCACGGCACCGGTTGCGGCCTGGACACCGACGGCCTGGGTCTGAAACTGCTGGAGCGCACGCTGGCCGGCTACGCCAGCCATGCCAACTTCTGGGGCGTGGTGGTGGTCGGCCTGGGCTGCGAAGGCAACCAACTGAGCACCTGGCTCGCACACAGCCATTTGAGCGAAGGCGAGCGCCTGCAGGTGTTCAACATCCAGGACACTGGCGGCACCCACAAAACGGTGCAAAAGGGCATCGCACTCATCGAGCAGATGCTGCCCAAAGCCAACGCGGTGCAACGCACGCCCTGCAGCGCCGAGCACCTGGTGGTCGGCCTGCAATGTGGCGGCTCGGACGGCTACTCGGGCATCAGCGCCAACCCGGCGCTGGGCGCGGCGGTCGATCTGCTGGTGGCCCACGGCGGCACCGCCATCCTGAGCGAAACGCCCGAAATCTACGGCGCCGAACACCTGCTCACACGCCGTGCCGTGCGGCCCGAAGTGGCCCACAAACTGGTCGAGCGCATCCACTGGTGGGAGCAATACACCGCCGCCAACGGCGGCGAGATGAACAACAACCCCTCGCCCGGCAACAAGGCCGGCGGCCTGACCACCATCCTCGAAAAATCGCTGGGTGCGGTGGCCAAGGGCGGCACCAGCAACCTGCAAGCGGTCTACGAATACGCGGAGCCCGTCACAGCGCACGGCTTCGTCTACATGGACACCCCCGGCTACGACCCGGTCAGCGCCACCGGCCAGGTGGCGGGCGGCGCCAACCTGATCTGCTTCACCACCGGTCGCGGCAGCGCTTATGGCTGCGCGCCCTCACCCAGCCTCAAGCTCGCCACCAACACCGCGCTGTGGCTGCGGCAAGAAGAAGACATGGACATCAACTGCGGCGACATCGTCGACGGCGGCATCAGCATTGCCGAGATGGGTCAACGGATTTTCGAGATGATGCTGGCGGCCGCCTCCGGCACCCCCACCAAGAGCGAGCGCCACGGCTACGGGCAAAACGAATTCGTGCCCTGGCAAGTGGGCGCCGTGATGTAAATGATGTTTGGATCCGATGTTTTTGGGGACAGATCTTTAGCTCTGTCCTCAACTGATTAAACAAAGAGAAAAAATGAGCCACACGATTTCTGCGCAAGACCTGCGCGCCAAAGTCACCCGCATCATCGAAGCCGCTGGCAGCCAGCCGGCAGAAGCTGCCCAGGTGGCCGACAACCTGGTCATGGCCAACCTGAGTGGACACGACTCGCACGGCGTGGGCATGGTGCCGCGTTACGTGAACGCGGTGCTCGAAGGCGGCCTGTCGCCCAACACGGGCGTGAAGGTGCTGCTCGACAGCGGCGCCCTGCTGAGCCTGGACGGCCAGCGTGGCTACGGGCAGATCACCGGCGTGCAGGCCATAGAGCTGGGCATGGCGCGCGCACACGCGCACGGCACTTGCATTGTGGCGCTGGGCAACTCGCACCACCTGGGGCGCATCGGCCACTTCGCCGAGATGGCCGTGGCCCAGGGCCTGGTGTCGATGCACTTCGTCAATGTGCTGTCGCGCCCGGTGGTCGCGCCTTTTGGCGGTGGCGATGGCCGCTTTGGCACCAACCCCTGCTGCATTGGCGTGCCGCTAGCCGGACGCGAACCTTTCGTGCTCGACTTCGCCACCAGCCGCGTGGCACAAGGCAAGATGCGCGTGGCCCACAACAAGGGCGAGCGCGTGCCCGAGGGCACCCTGATCGACGAGCACGGCCAGCCCACCACCGACCCCAGCGTGGTGGTGGTACCGCAGTCCAACGGTTTGTTTGGCGCTCTCATGACCTTTGGTGAACACAAGGGCTACGGCATGGCCGTGGCCTGCGAACTGCTGGGCGGCGCACTCACCGGCGGCGGCACCTGGCACCGCGCGGCAGACACCCGCAGCGCCGTGCTCAACGGCATGCTGACGGTGCTGATCGACCCCGCCAAGCTGGGCACGCAAGCCACGTTCGAACAAGAGGCGCTGGCCTTCACCGACTGGCTGCGCCAAAGCCCCAGCCATTCGGGTGGTGTGCTGATCGCGGGGGAGCCCGAGCGTGCGGCACGCGTGGCACGTACGCAGGGCGGCATCGTGGTGGACGATGCCACCTGGGCCGAACTGGAAAGCTCGGCAACCAAGGTGGGGCTTTGATCGCACAGCGCCTGGTCGCCGCTCGACGAGCGTTGCGGCGATCAGCATCTGAGCGTGAGGTCAGGGTGAACAGGTGTTAGGAAATTGGGCGGCTATCGACCGAGGCTGAGTCACTCAGCTGTGACTGTCACAACCCGACCCAATCTGCCAGTTGGGACTGAGAGAAGCGGTCATCAACTCACAGTCGCCTCTGCTTCAATGCGAATGCTGATGATGAATGTCAGGGTAGTGCGGATGTTTGTGTGTGATTGCTGAATGCCGATGCCAATGGGCATGTGGTTCTGTCAAATTTATCCCAGCCTCATGTTGATGCTGATGGTGCTCATCATGGGTATGTGCATGTGCGTGTTCCAGTGGCTCGTGGGTGTGTGCGTGCTCGTGGGTCTCGGTCAGATGAAGCCACACACCCAAGCCCATGAGTGCTGAGGCCATCCAGAAAGGAGCTGTTGCAATTTCTCCAAGAAGCAACATTGAGACGGCAGAACCAATGAACGGTGCGGTTGAGAAATAAGCTCCAGTGCGAGCAGTTCCCAGCCCCCTCAGGGCCAAGACGAAGAACACCAGGCTGATGCCATACCCCAGCAAGCCAACTGCCATCGCTAGCAGTGAGGTCTGGGCAGCGGGGAGGCGGGCCCCCATTCCCAAGGCGACGGCGCAATTGACCAGTCCGGCCAATAAACCTTTCGAGCTGGCAATGAACACCGAATCAGAAGCCGACACCTTGCGGGTGAGATTGTTGTCAATGGCCCAGCACAGGCATGCAAGGGCAATGGCAGCCATGCCAACAAGGGAGGAACTGCCAGCGCCGCCGGGTTGCCAGGACAGCACCGCACCACCAGCCACGATGGCGAGCATGCCCAGGACGATGCGTCGGTTGGCGTTTTCTTTGAACACCACCCATGCCAGCACAGCGGTCAGCACCGACTCCAGGTTGAGCATCAAAGAAGCTGTCGAACCCGACGCTGCGGTCAAACCGTACATCAATGCCACTGGTCCTAAGACACCGCCAAACAAGATCGCACCCAGTAGCCAGGGCCACTCACCAACTTGCAGTCCCGATGCTTTCCATCCCTTGTCACGAACCATTCTGAACAGGCCCAGTCCAACCCCACAGCCGAGGTAGAGCATTCCACCCAAAAGCACGGGAGATACATCGCCCACCAACAGTTTGGCAAGCGGTGTGCTGGCACCGAACAGAACGGCAGCAGCGACGGCGAAAAGTACGTTCTGATTCATGCATCAGATTATGGTGGTCCAGGTCAGCATTCAATCCTTGCGGAATGCCTTGTGACAGGTGTTGCAGGCATCGCGCATCTGACCTACAGCCGCCTTGAACCGTTTAAGATCACCCGACGCCGCTGCCGTGGTTACCCCCGCCGATTTGGCTTGCAGGTCATTGGCATACCGCTTGAACTTTTCGTCTTCAAACCAGATGTCATCTTTTGCGCGGGTGTCGCCCCGTTCACTGCCCTCGACAAACCCTTCCCACGGCAACTTGCTGAGCAGCTCCACCGTTTTGGCATCTTGGGCCATCAGCGCGGCATCGAACGGCCTGTGACCATCCACGGTCTGCACCATCCGATTGACATAGGTCGCCATCAAGGTGAACGCCGCTTTGCGGTGCTTGATGGCTTGCTCGATCTTGCGGTCTTGAGGGTGGGCGGCGCTGGACAGCAACAAGCCCGCACTGAGGACCAACAGGTTGAATCTGGCTTTCATCAATGGCTCACCAGAGGGTAGATCGCCAATCCGATCAGTGCCGCGCCAATGACCAGTACCGGCTCCGGAATCTTCTTGAACTTCCACAGCAGTGCCGCGGCCCCCACAGCAAGCAACGCGGTGGGGATGTCGCTGATAGAGCGTTGCACAATCACCACCACCGACCCTGCAATGGCGCCGATGGCCGCTGCCGTGATGCCATCCACGAACGCGATCACCGAGGGGTTCTTGCCCCACTTCTTGAAATGCGGCGCTGAAACGATGGTGATCAGGTAGCACGGCAGAAAGGTCGCCGCTGCCGCCATGGCTGCGCCAGGCAAGCCAGCGACCAGGTAGCCGATGAAGCCCGTCGTGATGACCACTGGCCCTGGCGTGATCATGGCCACAGCCACAGCATCCACGAACTGGCGGTCGGTGAGCCAGTGGTGCTCGGTCACTGTGCCTGCGTAGAGGAATGGAACAATGGCCAATCCCGAACCAAAGACGAAGGTCCCGGCTTTGGCAAAGAAAAGACCAATTTGCGTCAGCAAGGCGGGGTCAAGCACCACAGGAGCAAGCTGGGCGGCGTCAACCGGGGGAACCAAACCCAGCCCCATGGCCTTATTCCCAAAACTGGGCTTGCAGCGAATCACCCAAACCAGCAGCCCTGCTGCGATGAACAGCCAGGCAATCTCGGACTGGGTGATGATGGTCACTGCGGCCAGGACACCAAAGATGCCCCACAGCAGTTTGTCCTTGCCGATGCTCTTGGTGGAAAGTTTGTGTGCGCCGATGGCCATGATGCCCAGCACCGCTGCGCCCACGCCATAGAACACCGCCTGCATCCAGGGCAGACCGCCATAGGACACATAGGCCATACCCAAGGCCACCACCATCAGGAAAGATGGCAACACAAAGGCCAGGCCCGCCACCGTGGCGCCCAGGATGCGGTGGTGCACATAGCCCAGGTAGATGGCCAGTTGCGCCGCAAGGGGGCCCGGTGCAATCTGAGCCAAGGCCAAGCCTTCCTTGTAGTCGGCCTCGGTGATCCAGTTGCGCTCTTCCACCAGATCGCGGTGCATGAAGCCCACCAACGCCACGGGTCCTCCAAAGCCGAGGGCTCCCAGCCTCAGGAAGTAGAGCGTCAGCTGCCAGAGGGAGTAAGGGGTCAGGTTCTTGGTATCAGTCATGGCTTGTCTCCCTTGTCAGCGGGTTTCTGAAAAGTGGTCAGCAGGCCATCAAAGATGGTGCTGGCCAGGGTGAGCATTTGGTCGTCATCGGTGATCGTGCTGCGCAGACCTGCAAGCGCGGCTTCCACGCCCACGGCCTCGGCTGGCTGTACACCCCCGACGTCCAGGTAATGCACCAGCAGGCCCAGACGTTGGAGTGCAGGCTCCATCAATCCAAAGCTGGTGGCCACCACTTCAAAAGTGACTTTGGAGCCGACATGAGAAAAGCTGGCCCCATCGAAATCAAATCCCAAAGCGTCTTTGGGGCAATCCTTGGGGCTCTTGAGCCAGAGGATGCGGGCCTGGGGATCGACGAAACGGCGAATCAGCCAGGCCGTGGCCAAACGGTCCACCCAAGGCTTGGCGCGGGTAGCCCAGGTTCGGCCTTGGTAGTCGGCAATGCTGAGCGCTGAAATGGCGCCGCTGGCAGCATGCGGTTCATCTGGCGACATCAAGCGGGCGCAATCTCCCTCCAACTCGACCAGCGCAGATTCGGCTTGAGCACGCTCTTGTCCGGGGAAGAAATCGATCAGGCTGAGCTGATCGAATGTCTTGCGCAGCCTTCGGGCTTGCTTGAGAACGTCTTGTACCGAGACGGGTGTCAATTCGCCTGCGGCCTTTCCAAGTTCAACCAATAGGGCCGCGTACTCTTCAGACCGATTGAACAGGCTTTTGAAGTCAGCCCCGGACGGCGCTACGGTGTCCAGCACCATGGCTGTGCCGCTGCCCGACAGAACATCCTGAGCGATGCCATCCAAAAGAGTTCGGTTGCCAGGCAAATCAGGGAGCAAATAGACGCCATCACGGAGCACCGAGGCTCCGGATGACTTGAGGGCCCGCCAGGCACGTTGACGCAGGGTGCCGTTTTCGGTGGGTAGGCTGATGATGAAGCAGAGCCAACTCATGATGTAGATAATTCTACCCATGGAATGAATCTCTACAAATGCCTTCAGTCCCCATCACCAGGAAGGGCTATCCGGCCGCTGGGCTGACCTCAGATGACCGCTATGGGCAGAGGCATGAAGGCAGCGAACGACTGCGATCAGAAACGACTAGGGTTGGCCGGTTTTGGCAGAACTAAGTCACTGAGTTGCCCCCGTCTCTACGCGACCCCAAAGCTGTCATTGGCCGGGTGAGCGGAACTGTCTTCAGAATAAGAGTTGGTGTAGCATTGCCACCGTGAAAATCCTGCGCGTTTTGGTCATCTGCTGGTTAATCCTTGCACTTCCCGTGCAAGGCTTTGCGGCGGCCAGCCAGGCACTGTGCCATGCTGCGCAAAGTCAAACTTCGCATGAGACAGTTCAGGTATCACAGGGTCACCAACATGATCCTGCCGTTAGCCATCAGCATCTGGACCATCATGCTGACAGCAAAGTCAATAAGCTGAACCATAAATGCAGCAATTGCACCCAATGCTGCACTGTTCACGCGATGGCGTTTTCTGACCAATTCCGCTTTGCGGTAATTCAGACCCAGTCAACTCTGGTTGATTTCCTGCCCACTTTCCACGCAAGTATTGCCTTGCTTGGACTCGAGCGACCTCCTCGTTCCCTCAGCGCCTGATGGCACGCTGATCGTCCAACCGATCTGCGTGTTTCGCGTTTCACCAGCTTAGGCTGGTGGCGTTCGTTCATCGAGCAGCGAGGGATATATGCATTTCAATCTAAGCCTAAGACCTTGGGCGCAAGGAGTCGGGGCAGCGTTTGCGTTGCTAGCCGCATTCCATACCCATGCCCAAGGCATTTCAAACGCAGCAGCTCAAGCGGCTTCAGCAGAACAGTTCAATTTCAGCTACCGGTCTGTACTGACAGGCTACCTACCCTATGCAGATTCAAAATTTGAATCCTGGGCCAAGGCCAATCAAACGGTTCAAGAGTTAGGGGGATGGAGGGCCTACGCCAAGGAACCTGCTGTCGCTCCAGTTGAACAGAAAAATCCCGCACCTCACAACCATTCGATGCCCATGAGGCATCCTCACGGGGGGCACAAATGATCCGGCAACTGAACCGATTGAAATGGGTCCTGACCGCAGTGTCTGTGGCCACATTCAGCGCATGTGCCAGCTACGACGTACAAAAGGGTCTGGATCGTGTCAACTCAGACACGAAAGAATTGACGCAGGGTGAACTTCAACTGGCCAGAACTGAAAACGACAGGCAAAAGCGTCAAGCCTTGACCTCGAAAATTCTGACCAAGCAGCTGGGGCAAACAGAGTCCGTTCAGCTCATGCTGGCCAACAGCCCAGCCTTTCAGTCCTTGGTGGCACAAAATTGGTCTGATGCTGCCTCAGCCGCGCAGTCGGGCCGAGTCTCGAACCCCGTATTCACCTATGAGAGTGTGGTCACGGGTTCAGAGACGGAAATCACCCGTTTTCTCAGCTTCGGGTTGCTGGATTTGCTGACCCTTCCTCAGCGGTCTGCCATGGCTGAATTCCGCATCGAACAGGCTCAGCTCAAGTTTGCCGCCGAGGTCATTGACCGCGTCACCCAAGTCAACCAGGCTTGGGTCAAGGCTGTTGCGGCAGAGCAATCGTTTGTTTACGCTCAGCAGGTTTACGAAAGCGCACAAGTCAGTGCTGAACTGGCCAGGCGCATGGAGTCTGTGGGCAATTTCAACCGACTCACCCGCGCCAGACACCAAGCCTTTTATGCCGATGCAGCGACTCAGCTGGTGACCGCCAAACAGAATGCCGTGTCTAAGCGAGAGGAGCTTGTGCGTCTGTTGGGTTTGGACCAGGAACAGGCTCAACTGCTGACACTGCCCACCCGGTTGCCCGAAATTCCCAAGCAACCCATGTCTGATGAAGAAGTTGGACGACAAGCCAGCCGAAGCCGATTGGATGTCCAGTTGGCCAAGGCCATGCTCAACGCTTCAGCCAAAGCGCAAGGACTCGTTGGCATCACCAGTCTGACAGACATTGAAGTGACCGCCAGAAAGGGGCGCGTCACTGACAGTGACACTGGGAGCAGTTCTTCCCCACGCGGGTACGAGGTGGGTATTCGTTTGCCGATTTTCGACTGGGGCTCGATGCGGCGAGATGCCATGACGGCCCAAACGCTCGCAGCCGCCAACAACCTGGAAGCCACGATTCGAGCAGCTGGCTCAGGTTTGCGTGAAAGCTACGCGGCATACCGATCTGCCTACGACATCAGTCGGCATTTCAAGGACGAAGTGCTGCCCTTGCGCAAGGTGATGGCCGATGAAAACGTCCTTCGCTACAACGGCATGATCATTGGTGTCTTTGAACTCCTGGCGGATGCACGAGATCAGGTCTCGACGGTGATTTCTGCCATCACGGCAGACCAACAGTTTTGGCTGGCCGATGCCGTCCTCAAGGCCAACCTGATGGGTCGTCCCATGTCGGTCGGATTGGCGTCTATGCCCAGCACATCCAGCAGCGCTGCAGCTGGCCACTGAGAGGAGAGATTCATGAGTTCAAGAAGAGAATTTTTCAAATTAGCAGGCATTGCCGGTGGGGCTGTCTCAGCCTTGGCCGTGGGCAAACATGCTTTGGCTGGTTTACCAGAGCCGGTCATTCAAACCAAAGCCGACACCATGCCACCTCTGATACCCAACACGGGGCGGCCTTACAAACCAGTGGTCACACTCAATGGCTGGACCTTGCCCT
>JACCDU010875835.1_pt1 | contig 12753 bp, 12 predicted proteins | sample 7446081 | NCBI WGS metagenome assembly JACCDU01 (sample SAMN15323447, study PRJNA562643) | freshwater metagenome | isolation source: river surface water | place: USA:Blue River Watershed | collected 2017-08-17 | reverse complement strand
GAAAGTATTATACTTTTCCCCATTCGGGCAATATGCTGTAGATAAGGCTTGTTGGTTATTTCACCAGAAGGAATTTTAAAAAACGGAATATTAAATTCTTGTAAAAAATTAATACTTTCTGTATCAAATCCAGTTGACAGAAATCTTATACCTTTTTCTTTACAATGTTTGATTAAAACTGGATACCAATCATCTGCCATTTCAAGTTTCTGCAGCATTTCAAACTGAGAGCTTGTTCCATCTTGAAAATTAGCCTCTTGATATTGTGCTTTTTTGGCCTTTTTAGAAACAATATTTTCTGCTTTGAAAGATTGAAACTTTACATAATCTGCACCTGAATTAGCTGCCGCTTCAATAAGTTCTAATGCGAGGTTAATGTCACCATTGTGATTAACCCCGGCCTCTGCAATAATAATTACTTTGTTCATGACTCTATTTTTTTTGCCGGACAACCAACCCAAATCTCGTTGTTTGGTACATTTTGTATTACCACCGCACCTGCGCCAATAATTGAATTTTCACCGATTGTGCAATTTTCTTTTATTACTGCATTGGCTCCAACAAATGATAAATTCCCTAAGGAAACTCCGCCACATAAAACTGCACCTGGTGCTGTGTGACAAAAATCTTTTATTATTACGTTGTGTTCAATAATGGCAGCGGAGTTAATAATGGCACCGCTTCCAATATTGGCTAGACTATTGACTATAGCTTTTGGCGCTATAAAAGTACTCAAACCAATATGAGCGTGTTTTGATATAATTGCACTTGGATCAATGATTGTCAACTGCTTGAGCTCATTTTTCTCAAATAATTGAACGAGTTTTTGTCTTGTACTATTGTTGCCAAGTGCAGGAAAAACGTAAGCATCTCCTACTTGCTCTAAAAAATTTGAATCTGTTTCAAAACCCAAATATCTTAGATTAAACGGATTGAAATCAACTTGTTTATTGTTAAAATAACCTTTGATTTCGAAACCTAGCCTTAATAAAGAGTCGATAATCACATAAGAATGACCAGAGTATCCAAAGAGACAAACTTCGTTCAAATTCCTAATTTTTAATGTACCAATTAACAGCTAACTCCAAACCCTTTTGAAAATTAAATATCGGATTATAATCTAAAAGTTTAATCGCCTTCTCAACACTCGCCAAAGAATGAGGAATATCGCCATCCCGATTAGGTCCATATTTAACCTCCACATTTGCTATGGCTGGGTCGTATTCGCTTAAATACGTTTTAAGTAAGCTCACTAGCTCATTCAGGGTGGTGCGTTCTCCAACTGCCGTGTTATAGACAGTATTTACAGCATCTTTATTTTCTGTCAAAAGGGCCAATTCATTCATCTGAATGACATTATCTATATAGGTAAAATCTCTGGAATAATTGCCATCGCCGTTGATAATTGGCGATTCGTGATTCAAGAGTTTTTTAACGAATAATGGAATGACTGCCGCGTAAGCACCGTTTGGGTCTTGGCGGCGACCAAAAACATTAAAGTAACGCAAACCAATAGTTTCTAAGCCATAGGCCTTACTGAAAATGTCAGCATACAATTCATTGACATATTTCGTGATGGCGTAGGGCGAAACCGGCTTGCCAATTTGGTCTTCTATCTTTGGTAAGGCAACAGAATCACCATAGGTGGAAGAACTTGCGGCATACACAAAGCGATTGACACCCGCATCGCGAGCAGCTACCAGCATATTTAAAAATCCGCTTACATTCACTTCATTGGTTGTAATTGGGTCTTTCAAAGACCTCGGCACAGACCCTAGTGCAGCTTCATGGAGCACATAATCCACCCCTTCAACTGCCTTTTGGCAGTCATTTAGGCTGCGAATATCACCTTCAATTAAAGTGAATTTGGGGTTGCTTAAGAATTGTTCGATATTGTGGCGGTGACCTGTTGAGAAGTTATCCAAACAAACCACTCCGTTGTCATTTGCTAAAAAATACTCACACAAATTGGATCCGATAAATCCGGCTCCTCCCGTAATGAGTATCTTTTTCTGACTTATTTTCCTTTTATCCATTTTTAAAGTCTTGCGTCAATTTCAGCTGTATTCAATACACCTTTTACATCGTAAACTACAGCACTTGTTGCTTTAAAACGATTTAAATTAAGGGTCTGGAAATCATCATGTGCTACGCCAAGAACTACTGCATCATACACCCCATCAGTAGGATTCTCGATTAACGATAAATTGTATTCGTGTTGCACCTCTTCTTGAGATGCCCAAGGGTCATAAATATCCACGTTAAGGCTATAATCTTTGAGTGCAGCAACAACATCAACAATTTTTGTATTGCGCACATCAGGGCAATTTTCCTTAAAGGTTATGCCGAGCATCAATACTTTAGCATCTTTGATGGCAATACCCTTCTGAATCATAAGTTTCACCACTTCTTTGGCAACATATGCCCCCATACCATCGTTCATTCTGCGACCAGCCAGGATGATTTCAGGATGGTAGCCCAACTCTTGTGCTTTCTGAGCTAAATAGTATGGGTCTACACCTATGCAATGCCCTCCAACAAGGCCTGGTTTGAAAGGTAAGAAATTCCATTTGGTAGCAGCGGCGTCTAGTACAGCTTGGGTATCTATATCCATCAGGTTGAATATTTTCGCCAATTCATTTACAAATGCAATATTGATATCGCGCTGTGAGTTCTCAATTACCTTGGCGGCTTCGGCAACTTTAATGCTAGGGGCTAAGTGCGTGCCCGCAATAATGACCGATTTGTATAGCTCATCTACCTTTTGACCAATTTCTGGTGTTGAGCCAGAGGTTACCTTTAATATTTTTTCTACGGTGTGCTTTTTATCACCTGGATTGATGCGCTCTGGTGAGTAGCCAACAAAGAAGTCTTCGTTAAACTTAAGCCCGCTGACGCGTTCCAAAACGGGCACGCATTCGTCCTCAGTTACACCTGGGTATACTGTTGATTCGTAAATGACAATATCACCTTTCTTTAAAACACGGGCAACTGACTCGCTGGACTTGTATAGAGGCGTAAGATCCGGGCGATTATTCTTATCTACCGGCGTAGGTACGGTCACAACAAAGTAAGTACAGCTTTGGATATCGCCCAGTGCGGTCGTACAATACAAACCAGTGTTGAAATTTTTATTAGGCTGAACTACTGCTTTGAGTGTAGCTTCATCCAGCTCATTGGTTTTGTCGATACCTTTGTTGATTTCATCAACCCTAGTTTGCTGAATATCAAAACCAATAACATGATGCTTGGTAGCAAAGAGTCTTGCGAGTGGGAGGCCTACATAACCTAGACCGATGACGGCGATTTTCTGCATTTTTATTTGGATTTTAAACGGCTTCGCCGCGGCAACTCACAAAAGCTACCTCGGCAATATATGTAAACAGGTTTATGAAACCTGAATGTAGCTCTTTGGAATATGGACCACGTAGGCCACTCCAAGTAATTCCAACGACACCGCTACGCGGTAGGCGTTGAGTGTTTCAATAGCTTTGGCGTGCATGCCATTGAATGGGCCTGCTACAACAGCTACGTCTTGCCCTGCGCGGAAACTTCCGATGGAAGCTTCTTCGGGGGTGCTTTCTTGCAGCAAGAGCTGCAAGTTGCGAATTTCGTGGGCTTGCACCACCGCGGGCTGGCCCAAGTGCTTTAATATACCTTTGACGCCTTGAATGACGTAAACGGCATTGAGCATTTGAGGCGCGCTGCGCACAAAAACCACCGAGCGGATAAGCGGCAACTTTACTTTTTTTTTGCGATCAGACCACTGGCGCAAGCTTTCATAAAGCGGCAAATACACCTCAAAACCAGCCTGAGCGAGGCGTTCCTCTACACGTTTTTCGGCGTTGGTTTGGGTATAGACCACATACCAGTTTTTGAGGGTTTCTTTTGCTTCCACTACCGAAATATACAGCAAAAATACGGAATTTTCTCCTATTTTCTCCTATTTTTCTTGTGAATCGCGCACTGCATAGATGCGCTCAATGATTTCCACTACCTTCAAGCCTTCCAGCGCGTTGGTAGTGGGTGTCGTACGGCCTTTAAGGGTGTCAATAACGTTAGTAATGACAAAATTATGATTGGCAGCCGAACCTTTGTAGGGGCCGTAGTCGTTACCCGGGTTGGTGGGTGCTAATTCAGGCATTTCATAGCCTGCAATGTTGCAAACCTCTACTTCATTCATGTATTGCCCGCCGATTTTAACTGAACCATTTTGACCAATGATGGTCATGCTCGATTCCAAATTTTGGTCGGCCACTGCAGTAGAATAATTGAGGGCGCCCATGCCTCCGTTTATAAAATCAAAACTCACAAAGCCGGAGTCTTCAAAATCCGTGTGATCTTGGTGCTTGAAATCGGCAAATTTGCCTTGGATATTCGTGATATCGCCAAACAACCAATACATGATGTCAATAAAATGGCTAAACTGCGTGTATAGCGTTCCTCCGTCGAGCTCCTGGGTACCTTTCCAACCTCCGGGCTTATAATAGCGCTCGTCGCGGTTCCAATAACAATTGAGTTGTACCATATAAATGTCGCCAAGCACTTTTCTAGTGATCAATTCTTTGATCCAAACACTCGGTGGCGAATAACGGTTTTGCATGACGCAAAACACCTGCTTAGAGGCTTGTAGGGCGCTGTAAATGACTTGCTCACAGCTGTCTTTACTCAGGCCCATAGGTTTTTCACACACCACATGCTTTTTGGCCTGCAGCGCCATCAAAGACTGCTCGGCATGCAATCCGTTTGGAGTGCAAATATTCACGACGTCGTAGTCTAAGCCACTTGCCAGTAGCGCTTCAATGCTTTCAAAAAAGGGCACATTGAAATCTTTTGCCTCACAAGCATCTATGCCGCGCGGGTCTACGAGTGCTACTAATTCTCCTTCGGCATCGCGGCGGATCATTTCGGCGTGGCGCTTGCCAATATGGCCCGCTCCTACTACTGCAAATTTGATTTTATTCATGGATCTTTATGACTTTTCCGTCTGTTAACTGATAAACTTCTGTAGATTCTGGGCAAACGGCCTTGCCATCGGCATTAAAAGCCAAGCGCTGCCCAAATGCAGACATCCAACCAATTTGCCGTGCAGGGTTGCCCACCACCAGCGCATAGGAGGGTACTTCTTTGGTCACCACTGCGCCCGCGCCAATGAACGCATACGCGCCAATGTTGTGGCCGCAAACAATAGTGGCGTTGGCCCCAATGCTCGCTCCTTTACCCACATGCGTTTCAAGATAAGCGCCACGGCGGTTCACAGCACTTCTAGGGTTGAGCACATTCGTAAACACGCACGACGGGCCTAAAAAGACGTCGTCATCGCAGCTTACTCCGGTGTAAATACTCACGTTGTTTTGCACCTTTACATTTTTGCCCAGCACTACTTCAGGTGAAATCACTACATTTTGGCCAATATTGCAGCCCTCGCCCAACTGACACCCGCTCATGAGGTGCGAAAAGTGCCAAATTTTACTGCCTGCACCTATTTGGCAGCCTTCGTCAATTACAGCGGTTTCGTGTGCAAAGTAGTTCATTTATAATGTACTTATTTGGTGATGTATTGGTCAAAATTGGAGTGGTCGGTCTCCATCAATTCTTCTTTAGACAAGCCCTTGAAATACGCATAGGTGCGCTTCAAGCCTTCGCTGCGGTCAATTTGTGGCTCCCAATTCAAGAGCTCGCGCGCTTTGGTGATATCGGGCTGGCGCTGCTTGGGGTCGTCTACCGGGAGGTCTTTATAAATAACCTTTTGGTCGGTACCTGTAAGCGCAATGATTTCTTCTGCAAATTGCGCAATCGTGATTTCATCGGGGTTGCCGATATTCACAGGGTCTGGACAATCTGAGTGCAAGAGCCGAACAATACCCTCTACGAGGTCGTCAACATAACAAAAGCTGCGGGTTTGCGAGCCGTCGCCAAAAATGGTGAGGTCTTCACCCCTGAGCGCCTGGCCAATAAATGCAGGCAACACGCGGCCGTCATTGAGGCGCATGCGCGGGCCGTAGGTATTGAAAATGCGTACAATGCGCGTTTCTAAACCGTGATAAGTATGGTAAGCCATGGTAATGGCTTCTTGGAAGCGCTTGGCTTCGTCATAGACGCCACGCGGGCCCACAGGATTCACATGCCCCCAGTAAGATTCTGGCTGCGGGTGCACCTTGGGGTCGCCATATACCTCAGAGGTGGAGGCAATCATGAGGCGCGCGCCTTTGGCTTTTGCCAAGCCCAAGCAGTTGTGAATACCTAATGACCCTACTTTAAGGGTTTGGATAGGTATTTTGAGGTAGTCTATCGGGCTTGCGGGTGAAGCAAAGTGCAAAATGTAGTCTAGCTGCCCCGGTACGTGAATAAATTTACTGACGTCGTGGTGATAAAACTCAAAATGCGGATGCGCAAACAAATGCTCGATGTTCTTTAGGCGGCCGGTGATGAGGTTGTCCATGCCAATGACCTTATAGCCATCGGCAATAAAACGGTCACAGAGGTGTGAGCCTAAAAAGCCAGCGGCCCCTGTTATTAAGATTCTTTTCATGAGCGCATAATATTTTGACGACCTACACTGCTATAGTAAAAACCCTGTTTAGACATTTCTTCCAAATCGTAAAGGTTGCGGCCATCAAAAATGACGGCATCCTTCATCAGGTCTTTCATAGCCACGAAGTTAGGATTACGAAACACACCCCACTCCGTGCATATCAAAAGTGCGTCAGCACCTGAGAGCGCTACGTATTCATCTGGAGCATAAGTAATTTGCTCTCCCAAAACCGCCTGCACATTTAGCATGGCCTCAGGGTCGTAAGCGCAAATACTTGCGCCTTCTGCCAATAGAGCGCGGATCATGTACAAGGCGGGTGCCTCGCGGATGTCATCGGTATCGGGCTTAAATGCCAAGCCCCAAACTGCAATTTTCTTTCCTTGCAACTGGCCTCTAAAGTAATTTTTGATGCGTGGAAGCAATATTGTTTTTTGGTCTTCATTGACCGCCATAACAGCCTGTAAGATTTGAAAGTCATAGTTTTGGTCTTGGCCAGACTTCACTAACGCTTGTACGTCTTTCGGAAAGCAAGAGCCCCCGTAGCCAATGCCTGGGAACAAAAAGCGCTTGCCGATGCGGCTATCAGAGCCAATGCCAATGCGTACTTTATCTACGTCTGCACCCACCAACTCGCAAAAGTTGGCTACTTCATTCATGAAGGTAATTTTGGTGGCTAAAAAAGCATTAGCGGCATATTTCGTGAGCTCTGCAGACTTTTCATCCATAAAATAAATAGGATTGCCCTGCCGTACATAAGGCTTGTAAAGGCTTTCCATAATTTTAGCAGCTTTGTCATCAGAACAGCCAATCACGACGCGGTCTGGCTTCATGAAGTCAGAGACTGCAAAACCTTCGCGCAAAAACTCTGGGTTAGAAACCACCGCAAAAGGCACCGTTGCGTGCTCGGCTACAGCAGCCTTTACCAGTTCGGCAGTGCCCACGGGCACCGTACTTTTATCTACAAGCACTTTATAGGAGCGCATGATTTTGCCTAATTGTTTGGCTACGCCCAAAATATAAGAAAGGTCGGCAGAGCCGTCTTCGCCTGGCGGTGTTGGCAAAGCCAAAAAGACTACCTCGGCGGCGTCAATTCCTGCCTGCAGGTCGGTAGTAAATTGCAAGCGTCCTGCTTTAATGTTGCGTTCAAAGAGCATATCGAGCTCGGGCTCGTAAATAGGAACTTTACCTTCTTTGAGTTGCGCCACTTTGTGCGCATCGATATCGATACACACCACGTGGTTGCCCATTTCGGCAAAGCAGGTACCGGTTACCAAACCGACATATCCTGTTCCTACAACTGCTATATTCATAGTGCAAAGGTACAAATTTTGGCATTTCAGCTCTTGGTATTGATTTGCTCGGCAAAGTCCTTTAACTTTGTTAACAAACAAACGCATTTTGGCACATCAAAAATCCATCCTCATCACCGGCGGAGCAGGTTTCATAGGCTCGCACGTCGTGCGCTTGTTTGTCAATACTTACCCACATTATCAAATCGTTAATTTAGATAAGCTCACCTACGCAGGCAATCTAGAAAACCTGAAAGATGTGGCAGCGGCGCCCAACTACGCATTTGAAAAGGTGGATATCCAAGATAAAGCGGCTGTGCAGCAGGTTTTTGAAAAGTATGGCATCACGGACGTGATCCATTTGGCAGCAGAAAGCCATGTAGACCGCTCCATTGAAGGCCCTATGGATTTTGTGCTCACCAACGTAGTAGGCACCGTGAATTTATTGGAAGCAGCACGTGCAACTTGGAAAGGCGAAGCTGGGCATGTGTTTCATCATGTGTCTACCGATGAAGTATATGGCAGTTTGGGTGCAGAGGGCTTATTCACCGAACAAACCGCTTATGACCCGCGCAGCCCTTATTCGGCCTCTAAAGCTGCGTCTGATCATTTTATAATGGCGTATTTTCACACCTATGGCCTACCCGTTAAAATGAGCAATTGCTCTAACAACTACGGCAGCCATCATTTTCCGGAAAAGCTTATTCCGCTCATGATCCATAACATCATCAAAGAAAAACCACTGCCCGTATACGGCAAAGGCGACAACATCAGAGATTGGCTCTGGGTAGAAGACCACGCAAGGGCAATTGACGTTATTTTTCACAAAGGCCGCATTGGCGAATCTTACAACGTGGGCGGCCTCAACGAATGGACCAACTTAGAGCTCGTGCACTACCTCTGCCGCCTCATGGATCAAAAATTAGGGCGCAATAGTGGTGCTTCCGAACAACTCATTACTTACGTTACCGACCGCGCTGGCCATGACAAACGCTACGCCATTGACGCCACCAAACTCGAAACCGAACTCGACTGGAAACCCTCGCTCACCTTTGAAGAAGGCTTGGAACGCACCGTTGATTGGTATTTGGCCAATCAGGATTGGGTGGAGAAAGTGACGAGTGGGGCGTATCAGGATTATTATCAGAATATGTATCAAGATCGTTAAATGTCTTTTCTAGGATCCCTCTTCAAACCCAAAAAACGCCAACAACCCTACGACCTCAGTGTGTTGGGTGCCGACATGCACTCGCACCTCATTCCAGGCATAGACGATGGCGCGCCAACAATGGACCACAGCATTGCCATGCTTAACAAATTTGCGCAACTTGGCTACCGAAAAGTAATTACCACGCCGCATATCCTTGGTGAAGTACATCCGAATAAGCCTGAAATTATTTTAAAAGGGCTTGCCGAAGTGCAGGCTGAAATCAAAAGATTAGAGATTCCAATTGAGCTAGAAGCCGCTGCAGAATATTACTGCGATGAAACACTGCTGCCCAAAATAAAAGCAAAAGAACTCTTGAGTTTTGGCGACAACCTGGTGCTGATGGAATACAGCATGATCAGCCCCAGCCAATATGAAGCACAGGCACTTTTTGAATTGCAGGTAGCGGGTTATACGCCAGTGGTGGCACATTTTGAGCGCTATCCGTATTACCACGGCAACTTTGAGAAGGTGGAGCAATTGCGCGAGCGCGGGATCCTGATTCAGGTCAATCTGCTTTCACTCACTGGGCGCTATGGGCCGGGCGTGAAAAAAATGGCCGAAGAACTCATCGAAAAAGGTCTGGTAGATTTTCTTGGTACCGACTGCCACCGCATTGAGCACCTGCTCATTATTGAGCAAATCTTGGATAAACCCATTTTTACGGCGATTGAGAAACTCAAGCTGCGCAACCCGAGCTTATAATTGCTAATTTTGGCTTCAGATGCTAATCAACTCATTTTAATTTCTGCTTTTTGTACCAATGGTTTTATACTCCATTTATTGCTATTCTCTTTGCCTGTATGACTGTAATTAATACAATACACAAAGCTTTTGAGGATACTTTTTTCGGTAAAAAGTATACAGGTATCAATTAGTTAAGAGATTGGGGAATATATCCAAGCGAAGAATTAATGAGATTTATCAAAATTATTTGAGCGCAAGAAATCTTTTTTCAAAATAAAAATAACTAATATGAGCAAGGATAATAGTTAGAAATATAGAAATTAGAAAATTTGACAGAACGCTAGAAAATGAAAACATCAGCGTTATTTGAAATGCTAAAATATGCCAAACATAAATCCCAAAAGAAATTTTACCTAAATATTGCATCACGATTGATTTTAGCAATTTATTAATTTTTGAATCTTCAAATGAAATTAAATTATAAATTACAAAACCAAAAAACATCCCAAGAATAAGGTGCTTGAATATAGATTTATAAAGCATTAAAGAATCTTGAAAAAGATATAAAATACCTCCAAGAAAAAGTAAAATACTAAACATAAACAAGAAAAAAAAATTTGAAGTCTTTTTTAATTTAAAATTTAAATTAAATTCCAAAATCGAAATAAAGGAGCCGATTAAAATTGAATCAAATCTACTAAAAGAGTTATAGTTAATATCGATGTTATTTCTCACAAAATAGAATTTAATAGGTAATGAAATGGTTATTAGCGAAAGTGTAACAAGTTTCAATTTTTTTAATGGTGTTAAAAAAACAATAATGGGCCAAAGTAAATAAAAATGCTCCTCAACTGCTAAAGACCAAAAATGGCCTGGACCAACAGAGTCTAAGTTTGTAAGCCAATGCATATTTTGCAGAAAAAAATAGAAAGGCAATTGCCTTTGAAAATCAAAATTTAGATTTTTGCCTTGAATAAACGGAAAAACGAAATATGTAATTATCAGATATAAATAATACAACGGGAAAATACGCAATATTCGATTTTTATAAAATCGATAAAAGTAATTTTGCTGCTCTTTTGTATTGATTAGAATTCGAGTAATAACAAATCCGCTAAGCACAAAAAATAGTGTGACCCCGTGTTGAAGAACATCTGTAAATGATAAAAATGAATAACGCTCCCAAATTGAATCACTGAATTTCCTTTCGAAAATAAAATGAAATGTCACGACTGAAATTGCAGCAATTGCCCTTAGACCGTCAAGTTGTTTAAAGTATTTCAGTTTCTCTTTCATTAATTCAATTCTGTTTGAAATTTGAGAACAAAGTTAACTAAATCCCATTTACATTCTAGGCGAATTGCTAACTTTGATTACAGATGCTGTTCAATTCCTTCGAATTCTTCCTCTTTTTACCCGTAGTTTTTATACTCTACTGGTTTGTGTTGAACAAGTCTCTGAAATGGCAGAATGCGTTGGTGCTCGGAGCGAGCTATTTTTTCTATGGCTGGTGGAGTTGGGCGTTTATGGCTTTGCTCATGGCCAGTACCCTTCTCGATTACCTTTATGGTTTTGGAGTGGCGGCTGCAGACCGAAAGAAAGCCAAATTGTTTTTGTGGCTCAGTATTATCAATAACCTGGGTATTCTCGGGGTGTTCAAGTATTACAACTTTTTTGCGCTGCAGTTTCAGGAGGGTTTTGAGTTGCTGGGCCTACACACCCATCCTGTCTTGCTTCAAGTGGCGCTTCCGGTCGGGATTTCATTTTATACCTTTCACGGGATGTCTTATGTTTTTGACATCTATCGCGGGCAGCAAAAACCTGTGCGTAATTTTGTGGATTACGCCGTTTTCGTGAGTTTCTTTCCTTTGTTGGTAGCTGGGCCTATTGAAAGGGCGAATCACCTCTTGCCGCAGGTTCAAAAAGCCAGGACTTTCAGCTATCAACAAGCACTTGAGGGTTGTAGACTGATCCTTTGGGGTTTGTTCAAAAAAGTGGTGATTGCCGATACGCTTGCCGGCATCGTAGACCAGATTTATCAAAACCCAGCTGAGCAAAACACCTTTACACTCCTTTTAGGGGCCATTGGCTTCAGTTTTCAGATTTATGGCGATTTTTCTGGCTATTCAGACATTGCACTTGGCACCGCTAAGCTCTTCGGCTTTGAGCTGCTGAGCAACTTTCGCTTCCCTTATTTCTCTCGCGACGTCGCTGAATTTTGGCGCCGCTGGCACATCTCGCTTTCGTCTTGGTTTAGAGATTATTTGTACATCCCACTTGGCGGCTCAAGAAATGGCAAACAAAAGGCCATTCGCAATACGTTCATCATCTTTTTAGTCAGCGGTTTTTGGCATGGCGCCAGCTGGAATTTCATTGCTTGGGGGTTCATCCACGCCTGCGGTTTCTTGCCTTTACTCCTACTCAATCGAAACCGTCAGCATACGACCGATGTAGTGGCGCAAAACCGTTCCCTTCCCAAGCTCAAAGAACTTTGGCAAATGGCGGCCACCTTTGCTTTTGTGACCTTCGCCTGGATTTTCTTCCGTGCCGAAACCCTACCCGACGCCGCGCTGTACCTTCAAACATTCTTCACTAAATTCAATACCCAAGGAGGCATCATTGGTAGCAGTATTTTGGCTTGGGCCACACTTTTGATCTTACTCGACTGGTATTTGCGCCACAACGAACGCTCCTTGCGCGTGCCCACTAACCGCATTTTGCGCAACGGCATCTACTTCGTTTTTGCGCTCGCCGTTTTGCTCAAGCTAGGTAGTCATCAATCATTCATTTATTTTCAGTTCTGATGCGCCAGTTTGTCCGTAAAATCCTCCTCAACCTCGTAGCTTTTGTCCTGTTCATTTTGGTCGGGCTCATCTTAATAGCGCTTTCCACCAACTTCACACTCAAGCTCGAGCAAAATAGCTTTGGCCACATGACCCACTGGGGCAGTAGTTTTGCCCGCATAGACGAATTCGAAAACTGGGCCGGGCAAAAACCCACCAAAGCCCGCGGGCTCATCATCGGGAGCTCAACGG
>JACCDU010228147.1_pt1 | contig 12758 bp, 13 predicted proteins | sample 7446081 | NCBI WGS metagenome assembly JACCDU01 (sample SAMN15323447, study PRJNA562643) | freshwater metagenome | isolation source: river surface water | place: USA:Blue River Watershed | collected 2017-08-17 | reverse complement strand
GGCAAGGTCGATCCATCTGGCAGAGCAGAAAATCCCAACACCGTCTTGGATTCAGAATGTCGGGTGCGCGGTGTGGCGCGCCTACGAGTGATTGACGCCTCAGCCATGCCCTGTATTACCTCAGGTAATACAAATGCTCCAGTCATGCTGATCGCAGAAACCGTCGCCAGAAAAATACTAGCCGAGAGAGCCTAATTCCTTAGGTTGATCCCCCATATTTTTTCTGACAGGCTTCTGCTGTAAGTTCAGGATGATTGCGTTTGCAGCGCTCAACCCGTTGCTCAGGGGTCATGTTTTTCATGTTCTGATACATCGTACGGCACTGATCGACCGTCATCTCTGGATGACGCTTTTGGCAATGATCAATCATTCGTTGTTCCTGACTGGGCTCATTAGCAAATGATGGCGCTGAAAGGGGCGTGAACACCAACAGACTGATTATATGTAGGACAGGTTTAAGGATATTGTTCATGAAAGCTCCTTCAATATGCGAACAGAATACGCTGAGCAATTACAGATGTAAAGCTGCTCTACAAAATCCGTTAAGATGGAATTCATGAAAACAGCCGCTTTAGTAATTAGCCTATGTTTATTTGGAACGCAGCCTGCGTTTGCGCAAGATCCGAGTCAATGTGGATTCATTCAAGAGAGTAATTACCGCTCTTTGTGCCGCGCCCTTGCCGAGAAAAACTCGAGTCAATGTGGGTTTATTACAGAAAGTGATCTGCGCTCAATGTGTCGAGCAATGACCAATAAAGATTCTAGTCAATGTGGTTTCATTAATAACAGTGATCAACGCTCGATGTGCCGAGCGCTAACTGTCAGTCGATAGCAAGAAAGAAAGATCAATGCAAATTAATAATCGAGTGTTAATTACTGGAGCCAGCCAAGGAATTGGTAGGGCAATTGCTATCCGTGCGACACACGATGGATATCGGGTCATAAATCTCGATAAAAAAGCCCCCAAGAGCTTGCTGGAAGGTGAGACCTATCATCCCATTGATTTAATGGACCCCAAAACGATTGAAGAACTCATACCAAGAATTAGCAAGGAAGAGCCCATCGTTCGCTTAGTGAACAACGCCGGATTTATTAGACCCGGTGCCCTTGAAAACACTACCCTAGATGACTTTGAGGCGGTGATGGCCCTCAATCTAAGAGCGCCCATGCTCCTGGCCCAACAATTGCTACCCCAAATGCGCCAGGCTAAATTTGGCCGCATTGTTAGTATTGCCAGTCGTGCTGCACTGGGCAAGGAAGAGCGCACAGTCTACGCGGCTAGCAAAGCAGGGCTGGTTGGCATGACCAAAACCTGGGCCTTGGAGATGGCTCCATTTGGAATCACGGTCAATGCAATTGGTCCAGGACCGATTGCTACGGAGTTATTTACTTCTGGTAATCCACCCGGTCACCCAAAGACGATCAAGATTATCCAAAATATTCCAGTGCAACGAATGGGTCAACCCGAGGATGTAGCGCATGCAGTGGCATCGCTATTAGATGATCGCGCCGGCTTTATTACCGGACAAATCCATTTTGTCTGCGGCGGAATGACGGTAGGCCTTAGTAACGCATCCTAACGTATACCCGCGACATGACCTTGATCTAGGAACACTTGGCCATTAGATTTTTAATAAGGACGAACACAAGTCCATAAAAGGCGCCAATCACGAAAGTAATGATCACAAGGCTAACAGCCAAACCTATGCTGAAGGGCTGCACTTGAAAAGGTGAGTTCAGCATATGGAGTTTGAAAATAAAATCCATCAAGGGCTGAGCCCAGCCGAGCAATATCAATACGATCCACGATAAATGAAGGCTTGATAAACAAAGGCCAGCAATGAGGCCAGTTTGTATCAGTTGATCTTTGCTTTCCATGTATTTCCTTTCAATCTTCATCCCGAGAATCAGTCTCTATTCAGAGGGTTCTATGAGACAGGTGAGGGGAGTTGAACCCCTATAGCAATCTCTTTTGAGTTTGCTGTTCTTCCATTGAACTACACCTGTCCGAGAGTGGTGGTTTAAATGTTTCTAGCGTACGTCTAGAGGCTTTCGACTTGCAACTCTCCTACAAACCGAACTACGCATTCGAAACCACATCTTCTTTATAAATAAATTTGTGATTGATATTTTGATTTGCATCAAATATTTGCTGAAAACTGAAATTACACTGAAACCGTCGCTTGGGTATTGATTCCATACCAGTGTTGTGTTGGTGAATTTGTATTCTGGGTTGATAAAAATCAACGGAGCAGTCAATAAACAGGTGATTGCTGAAATAAATAATCAATGTAATGAGGAAAATATTTTATGAATATCTTCTCCAAAACCGATGTTGCATATGAGGAGCAAAGCTCCCCAAAAATATTACAAGAACTGTTTGATGAGGCCGGAGTCAGTATTAATGGCCCCAATCCATGGGATATGCAAGTCCACAATCCGATTGCCTATTCTGAGATCTTATCTAAATGGTCTTTAGGTATGGGCGAGTCCTATATGGATGGGCACTGGGATTGCAAAAAATTAGACCAGATGCTCACAAAGCTATTAAGTTGCGATATGAACATGCGTGTTCAGGGGGTTGCCAAAATACGGTTTGCCCTTGAGATTGCTAGAGCGAAATTAATCAATCTGCAGTCTAAAGCCAGAGCATTTCAGGTTGGCGAGCAACATTACGATATTGGTAATGATGTATTTGAGCTCATGTTAGATCCGCAAATGATGTATTCCTGTGGATATTGGGAGCATGCAAGTACGTTGGCAGAGGCGCAGCAACATAAGTTAGAAATGATTTGTAAAAAGCTTCAGTTAAAACCCGGTGAGCGTTTATTGGAGATTGGTTGTGGTTGGGGAGGGCTGGCAGCGTATGCTGCTAAGAACTACGGTGTTGAGGTTTTGGGTATAACTGTTTCCAAGGAACAACAGCAATTAGCCATGCAACGCTGCCAAGGATTACCAGTCCAGATTGAGTTGATTGATTACCGAGATCTCGTGGGTAAATTTGACAAGATTGTCTCCGTCGGTATGTTTGAGCACGTGGGTGAAAAAAATTACGTGATCTACTTTGAGACAGTCAATCGCTTGCTATCTGATGATGGCTTATTTCTGTTGCACTCGATTGGTAGTGATGTGACCATTTCAAGAACTGATCCTTGGATCGATCGGTATATCTTCCCCAATGGAAAAATTCCCTCACCCATGGAGGTCGGACGATCGATTGAAGGGATTTTCTTAATCGAAGATTGGCAAAACTTCGGTCAAGACTATGACAAGACCTTGATGTCATGGCATGAAAACTTTACAAAGAACTGGAAGCAACTATCGAATAAGTACGACAACCGTTTCTATAGGATGTGGACCTACTATTTACTGAGTTGTGCCGCTTTCTTCCGCTCACGACAAGGTCAACTCTGGCAAATTGTTTTATCAAAACGGACCCGATCAGAAACCTATCGATCAATTAGACCAACTAGATACCTTGTATAAAGTGATTGGTGCAACACCAAACAAAAAAGGCTTACAAGCAAAATGACCTGTAAGCCTTACTGAATTTGGCTCCCCGACCTGGACTCGAACCAGGGACCTGCGGATTAACAGTCCGTCGCTCTACCGACTGAGCTATCAGGGAATAGACGCTATTATAGCGAATAGATGAAGACCTCTCCCATTTGATGAAACCTTCCATACCAAGCCCTATATTCATACCCAAAGTCTTGAGCATTGCAGGCTCGGATAGTGGGGGTGGCGCCGGTATTCAGGCGGATTTGAAGGTCATTACTGCATTGGGTGGATTTGGGATGACCGCAGTTACTGCAATCACAGCCCAAAACACCATGGGCGTTACTCGTATTCAAGATATCGATTTAGATGTCATCGAGGCACAAATTGATGCTGTAGTCACAGATATCGGTGTAGATGTGGTCAAGATTGGCATGCTTGCAAGCCCTGCGATCGTAAAGACCGTTGCCCGCTGCCTAAAAAAGCATCAAATCAAACGGATTGTTCTGGATCCGGTCTTACGAGCCACTTCAGGTGCCAGTTTGGGTGGCGACGATACTGCTCGTACGATGGTTACTGAGTTATTCCCCATGGCGGAACTCATCACCCCCAATTTGCATGAGGCATCGATCCTATTGGGTAGAAGCATTCATGAGACCTCGCAATTTAAAGAGGCGGCGGAAGAGCTCTTAGCCATGGGTCCCAAAGCAGTGTTAATGAAGGGCGGTCATCTTGAAGGTTAGCCCAAAGAGCTAATGGATTATTTGATTTGGCATGACATCAAAGACGACAAACCCGTTGTCTTGCATCAAGCATTTGTACATCCACGGATACCAACCTTGAACACCCATGGTACGGGTTGTTCTTTATCCTCTGCCATTGCAACCTATTTAGCTGATCGGCATGATCTCAAACATTCGGTTGCCAAAGCGATTTCATTTGTATCGGCAGCGATTGAAGCAGGACAACGATTGGATATTGGGAAGGGGCCTGGACCCCTGTGGCATATGCATGACTTCTATCCCACCAAACTACCAGAAGCCGATTAAATCTCTACTTAGTCAAGCCTAGTTGATCTGCATTAATTCTTGTAAACGCTTGACTGCTGCTTTGGGATCATCAGCAGCCACAATTGCTCTGACTACTGCAACCGAGCCAACCCCGCTTTGCGCCACAGCATGGATACTTTTCTCATCAATGCCACCAATGGCAACGAGCGAGTAATGCTGCATGAGTTTGGCATAGGCATATAAACGCCCAAGTCCCTGCGGTGCAGTAGGCATTTGCTTGAGGTTAGTAGGGAACACTGCGCCCATAGCAATATAACTGGGGCAAAAGCGATCTGCAATCATGAGTTCGGCATAGCCGTGGGTGCTTAAGCCCAAACGCAGACCTGCATCCCGAATCGCATCTAAATTGGCGCTCACCAGGTCTTCTTGACCGAGATGAACACCATACGCACCCGCTTCAATGGCTTCTTCCCAATGGTCATTAATAAAGAGCAAGGTCTTGCTCCCCTGAACAGCTGCGACCGCGGCCTTAATCTGTTTACGTATCGCCTGAGGATCTTCCGACTTAAAGCGCAACTGCGCGGTAGGCAGTTCTGCATCGACCATGCGCGCAATCCAATCCGCATCTGGAAAAACACCATATAAACCTAAACGTTTTGGACAGGCCTTAAACGCTTTGGGGTTCATGTCCCTGGAGAAGGGAATGAGATCAAAGTATTCAGGGCGCGATGGCCAACCCTTGGGATTGAAATCCCCCTCGTGCTTAACCATGCGAGACCATGCTTTACCTAGTACCCGTGCATCGTTCTCAATAAAGCCCATCTCGATAGCAGCAATAGTGCCGGCGAGTTCGTATTGGTCTTGACCACTCTCAGTCTTGATCGCCGGTGGTGGATGGCTTGGATCAAAGCTTGGCAGTGGTAAGCACAAATTATCCTGGCGATGTGCCGCCACAATCTGTTTGGCAAGCTCTCGTATGTAACTCATGCCTGATGACCAGGATCTTGATGCCAAAACGGCGTACCGACCAATGGTGTACTAGCTTGGGCAGATTCTTGGGCCTGCATAGCTCCCGAAAGGTAGGCTTGGCGTCCTGCATTAACCGCTTGGGCAAAAGCATGCGCCATCGATACTGGGTCATGAGCCAAAGCGACCGCAGTATTGAGTAGAACACCATCAAAACCCCATTCCATGACCGTGCATGCATGGGAGGGAAGACCAAGTCCAGCGTCAACTAAGAGGGGGACCGAGAGGCGCTCACGTAATAGTTTGAGAGCATAGGGATTGAGCGGTCCTTGCCCTGTACCAATTGGAGCAGCCCACGGCATTACGGCTTGGCAACCTACATCAACTAAGCGCTGACACAAAATTAGATCCTCGGTGCAATAGGGCAAGACCTTAAAGCCATCCTTAATCAAATGTTCTGCTGTTTGCACTAGACGCAAGGTATCAGGTTGCAGGGTGTAATCATCTCCAATTAACTCGAGTTTGATCCAATTGGTTTCAAAAACCTCACGCGCCATTTGGGCGGTGGTGATGACCTCTTGCGGACTATGACAGCCTGCCGTATTGGGAAGCACAGGAACTGCCATCTTCTTGAGAAGTTGCCAAAAACCACTGTGTGCCTCGGTGGCTGCAGAGCCTTGGCGGCGCAAACTGGCAGTAATCATTGCAGGGCGGGCACGTTGCACCGCTGTCTCGAGAACTTGGGGCGATGGATAGCGCGAGGTGCCGAGTAATAAGCGACTGGCAAAAGACTCACCGTACAAAATGAGTGGATCATGCATCGTGGTAGGTAGTGGGGCGGTCATATAAGAACAATCCGAATAAAAAGATTAACCACCAGTGACCGGAGAAATAATTTCTACCGCATCGTTCTCGTGCAAGACATACTCGCCATGCTGAGACTTGGGAACAAATTGCAGGTTCACAGCAACGGCATATGGTGGTTTGGCATCAAGCAGCGCCAAGAGATCACTTACCTTAGACGATGGTGCAAGTTCATGGGGATTTTGGTTAACGATCACGCGCATGATGCAAACGAGTTCCTGAAATCAGGATGGTGCACCTGAATATCAAAGCGCTGCGCTAAGGGACTTACTTGCCCTAGTAAGAGTTGTTGCGCTGTATCCATCATGGCTGGTGCAATTAAATAGCCATGGCGATAAAGACCATTGATTTGCATCAGGCCAGCGCGTGGCACACAGATCTCCGGCAAATTGTTCTTAAGCGTCGGACGACACTGAGTCGCCGATTCTAAGATGCGTGCCTCAGCAAAGCCCGAGTGGACTGAGTAGGCAGCAGACAGTAATTCCATGGAAGAGCGAACGCTGACTGGGGAGAGATCCTCAGATTCAATTTCAGTAGCACCGATGACGTAGAGATCATTCTCTTTGGGAGCAATGTAAATGGGATATCGCGGATGAATCAAACGCGTGGGGCGTTGCAATTTCACTTCGGGAGCATGCACTCGAATGACCTCGCCACGCACGCCGCGCAGTGGATTATGGGTATTCGACCACGAAGATCGCGCACCTAAGCCACGACAATCAATCACCCAATCAAAGCCTTGTCCTTCAAGATCATTGGGTTCACACGCAGTGTGCCAATGCAGTACAACGTCTAATTGCTCAAGTGCTTGCAATAGCGCAGTCAATAGCTGCCGATTATCAAGTTGCCCCTCACGCGGTAAGAACAAACCTTGATGAAAGCGATCAGCAACGCTGGGTTCAAGCTCTGCCAATGCCTTGTCATCTAGGTGCCAGGGTGAGGAGAGTGCAGGGTTCATGCGCACATTACGCTCAAGATGCTCAGCAAAGCGCTGTGCCTGGGCAGCATCGAGACGGTGCCACAAGACTAAAGTGCCGTTTTGTGCAAAGAAGGTTTGTTGTTTGACCTCACGATTGAGTTGTTCAATCAAACCCTTCCAGCGATCGAGACCATACAGACCCATCCGTACTACTGATGGCTCGGTAATTGCCGACTCAGCAAGAGGTGCAAGCATCGAGGCCGCAACCCGAGCTGCGGATTGGTCCGCATCAGGACCGCTGCGTTCAAACACGGTAACCCGCGCGCCGGATTGTGCAAGCGTGTACGCCATCATCCGACCCATGAGGCCGGCACCGAGGATGGCGTAGGACAGCGACATACTTCCCTTCGATCTAACAGTAATTATTGATAGATCTCACTGCCACGTTTTCTGAACTCGATCGATTTCTCTTCCATCGCTTTCTTCGGATCAACACCTTCTTTCAGACTAGCGGCGTAATCACGTACATCTTGCGTGATCTTCATCGAGCAGAACTTGGGACCACACATCGAGCAGAAGTGAGCAATCTTCGCACCTTCAGCTGGCAGGGTGGCGTCGTGATACTCACGGGCACGCTCGGGATCGAGACCAAGGTTGAACTGATCTTCCCAACGGAACTCAAAGCGCGCTTTAGAGAGAGCGTTATCACGCAACTGTGCGCCTGGAAAGCCTTTGGCTAAGTCAGCACCATGGGCTGCAATCTTATAGGTGATGATGCCCTCACGGACATCTTCTTTATCAGGCAAACCTAAGTGCTCTTTGGGGGTAACGTAGCAGAGCATCGCTGTGCCATACCAACCAATTTGTGCAGCACCCACGCCACTGGTGATGTGGTCATAACCAGGAGCAATATCGGTAATCAAGGGTCCTAGGGTATAGAAGGGCGCCTCTAAGCAATGCTTCAACTCTTCGGTCATGTTCTCTTCGATACGCTGCATTGGCACGTGACCAGGACCTTCAATCATCACCTGTACATCATGTTTCCAGGCTTTGGCAGTGAGCTCACCGAGGGTATGGAGTTCACCAAACTGAGCAGCATCATTGGAGTCCGCAATACAACCAGGACGTAAGCCATCGCCTAAACTGAAGGAAACGTCATAGGCTTTCATGATCTCGCAGATCTCATCAAAGTGGGTATAGAGGAAGTTCTCTTTGTGATGAGCAAGACACCATTTCGCCATGATGGAGCCACCACGAGAAACGATGCCAGTAATACGATCAGCGGTGAGCGGTACATAGCGCAGTAAGACACCCGCATGAATCGTGAAGTAATCCACACCTTGCTCGGCCTGCTCAATCAGCGTATCGCGGAACATTTCCCAGGTGAGATCCTCGGCAATGCCGCCGGTCTTATCAAGCGCCTGATAAATCGGTACCGTACCAATTGGTACGGGAGAGTTACGAATAATCCACTCACGGGTTTCATGAATATGTTTACCGGTGGAGAGATCCATAATGGTGTCTGCACCCCAACGAATCGCCCAAACCATTTTCTCAACCTCTTCATTAATCGAGGAGGTCACTGCTGAGTTACCCAAATTACCATTGATCTTCACACGGAAGTTACGACCAATAATCATGGGCTCTAACTCAGGGTGATTGATGTTGGCAGGAATGATTGCGCGGCCGGCAGCAATTTCTGAGCGCACAAACTCAGGAGTAATTACATCCGGAATATTGGCACCGAAGGATTTGCCAGGGTGTTGCTTGAGGATTTGGGTATAGCGTGGGTCTTGACGAAGTTTCTCGAGGCCCATGGATTCACGCAGAGCAACGTATTCCATCTCTGGGGTGATGATGCCTTTGCGGGCATAGTGCATTTGACTAACGTTTGCCCCAGACTTGGCGACCCGAGGTGCGGCAATGTGAGCGAAGCGGAGGTGAGAGGTAGCAGCATCATGAGCACGAGCAACGCCATATTCAGAGGAGGGGCCAGTGAGTTGTTCTGTGTCCTTACGTTCAGCAATCCAATTGCTACGCAGCTTGGGCAAACCCTTTTCTAAATTAATCACGATGTCTGGATCGCTATATGGGCCTGAGGTGTCGTACACAGGAATTGGAGGGTTAGGCATTTCAGTCTCACCCGTTTTGGTGGGCAACTGATCAATCACCCGAATCGGCGCTTTGATGTCTGCACGCGAGCCCTCAAGGTAGGTTTTGGTAGAAGCGGGGTAGGCAAACTTTTGCCCAAAATCACGCTCTAAACTTTTGAGACTAGGAATCTCAGGTTTTGTTCTCTTTTGATCCTTGGTGTCGGTGCTCACGCTCATGTCCATCTCCTCGCAAAATGCATTTCAGTAGAGTGGACGAAACCGGGTGTCGGTCTGATGGAACTCCCCACGCCAGCATTATCTGGATCGGGTTAAAGGGTCTTTCTCAGCACCACAACAACGTGGGGGCACCCCTGTTTCATCCTTGACCCTATTTAACCATGAATCCACCCACCCAATCCTTGAGCCATATCAAGTAAGGGTTGCAAGCCCGACCTAGCGGAATCTATTGCGGCGCAAGATAAAGTCTGCGGTCACTAAAGCAGCATCGCCAGTGAACTCATCGGCCAAGATACGCGCGGCCGCTTCGGCAAGATCCAGCTCAATAAAGCTGCTGACCTCACCATCGTGATTGACAGGAACCAGATTTGTGGGCAACTCAAGATCAAAAATAAATAACGATTCGTGATGAACACCATGGGGTGGATGGGGGCGCAGAAGGATTAATTTGCCAGCCGGGGTAATCTTCTGAGCAATGGCTTCTGGAACACCCGCTTCTTCCCATAGTTCACGAACTGCACAATGCACGACGGTCTCATCAGCACTAATTCCACCCGCACTGAGATTATCTAATTTGCCAGGATCAATTTGTTTGCTTTCACTACGCCGCCCCAACCACAGAGTTCCTGCGGAGGTAAACCCATTGATATGCGCCGCCTGACTTTGGAAACCAAAACTCCGAAATGCAGCCCGCTCTACCCGAAAGTATTCATGACCATCATTGCCGTAATAAGCAAATTCTTCATTGCGCCAGGCAGGTATTAATCCGGCGCTACGCATCCGCTGGGCTAACTCACGCAGACTGTTACTTAATAGTGCCGGGGCAACGCGTTCGAGTGTTAAGCCAGAAGCGCTGCCGTGGATGTGTGCAATCGGTTTCTCTCGAATGCTTTCAAGAACAAGTGGAACGAACTCAGCCACAAGATAGCCAACTCCTTGTGAGTCGAGATGTACTGGGATACCACCGTGCGGTAGATTGCAGGTGGCGTTTTGTAACATCTCCTCAAGGGCAGCGAGGGTTGCGGTGGTTAAACTACTCATATCAATAGAGTGTATTAGCAAAATAAGGAATCAGCATCATGAGTCAAGCCCATCCTACAGCCATGCATGGCGGCCAAATACTGGCTAATGCTTTGGTGCGCCAAGGCGTTGAGATTGCTTTTGGTGTGCCGGGTGAGAGTTTCTTGCCACTCTTAGATGGTTTGGTTGATCATCACGAGCGCTTACGCTTTATTACTTGTCGCCAAGAAGGCGGTGCGGCCTATATGGCAGAGGCCTATGCCAAGCTCACTGGTAAACCGGGTGTGGTCATGGTCACGCGTGGACCGGGAGCCGCAAATGCCTTGATCGGTGTGCATACAGCCTATCAGGATTCAACGCCGATGGTGGTGCTTATTGGTCAAGTGGGGACCGATATGGTGGGCCGCGAGGCCTTCCAAGAAATGGATTACCGCAAGGTCTACTCCGAGTGCGCAAAATGGGTGGGAAGCATTGATCGTGCCGATCGGATCGACGAGTTCATCTCACACGCCTTTCATCTTGCTCAATCCGGCAGAAAAGGCCCCGTAGTATTGGCACTGCCCGAGGATGTGCTCTTTGCAAGTGCAGAGGAGCGCATTACGCCAGCTGCGCAAGTGATTACCAGTGGCTTAGATCAGACCCTCTTTGCTAAAGCGATGCAGCAGTTTGCTAAGGCCAAACGCCCCATGGTGCTTGTCGGCGGTGGCTCGTGGACCAAGGCAGCGTGTGATGCCCTTTCTAGCTGGGCAAACCGCGAGCAAATTCCGGTAGCAACCAGCTTTCGATCCCAAGATCTGCTCGATAACCTCGATCCTTGTTATGCAGGTGATTTGGGAATCGCTGCGAACCCCGCATTAGTAAAACGCGTACAAGAAGCCGACATTCTGTTGGTGATTGGTGAGCGCTTGGGCGAGATGACCACTGCTGGCTATACCGTTCTTACTGTTCCTAAAACCCAGATGCCATTGATTCATGTGTTGGCTAGCCCCGATGAGTTGGGCAGAGTGTATTGCCCCGATTACCCCATCAGTGCCTCACCCCAAGCATTCTGCGAAGCGCTTAATACCATCACCATGGGCGCTCAATACGATCGTAGTCAAATGCAACAGGCTCATGAGGCGTATCTCGCCTTTAGCAAGCCAACGACTATTCCAGGACCTGTGCAATTGAGCGAAATTGTGTCTGCTTTGCAAAAACAGTTACCACGTAATGCAGTCTTAACGAATGGTGCGGGTAACTTCGCTGCATTCCTCCATCGCTTCTATCCCTACGGCGGATTTAAATCACAATTGGCGCCAGCCAATGGATCAATGGGCTATGGCTTGCCGGCGGCGATTGCCGCAAAGATCGTTGATCCTAAGCGCGTTGCGGTAGCCTTTTGTGGTGATGGCGATTTCATGATGAACTGCCAAGAATTAGCCACGGCAATGCGCTATGAGGCTAAACCGATTGTGATCATCGTCAATAATGGGATGTATGGCACGATCCGCATGCATCAAGAGCGCGAGTTTAAGAGCAGGGTCTCTGGAACAGAGCTGACCAATCCAAACTTTATTGATCTAGCGAAGAGCTTCTCGATGCCCGGCTATCGCGTTGAGAAGACCGAGCAATTTGCAGCCATCATGGCAGAGGCCTTAAAGAGTGCAAATGGCGCAATCATCGAGATCGTTATCGATCCTGATGCGATTAGCCCCAGTAAACGTTTATCTGAACTCGGACGCTAAGATTTCAAGTCATGTTCTTTTATTGCAGCACTCTTTCTGAAAAAAGCAAGAGTAGATTGCATTTATTGTTTGAGCAATGTAACAAATTAAATACATCTTTCAAATGCGGTAGAAACCCTAAATGGACTGCTTAAATTTTGAGCATTGCAGCTCGCCCTTTAAAAAATCAACACTTAGAAAACAATTTATGTATTTATCCACATTCGCTGTGGATAACTTTCAGAACTCTAGAATCTATAAATAAATAATGCTTGACATTCAATCATTCGAAGCGAGGATTGTGGTGCCGCCTCTGAGATGAAAGCTGGTCCCCCTGCCAGGAGTCGAACCTGGATCTATCGCTTAGGAGGCGATTGCACTATCCATTGTGCTACAGCGGGTTAATTGATAATCACCATCCACACAGGGCCCATGCTTGATTGGCAAG
>JACCDU010056510.1_pt1 | contig 12765 bp, 9 predicted proteins | sample 7446081 | NCBI WGS metagenome assembly JACCDU01 (sample SAMN15323447, study PRJNA562643) | freshwater metagenome | isolation source: river surface water | place: USA:Blue River Watershed | collected 2017-08-17 | reverse complement strand
CCCAGCGACTTTCACCAACTTGTTGTTGGGTATTACCAAAGCGTCCTTGTCGACCGACTCGTTCATCTCTGCGGCTTCTTTCCAAGAAACCACACGTGTGTTGACCGAAGCGGCCATCATGGGCAAACGCGACGAACTGCGCGGCTTGAAAGAAAACGTCATCGTCGGTCGCCTGATTCCTGCAGGTACCGGTATGGCTTATCACAAAGCCCGCAAGGTCAAAGACGCCATGGACGACGCAGAGCGCCGCGCCATTGCTGAAGCTGAAGCTGCTGAGTTGGCTGGGGAATCTTCTGACGAAGAGACCTCCGTTGACCACGGTGCGGGCGAGCAAGCGTAAAGCGACCCCCTCAACAAAGGCCCGAAAGGGCCTTTGTTGTTTGGGATCAACGGTAAAAGCACAAGGGGTTCAACATGCTTGATGCGTGGTGGTTTTGGCTATTCGTCGCTGTGATGGTGTTTTGGAGTGTGGGCGCATACCGCCGCTTGGTAGGTTTGCGCACGGGAGTGAACAAGCAGTTTGCCGTGCTCGAAGAGCTCATGCTGCGCTACCAAGCGCTGGTGCAAGAGGCCACCACAGCCGCGGTGACGTCGCCCTCGGGCTGGCAGACTGCGGTGTCGCCAGAGCTAGGCGCTAGTCACTGGACGCGTCTGCAAGTGGCAGCCAATTTGTCGGCCATGGCGTTGGCTCGCATGCAAGAGCACCCGCTTGAACCCTCGTCTTCGGTGGCTTTGGTAGCCACGAGCAAAGACTTGCAAGAGGCGTGGGAAGCCCTCACGCACCCTGATGTGTATTACGTGTCGGTCCCCGCAGAGCTCACACAACGCTGGGCCGAGTTGGGTATTTCTATCCAGCCAGATTTACAGCGTTTCAATCAAGCTGTGACCACATACAACGAAGCCATTGACATGTTCCCTGCCACCTTGATGGCGCGTATGTTCAAGTTCAAACCCGGACGTATTTTGGAATGAATGATCACAAAAACACCTCAGTCCCACTGTGGCAGCAGCTTCAAGCTGTGGCCCAAGCCTTGGCGCAAGTGCGGCGTGGGGTGTCTGGCACAGCAGCCCTAGAGGCTGTGCCCTCCGTGTTGCGCCCAGGTGTGCAAGCGCTGTTGTTTCAGGCCTTGCGTCAGTTGGGACGTGCGCAAGCTCTGAGAGCGCAATTGGCCTCGCGTACGCCAGCGCCGCTACCCGATGCCTTGCTGTGCACTGCATTGGCCTTGGCATGGGATCCAGATAACGCACCCTATGAACCACACACCTTGGTGAACCAAGCAGTAGAGGCCGCAAAAAACACGCGCAGCTTGCAAATGCAAGCCAACTTTTTAAACGCCTGCTTGCGCCGCTTTTTGCGCGAGCGCGATGACTTGGTCAAAGCCACCGACGATGACGTGCAAGCGCAGTGGAATCACCCCGAGTGGTGGGTCAAGCGTCTGCAAAAAGATCACCCGGATCACTGGCAAGACATTCTGCGTGCCAACAACCAAGCCGGACCCATGACATGGCGTGTCAACACGGCTCGCATCAGTCGCGATGCGTTGCAAAACGATTGGGCCAATCACGGCTTAGCATCGCAGCCTGTGGGTGAGCAAGGCTTGGTATTGGCGCAGGCTCACAGCGTGCGTGACATTCCTGGTTTTGCTGAAGGTCTGTGTTCGGTACAGGACGCAGCTGGCCAATGTTCAGCACAAATGTTGCTCAAAGATCTAGCGCCCAGTGTCCAAAAGCTACGCGTCCTTGATGCCTGTGCCGCGCCCGGTGGCAAGACGGCGCACTTGCTTGAATTGCTCAACGACACATCCGAAGTCATCGCCCTTGACATTGACCCGCAACGTTGTGAGCGCATCACGCAAAACTTGCAACGTATTGGTCGCAAAGCCAAAGTGGTGGCAGCGGACGCCGCACAGACCAAAACATGGTGGGATGGTCAGTTGTTTGATGCCATCTTGTTGGATGCGCCCTGTACGGCTTCTGGCATCGTGCGTCGACATCCCGATGTACGCTGGTTGCGGCGTGAAGCTGACATTGACAAGCTGGCGGCAATCCAGAAAAACCTACTTAGGCAGTTGTGGCCTTTGGTCAAACCGGGTGGTCGTATGCTGTATTGCACCTGTTCCGTTTTCAAAGCCGAAGGCGAGAACCAGGCCAAAACGTTTGTTGAACACAACACCAACGCCCGTTTACTACCCTCCTTGGGGCATTTGAGGCCTCAAAGTGGCGCAACAACGGCCGCACTCACCGACAATCTGTCGGGTGACCACGATGGCTTTTATTACGCACTGCTGGAGAAACTTCCCGCACCCTGAAACGCTCTTGTTGAGCGGCGTTCTGCGTGCGCGGCAAGCGTGCGTTTGGATGGTCTTAGCACTCAGCTTGGGGCTGCCCAGCTGGGCCCACGCCGACACCGCTGTCGAACTACAAGCTTTCAAGTTAGAACGCCAAGATGCCTCGCTTTACATGAGTGCCAATTGGCGTTTTGACTTGCCTGCAACACTGGAAGATGCCTTGCTCAAGGGCATCACGCTTTACTTTGTCACTGAAGTTGAAATCAACCAAGAGCGCTGGTACGTTTACAACCAACGCTTGGCGCAAGCCGAGCGGCATGTGCGCTTGTTTTATCAGCCGCTCACGCGTCGCTGGCGTGTCAATATTTCACCGCAGCCTTTTAACGTGAGTGGGCTCGGTATGAGCCTTGGCCAGAGTTACGACAGCGCCGAAGAAGCGATGGGTGCTGTGCGTCGCATCGTGCAATGGCGCATCGCCAATGCCACCGACTACAACCCTGACGCCAAACAAACCATCAGCATCAACTTCAAGCTTGACTTGAAGCAGCTACCCCGCCCCTTACAAATTGGCGCGGCAGGTCAGAGCGACTGGAACATCGGCTTTAGCAAAACACAGCGCTTGGAGCTGGTCCCATGATTGAGCTTGCTGAAAAGCGCACGCTCCTTTCAGGCTTTCAGTTGCGGTGGTTGTTGGTCATCAGTGCGGCTGTGGTGATGGGTCTAGGCTTGGTGCTGCTCTTTTTACTGACGCAAGCAGCAGACAACCGCGAGCTTTACGAGCAAAACTACCGGCAGTTGTTTGGCCTCAATGTGGTGGTGGCCACCTTGCTGATGAGCGTGATTGCATGGATGTCCGTGCGTTTGCTGTTGCGTTTGCGCCAAGGCAAGTTTGGTAGCCGCTTGCTGCTAAAAATTGCCGCCACCTTTGCACTGGTGGGTTTTCTGCCGGGCTTGTTGATTTACAGCGTGTCCTACCAGTTTGTCTCGCGTTCGATTGAAAGCTGGTTTGACGTGAAGGTTGAGGGGGCTCTGGATGCAGGTCTGAGTTTGGGGCGCACCACACTCGACACCTTGGCAAGCGACTTGGGACAAAAAACCCGCTCGGCCAGCTCGGCCATCACCGACTTACCCGATGCCTCTGTAGGCATTGCACTTGAACGCATGAAAGATCAGTTGGGCGCGGACGATGTGATTCTCTGGAGCACAACAGGCCAAGCCTTATCGAGCGCAGGCGAATCACGCTACAAAATCAATCCAGATCGGCCAACGCCTGCACAACTACGTTTGGTTAAAACGCAAAGTGTGGTCACGGTCATAGAGGGTTTGGACGAGGCGGAATCCCAAGGCACAGCCAAAGCGCGCATACGAGTTTTGGTGTTGGTTGCGCCTTCTGGCTTGGGCTTATTGATTGAACCTCGCGTCCTGCAAGTGACCAAAGCCTTGCCGCCCACATTGGTCAGCAATGCCTTAGCAGTTGAGGTGGCTTACCGCGAATACCAAGAGCGCGCTTTGGGGCGCGAAGGTTTGCGCAGCATGTACATCGGCACTTTGACGCTGAGTTTGTTTTTGGCCGTGTTCGGCGCGGTGCTATTGGCGGTGTTGTTGGGCAACCAATTGGCGCGTCCCTTGCTGATGCTGGCCGAAGGTGTGCGAGATGTGGCTGCGGGTGATTTGAGTCCAAAACCCGCTTTACAAGGTCGTGATGAACTTGGCGGACTGACCCGTTCTTTTGCTGAGATGACACAGCAGTTAGCAGATGCCCGCTCTGCGGTGGACCGAAGTATGTTGCAAGTCCACACCTCACGCGCCAACTTGCAAACCATCCTCGACAACCTCACGGCTGGCGTGATCGTGTTGACTGAAGACGGTCGCATCAAATCATCCAACCCCGGTGCGACACGCATTTTACGAACACCGCTGGCAGCATGGGAAGGCCGTGCGCTGAGTGACATTGAGGGCTTGGTGGAATTTGCTGAACACGTGCGTCACGAGTTTGACGGTTTTTTGGGGGAGCGAAGCCAGCATGGATTGGACCATTGGCAGCAATCGTTTGAGTTGCATGCCACTGCCATCAGCCCCGCTGTGCAGTTGACCGATGATATGCAACAGCACATCACTTTGTTGGCGCGTGGCGCGGTGCTGCCCAACAACGGACGCTTGCTGGTGTTCGACGATATTTCAGAAATTGTGTCAGCCCAACGTGCGCAAGCTTGGGGTGAAGTGGCGCGCCGTTTGGCACACGAAATTAAGAACCCTCTTACACCCATTCAACTGTCGGCTGAGCGTTTGGAAATCAAGCTCAGTGGCAAGCTGGAAGAGCCTGAGCAACTCATTTTGAACAAGTCCGTCAAAACTATCGTGGACCAAGTCGATGCCATGAAGCGCTTGGTGAACGAGTTTCGAGACTATGCGCGGCTGCCTGTCGCCGAGCTTAAGCCGCTGAATCTGAATGCCTTGGTCCAAGATGTGATGCAACTGTATGGTGCAGAAAATGCGGCTGTGCCTGTGTATGCCCAGCTTGATGCCAACTGCCCCATCATCATGGGCGATGCGCAGCAGCTCCGACAAGTGGTGCATAACCTACTGCAAAACGCACAAGACGCGACTGAAGGTCAAACGCATCCGATGGTGTCTATTGCAACGCAGTGGGTATCTACTTCAGGTCGTGTGCGACTGGTGGTCCGTGACAACGGGCCAGGGTTCCCACCCAAAATTTTGAATCGTGCGTTTGAGCCGTACGTGACGACCAAAACGCGTGGAACCGGTCTTGGTTTGGCCGTGGTCAAGAAAATTGCGGACGAACATTCGGCTCGTGTGGACTTGAAAAATCGTGGATTACAAGGGCGGGTGATAGGGGCGCAAGTGTCGTTATCATTCCAAGTTGCAGAATCGCAACAAAACCAACTGATTTAATCCAGCGAGACAAGTTAAAACATGGCGAACATTTTGGTGGTGGATGACGAATTGGGCATTCGGGACCTCTTGTTTGAGATCCTGAATGACGAAGGTCACGCAGTAGAAGTGGCAGAAAACGCAGCACAAGCTCGCCTTGCGCGACAAGCGGCACGCCCTGATTTGGTTTTGTTGGACATTTGGATGCCTGACACCGATGGTGTGACCTTGCTCAAAGAGTGGGCGGGTGCTGGTTTGTTGAATATGCCAGTCATCATGATGAGCGGCCACGCCACCATTGACACTGCTGTGGAAGCCACACGCATTGGTGCTCAAGCCTTCCTAGAAAAACCCATCACCATGCAAAAACTGCTCAAGGCGGTGGAGCAAGGATTGGCGCGTAAACCCGTTGCTGCTACCGCCCCCAAGGGGGTGGTGGTCAGTGCGAACAAAGATGCTGTGGCGTTTGCAGCGCCGCAAGCCGTGGTGCTGCCACCCACCCATCAGAGCTTTGACTTAGAGCTGCCTTTACGCGAAGCGCGTGATGCATTTGAGCGTGCTTACTTTGAATACCACTTGGCCCAAGAGAATGGTTCCATGACGCGTGTGGCTGACAAAACGGGTTTGGAGCGCACGCATCTGTACCGCAAGCTCAAGCAATTAGGCGTTGATTTGTCGAAGGCCAAGAAGGCTGTTTAAGCCTGTCTTGTGCTACAATTTCGCCATTGGCCCGGTAGCTCAGTTGGTAGAGCAGCGGATTGAAAATCCGCGTGTCACAGGTTCGATCCCCGTCCAGGCCACCAAAACTAAAAAGCCTCAGTGTTCGCACTGAGGCTTTTTTATTTGGCGTTCGGCTTTTACTTATTGGCAGCGCTCTCCGCCGAGGCGGCGCTGGCGCGTTGCGCAAACTCAGCGCGCAAAGCCTTGAGTTTTTCGCGCGGGTCTTCTTTGACCGTGTCCTTGTTCAGGTCCATCTCGGCGATGAAGCGACTGGGAATGGCTGCAATCATGTCACGGCCTTTTTTACGTTTGCGTGTCCAGCTCACGGCCAGTGAGCGCTGAGCACGGGTGATGCCCACATACATCAGACGGCGCTCTTCTTGCAGGCGCACAGCGATGTTTTCGTTGGTCTGCTCTGTGCCAGGTTCGTCATCAAGCTTGAAGGGCAGCATGCCCTCGGTCACCCCCACCAGCATGACGTGTGGCCACTCCAAACCTTTGGAGGCATGCAAGGTGGAGAGTGTGACCACGTTTTGGTCTTTCTCGCGCTCTGTCAGGGTGGACAGAAGGGCGATGGTTTGCGCAACCTCCAGCAAGTTCTTCACTTCATTGCCAGTGGTCACACCGGCGGTGTCGTCTATCTGGCCACCGCAGCGCTGGGCCATCCAGTCGCAAAACTCCATCACGTTGTTCCACTTCGAGGCCGCGGCTTTTTCGCTTTCTTCCGCGTCGTAGAGGTGCTTTTCGTAGCCGATGTCTTTGAGCCAGTCATTCAAAAAGGCACGTGCGTCTTCAGCCCCCGTGGTGAGGCGGGCGCGAAACTCAAGATCATTCACATAGCGGCCAAATTCGTGCAGACTGCCCAAGGCGCGGGCATTGAGTACCGACGGCAAGCTGTTGCTGAACAGTGCTTCAAACATGCTGAGTTTGTATTGGCTTGCGAATTGACCGAGTGCCGCCAAGGTCTGATGCCCGATGCCACGCTTGGGCGTGGTGACCGTGCGCAAGAAGGCAGGATCGTCATCGTTGTTCACCCACAGGCGCAGCCATGCGCACAGGTCGCGAATTTCGGCACGGTCAAAAAAGCTTTGTCCGCCAGATACCTTGTATGGGATTTGCGCCTTGCGCAGTGCTTTTTCAAAAATACGCGCTTGGTGGTTGGCGCGGTAGAGCACGGCAAAATCTTTCAGCTCACGATGACCGCTGGCCCCTGCTTCTGAACCGCCGCGCAATGATTGAATACGGGCCACCATGCGTTCGGCTTCGTGTTCTTCGTTGTCCGCATCGACCACGCGCACGGGTTCTCCTTCACCAAGTTCTGAGAACAAGGTTTTGGGAAAGAGCTTGGGGTTGAGTTGAATGACGTTGTTGGCCGCACGCAAGATGGCGCTTGTGGAGCGGTAGTTTTGCTCCAGCTTGATGACTTTCAACGTTGGAAAGTCTTGCGGCAATTTACGCAGGTTGTCCAGCGTCGCACCGCGCCAACCATAGATGGATTGGTCATCGTCACCCACCGCGGTAAAGCGTGCGGTGCTGTGATCTGGGCCCACCAAACACTTGAGCACTTCATATTGCGTGGCGTTGGTATCTTGGTATTCGTCTACAAGCACGTGGCCGAGTTGGGCCTGCCATTTGGCACGCACATCGTCGTGCTCTTGCAGCAGCTTCAAGGGCATGCCAATGAGGTCGTCAAAGTCCACGCTTTGGTAGGCGCTCAGGCGCTCTTCGTAGCGGGCCATGATTTTGGCAATGATGCGTTCGTTGTCGTCTTTGGCCAGAGCCAAAGCTTGGGCAGAGTTGAGGCCCATGTTTTTCCACAGGCTGATGGTCCATTGCCATTGGCGCGCGGTGGCGATGTCGGTGGTGCCGCCTGCGTCTTTCAAAATGCCCGTGACGTCAGCGCTGTCCATGATGCTGAACTGGGGCTTGAGGCCCATCACCCCGCCATCTTGGCGCAACATGCGCACACCCAAGGCGTGGAAGGTACAAATCAGCACATCGTTGGCGGCTTTGCCAATCAGACCTTTGGCACGCTCGCGCATCTCCGCGGCGGCTTTGTTGGTAAAGGTGATGGCAGCAATCCGTTTGGGCTCAAGCCCCGTTTGGATGAGGCGGCCAATCTTGTGCGTGATGACGCGCGTCTTGCCCGAGCCGGCCCCCGCCAACACCAGACAAGGACCGTGCAAGAAATTGACGGCTTCTTGTTGCGCGAGATTCAGACCAGCAGACATTCGGGAGACAGTTAATGTGAAGCGGGCAATGATACAGAGCTACCCACAAGGCAAAATAGCTAAGTGCTCAACATTCTTCTCGTAACTTTCCCCTTCTTTGCGCTGGTGCTGGCTGGCTTTGTGGCGGCGCATCGCCGCATGCTGCCGCTGGACGCAATTCCTGGCCTGAATGGCTTCGTGCTGTTCTTTGCACTGCCGTGCATGTTGTACCGCTTTGGTGCGAGCACGCCCATCGTGCAGCTACTGGATGCCACGTTGTTCTTTACCTATTTGCTGTGCGCCTTGCTGATGGTGGGTTTTGTGGTGGCGGTCAGTTTGAACAAACGCATTGGTTGGAATGACGCCTCGTTTGGTGCATTGGTGGGCGCGTTTCCCAACACAGGCTTTATGGGGGTGCCATTGCTTGTGGCCTTGCTGGGCGCCTCAGCCGCAGGCCGAGCGATCGTGAACACCGGGGTGGGCATGGCGATCACCACGTCGTTGTGCATCGCGTTGTCACGCTTGGATGGTGCAGATGAACATGGTGCAAGCAAGGCGGCAATGAGCGCACTGAAAGGTGTGTTGACCAACCCCATGCCTTGGGCCATCAGCTTGGGCGCTTTGTCGTCGGCGATGGACTATGAATTGATTGGTCCGTTTGCCAAGACAGTCGGTTTGTTGGCCGATGCCGCGTCACCTGTGGCGCTGTTCACCATTGGTGCAGTGCTGGCGCGTTCACAAATTCGCGTGAAGGAAAGCGGTCATCCGCCTATCTTGTGGCGCGACTTTTTGCCTGTGGCGTTGTTTAAATTGATCTTGCATCCCGTGCTGGTGCTGCTGGTGATGGCGTCTGCTGTGCAAATGGGTTTTGTGATTGAACGCTTCACCATGGTCGTGGTGGTACTGGTGGCGGCATTGCCAAGTGCCAGTAATGTGGCATTGTTGTCCGAGCGCTTTGGCGCTGACACGGGGCGCATTGCCATGATCATTTTGTTCACCACGGCGGCGGCGTTTTTCACCTTCTCGGGTGCCGTGGCGTTGCTCAACGGCTAAGGCTTGAGGTGGATGGTCTCGCGCATTTTTTCTTCCACTTCGTTTGCACCCTGCGCATAAAGCTTGGCTTCTTCGGGGGCTAACTCAGAGAGCAATCTGAGAAGTTCGCCCGCATGGACGATCTCTTCATTGGCGATGTCTTTCAGCACTTGGATGCTGAGTGTGTGGTCAGTGGATTCGGCCAGTTGCATGTACATCTGCGTAGCTTCGTATTCAGAGGCCACCAAGAAGCGAATGGCGCGTATCAGCTCCTCATGCGTGAGCTTTTTGCCATGGGCTGCCCCTGAAAACGGCGAGTTGAAGTCTGGCATGTGCGTGCTCCTGTTAGATAAGCACCTACCGTACTGACATCCGCGTGGCGACTCTGTACGTCGACGCACACAGGGATTGCACCGCGTTGGTTAAATCGCCAGCGGATCTACGTCGACGGCCCAGCGAATCACTTGCCGATGGGCGCTGCGCATGGCATGCAAATCCGCCTGCCAATGGGCCAAGAAGTATTGCAGCGCTTTGCGTGAGGTGCATTCAATCAACATCTGCGCACGCTCGATGTTGGCCACGCGTTGAATCGTCATGGGCACAGCCGGATACAAATCAACCAACAGCTCATCGGCCAATGCCGCGCCTGCATCGCGAGCGGCGTTTAAATAGCCTTGTGCGGCCTCTTGGCTGCGTGCCTCTGCACGAACCAAGGCTTGGAAGCTAAACGGCGGCAAGGTGGCTTGTTCGCGTTCTTTGAGCTGTTGTTCGGCGAAGGCGGGGTAGTCGTGTTGCTTGAGGGCTTCAAACAGCGGGTGCAGTGGGTGAAAGCTTTGCACCCACATTTCGCAGGGGCTGACCAAGCTCATGCTGGCGTCGCGGCCCGCACGTCCTGCGGCTTGCATGAGCAAGCTGAACAAGCGCTCAGGCGCACGGAAGTCGCTCGAAAACAAAGCGCCATCTGGGTTGAGTGCGGCGACCAAGGTGACGCGTCTGAAGTCATGGCCCTTAGCAATCATTTGTGTGCCTACCAGCACATCCACCGCGCCTGCGTGCACCTCGGCCAGTTGTCGCTCTAGCTCGCCTTTGAGGCGCGTGCTGTCTGCGTCTATGCGTGCGATGCGAATGGGCTCGCCATCGGGTCGACGCACATCGGCTAACAGCTCTGCCAAGTGCTCTTCGAGTTGCTCGGTTCCACGGCCCAAGGGGCTGATGTCTAAGTTGCCGCAGCTCGGGCATGCACGCGGCACAGGCTGCGTGAAACCGCAGTGGTGACAGCGCAAAGTGCGGTCGAGTTTGTGGAACACACGGTAGGCGCTGCAATGCGGGCACTCGCTTTTCCAACCGCAATCGTTGCAGTTGAGCACGGGTGCGTAGCCACGGCGGTTGAGCAGCACCAAGATTTGTTCACCGCGCGTCACCCGCTCGCGCATGGCGTCGAGCAGGTGGTTGGAGAACACCGTCTTGTAGGGCTGGCGGTTCATGTCCACGCGGCGCACCAAGGGCAAAGCACCTTGACCCACGCGCGAGGGCATGGCCAAACGCATGTAGCGGCCAGCGGGCTCAGCGTGAGTTGCGGGGCGGCTGTGATGCCAGCTTTCTAGCGAAGGCGTGGCCGAACCCAAAATGACTTTGGCACCTTCAAGTTGCCCCCGATAGATGGCCAAATCGCGGGCTGAGTAGCGTGCGCCTTCTTGTTGCTTGTAGCTCGGGTCGTGTTCCTCATCCACCACGATGAGTTGCAAATGCGGCATGGCCGCAAACACCGCCATGCGCGTGCCCAACACAATGCGCGCTTCGCCGCTGTGTGCCGCGAGCCAGTTTTTCAGGCGTTGAGCCGGTGTGAGGCTGCTGTGCATGGATACCAAACAGTCAGCGCCCCACTGCGGACAAAAGCGCGCGCGAAAGCGTTCTTCGAGTTGGGGCGTGAGGTTGATCTCGGGCACCATCACCAAAATTTGCGCTTGTGGATCGCGTTCTAACTCAGCTTGTGCGGCACGCAAATACACCTCAGTCTTGCCGCTGCCTGTGTTGCCAAACAACAAGAACGGACCTTTGTTGGCTGCAATGTCCGCCAGCACACGGGCCTGTTCGTCGGTCGGTGTGGGAATGGTTTGCGTTGCACCTTCATAGGCCGCCATTGCTTTGGGTTTGCGCTTTAAGCGGCGTGCCCATTGCTCGGTGCTGAGATCGCGCAGTTGGCTGGGTAGCGCGGCCAGCGCCACCTCGCCTGCGCTGCGCTGGTAGTAGTGCGCGGCAAACTGCACCAGCTGACGCCAGTGGGCGCTGAGCGGCGTGAGACCTTCAAGCACACTGGCGATGGCGCGCAGTTGCATCGTGGCTGGTGCTGCGCTCAGGTGAGACGGGTCATCAGTCATCAGCAACGATGGCTGCTCGGCCTCGTCCCACACCACACCCAACAACTCTCGACTACCCAGAGGCACGCGTACCAAGGTTCCGGGGGCATGTGCCGCATCGCTCTCGTACGTGAGCGCGCCACCAATCCCGCTGTGTGCGGGAGTGTGAACCATCACTGAAATTTGGTGCGACATGTCAAGCGGTGAGTTGAGGTGTTTTGCTCAGGTGTTTTGGTAGAAAAGGCTTTAAGTCGTTGATTTAAAAGGAGTTCGTCGCAAACCCAGAGTTTCTGTGGATAACTTTGTTGATATCTACAGTTTGGTGGCTCCGAAGGCGCATGGAGCAAGGCTTGGAACAAACTGCCTCAAAAAAATGCATCCTAAGAATCCTATATAAATCAACAACTTATAAGAAATTAAAGTTTTCCGAATTGCTGCAAAAGAAAAATCCAGCGACATGCGCTGGATCAACTTTTTTGTGCATAAGTGTGAATTCTAAGTAAAACTTTTGGTGACTTGACACACTATTTCTTGAGTTTTCTTTAAGGTTTTCTCAGCGCGCGCGAGTGGTTGTGCACGGCTTCCACGAGGACGCCCACACTCTCTGGCGGTGTGTACTGGCTGATACCGTGACCCAAGTTGAAAATTTGGGTGGGGCCGGTCGTGGTTTTATCTGTGTGGGGTTTGCCAAAAGCGTCCAACACGCGGCGCGCTTCTGTGGCAATGGCATCTGCTGGTGCAAATAGCGAGTTGGGGTCAAGGTTGCCTTGCAGCGCTTTGCCGGGGCCGCCGACTTCGCCACCCACTTGGGCGCGAGCTTTTGCGAGATTGACCGTCCAGTCCACGCCCAACACTTCGCAGTCGAGGTCGGCCATTTCGGGCAACCACAAGCCACCGCCCTTGGTGAACACCAAGCGGGGAATGACCGCGCCTTCGTGTGAGCGCTTGAGTTGTGCCAACACGCGCTTGGTGTAGGCCATGCTGAATTGCTGGAACATGCCGTCGGCCAGCACGCCGCCCCAGCTGTCAAAAATCATCACGGCCTGCGCGCCGGCTTCGATTTGGGTGTTGAGGTACAGGGCCACGGCGTCGGCATTGATTTCCAAGATGCGGTGCATCAGGTCAGGGCGGCTGTACATCAAGCTCTTGACTTGGCGGTAGTCGTCTGAGCCAGCACCTTCGACCATGTAGCACGCCAAAGTCCAAGGGCTGCCAGAAAAACCAATCAAAGGAACGCGGCCATTGAGTGCTTTGCGAATTGAGGTG
>JACCDU010027792.1_pt1 | contig 12766 bp, 15 predicted proteins | sample 7446081 | NCBI WGS metagenome assembly JACCDU01 (sample SAMN15323447, study PRJNA562643) | freshwater metagenome | isolation source: river surface water | place: USA:Blue River Watershed | collected 2017-08-17 | reverse complement strand
TCGAGCTTGGCCAAGCCGGTCAGGCGCTGCTGTTCCTGCGCCACGGCTGCTGCATTAGCGGCCTGAATCTCGCGGTCGGCGGCGGCCAGGCGCTCGGCTGCCTGCACCTGCACGGCAGCACTGCGGGCGGCCTCATCGGCAGCAGCTCGGTTGGCGGCGGCGGCCTCGCGCACGGCCTGCGCGTGCCCTTGCACGTTGCGGGTGGCGCGGTCGAAGCCGGCGGTGGCCTGGGCCTCGGCAGCACCCAGGCGCGCGAACTCGGCGGCTACCTGCTCGGTGCTGATGCCCAGCAGGGAAAGCCGGTCGGAGGCGCTGGCCAGGGTGCGCTCTTGGCTCTTGAGCGCACGTTCGCTAGCCTTCACCTCATCGGTCAGGGCCTTGAGCTGCGCCTTCTGATCCTCGGTGCGCTTGCGCGCGACTGGCAGGGTCTCGTTGTAGGCTTGCTGGGCGCGCTTGGCGGCTTCGAGTCCGGCTGCCGCGAGCTTTGCGCCCTCGCCGGCGAGACGGAAGGTCTCGAACAGCGCCTTGCGCCCGCTGATCTCGCGCGTCAGGGTCTCGAACTTCTCGGCCTCGCTGCGCAGCTCGTTTAGGCTCTTGGTGGCCGGGCCGCCCTCGGATGCGAGGTGGTCGAGCGCACCAGAGAGCTGGCCGAGCAGCTTGAGCAGGTCATCCAGCGGCTGGGTCTTGATCTCCTGCGCGCGGATGATGAGGTCGGTAGTCGTGCCGTTAGTCGCCATTGCTGAGCCCCTTGAGCGTGTTGCGCAGCGCGTCGAACGACTCTTTGCCGCCCATGACCGTCATCACGACTTGGTGCATGAGCGTGGCGTCTGCCGCCATCTGTGCGTTGACCCGCTGCTGGGCTATTGTCGCCTCAGTCCAGAGTGTGCACAGCGGGTATTCGGCAGCTTCCGCGTGACCTTGCGCCAGCAGGAAGGAAACCAGCCGGCGCTGCTGGAGTAGCCAACCTAGCGGGTCTGCCGCACGAGCCCGGCGCCCGCCTGCATCAGCCCCGTGAGGTTGGCCATGAATTTTGGGAAGGCTCCCGGCTCGCTGAAGGTGAGCTTGCCCACCACCATGATGCATTCGAGCTGCACCGGGCCGGGCAGCGCGGCGGCAGCTTCCAGCAGGTCAGGCTCGTCGCAGGCGAGCGCGATGACCTTGGCTACGAGCCCAGGCGCCGTCTGCGCGAGCTTGGCCGCCAGCGCGCCCATGTCGGGCTCGTCGGAGGTCTGCACGACGCCGACGACGGCCAGGAAGTCCTCGCGGTGGTCAATGACCAGGCGCGAGAGGTCAGCGAAGGAGAGCCCGCGCAGACTGAGGGTGGTGCCCATGACGGGCACCTCCACTCGCGCGGTAACGATGTCGCGCAGGCCCATGGCTTACGACGCCCGGCCGTCGATGTAGATGGCGGCGGTGCTGTCGTCCTTGGCCAGCACTTCCAGGTCCAGCTTCATGGTCAGCCACGAGGTGCCGTCGCCCTTGAGCACGAAGTCGCCGTTGGGGGCGAGCGTGACGCTGGGCATGTAGTAGTCGCGGTTGGTGCCTTCGCTGTTGTCAGCGATCACGCGCAGCGCGCCCTTGACCTGGGTGCCGGCGCTGATGACGCGCTCGCGGTCGCTGGCGTCGATCACATAGTCGACCACCATGTTGGCGAACGCGACCAGGGCCAGCACGCGGCCGGTCGTGGCGTCCAGTTCGTAGTGCGTGCCCAGGGTCTTGAGCGTGGCGCCATCGCTGACGGCCACGGTGCTCACCAGGCGGGCGCCGCTCGGGCGCGTGGTGCTGATGCCCAGTTGCACGACGGCATCAGCCGGCACGGCGCCGTGGGTTTCGTCGGTGATGGTGGCGCCCGCGTCGGTGATGGTGGCGCTCGTGCCCAGGAAGAACGCGGCCAGGTTCTCGGAACTGATGTTGTCGATTTCCAGCGAGCCGGCGTAGTTGACCTCGGTGATGATCGACTTGTCCTTGATGCGCACTGGGCCGTCAGCCGAGAAGTGCTCCAGCTTGGTGCTGGAACCCGTCAGGCTCGCGGTGGGCGTGTTGCCCAGGTAGCGCTCGTAAGTGGCCGGCGTGGTCGTGCCGGTCGTGAACGGGGCGAAGTACACCTTGCCGCGCGGCAGCACGACGTTGTTGGCGGTAGCGTGGGTAAAGGCCATAGCGGCTCTCCTTCAAATGTGGCTCACGTGAGCCGGTATGGATTCGCAGAGTCGTCCTTGATCTTCATCGTGAGACGAAGCCAAAAGTACGCACGGGATGATACATCGTCAGGCGGCCGGCACACAGGCGCCTCGAATGACAATTCCTCCACGTAGCCGGCGATGCGGCCGGGCACGAGTTTGGCCAGGGACTTCTGCACGTCCGCGGCCAGCAGGTAGGCCGGGTCCGTGGGATTTTCTTCGTCGTCAGCAACCCACCCCTGCACGAGCAGGTGCCACACGTTGATCTTGATCGCGTGGTTGCCGCTCGGCGGCCGGGAGTCGGTGTCCGGGTTGAGCGCTTCCAGTAGGGCCACGCACGGCAGCGCGGTGTTGTCGCTGATGAAGTTGCGACCGCGCCACACACCAGCCAGATCGTGCTGGTAGCCGTTGGCAACGGTCAGGTCGGCCAGCAGGTGGTCGGTGATGGCTTTGAGCACCACCAGGCGCTTGGGATCAGCCACGACTGAACCTCTCGAATTGGCGCGCGTACTCCCGCTGCAGCCGCAGCTCGATCTCGGGCAGCAGCGTCGGCGCGATGTTGGCCAGCAGTTGATTCGGGCTCGGGCCGCTCAGGATGTACACGTCGCTGCCAGGGATGCGGCGTGCAGCGCGCGACTTGCTCAGGCCACCCGGGGCACGCACAGCTAGGGCGAAACTGCCGGGGGCCTTGGGCGTCGGGATGAGGAAGGCGCGATCCAGCTTGACCTCGGCGCCGCCGGGCTTGATGCGCACGGTGGGCGACTTGGCACGAGCCACGCGCGGGCTTGTGACGAAGCGGATCAGCCCGAGACCCTGGTTGCTCGCGCTCAGGGTGGCTTCCAGTGCGCCGGGCTTGGCGCGGCGGGTGATGCCGAAGCGGGCCGGCGGGATCGAATCGGCGGGCACGTCCACTTGCTTGAGGATGCCCGCCTTGATGTGCACGCGGGACCACTCGATGGCGTCGTTGACCGCGAACTGCGCAGCCTTGCGGGCGATCTCGGGCTGGCGCCGGATGGCGTCCTCCAGGCCGCGGATGCCCGTGCTGGATACGACGATCATGCTGGCACTCGCACAACCATGACCGTCAGGAATTGACCGTCAGCGGGCTCGACATCCTCCACGCGGAAGATACCGTGGCCCGCGACGTTGAAGCGGCCGTTGCGGGCCGGTGTGGATACCTCGGCAGAGTCCACGATGAGGGAGTTGATGTCCTCCCGCACTTTGGCGAAGCCCTGGCGATCCAGGTCTCCGTGGTTGACCATCTCGCGCAAGAGCCGCACCGTGGTGGGAACCGCGACAGCCCCCACGCCAGGCGGCGTGTATGTGGCGCTCAGGCCAAGCTCCGTGTGGAGCGTGACCCGAGCTTCAGCGAGAAGGTCAGCCCAGGCCATTACTCGTCAGCCTTGGGGGCGGGCTCGGCCACGATACCGTCGTCCTTGAACGCAGCGGCGTCCTCGGCGGTCAGGTAGCACAGCTCGCCCACGTTGGCGTGGGTCTGCTTCGGACCCCACACGACGACGCCCTTGAGCACGCGCATGGGGACCAGCTTGGCCACTGCAGGGGTAGGTGCGGTGGCCATGGCTTACGCGACGACGCGCGCCTTGAGACAAGCGTTGACCCGGCCCATCACCATCATCGGTGCCGATTGGGTCAGCACGACGCGGGCGGAAGGCTCTTCGATGGTCCAGCTCTTGGTGAACAGGCTCTGCGCTTGCAGGTTGCTCAGGTCCAGGATGGCACCGTAGCAGCGGGCACCAGCGATGGCACCGGTGGCCACCAGCAGAACGTCGCGCGGGTCCATCATGGCAACCGTGGTCGATTCGTCGGTGTCGTACACCTCGCTGTAGACGTAGTACTGGCGCTGGCCATCCGTGCCCTTGTACTGCAGCGGGGCGCCCGAGCCCGGCACGATGTCCAGACCGCCCAGGCGGTCGGTGCCGCGCAGCAGGTCCAGCTTGTCAACCAGATCGATGTCCTTGCGGAACGCCGTCCAGGCCGTGGTGCCCATGATGACCACATCGACCGGGTAGCCGACCGCGTTGAACACGGTGGTGCCCCAGGTCTCCAGGTTGTCCAGGGCCATGATGCCGGCGTCACCCCAGCGCGAGCCCGAGGCCAGCGTGATGGTGTGGCCGGCGGCGCGGCCGAAGTCGACTGTGGTCGTGGGGTACTCGTCACCGCTCAGCGTGATCGTGCCGTTGAGCATGGCCTGGGCTGCCATCCAGTTCCAGCGACGCTCGACCTGATCGCGGTGATCGACCAGATAGCTGGCCAGCAGGGCAGCTTCGCGGGCGGCCGGCGGCAGCGAGCCCCCGAATGCCTCGCCCGGCTGTCGTTCCAGCGTGCGGCGCGGGTTGATGATGTTCTTGACCTTGACGTAGGCCGGCTTGTGCTTCTGCACAGTGAAGCCGCGCTCGCGCTGGGGCTTGCCGGCCACGGTGGGCATCACGAACGGGGCGATCTTGCGGTCGACCGTGACGACATCAAAGTCGACTTCCTCGGTGTCGAACAGGAATTCGCGCGTGAAGAAGTTGAGCCAGAAGCCGGGGACCGTGGGGCGCAAGGTGCGGATGACACCGCCCATTGCGTAGGTAGCGAAGAGATCATGCGACATGGTTGTTGCTCCTGGGGTTTAGACCGCGCCGTAGGCCAGCTTGCGGACCTTGATGGGCGAGTTGAGCCCGAACACCGCCAGCTTGAGGGCGTCGGTGTTGGTGGCAGCGTTCCACGTCAGGGCGTCCATCGAGAACTCGCCCGAGGTGATGACGTTGCAGGTCACGTCGCCCGAGGTGGCGTCGACCGCGTAGGCGGCCAGGGCAGTGGCGTTCTGCGAGCCGTCGACCGCGGCCGGCGCATGCTTGGTGAGCTTGCCCGAAGCGGTGATGGTGCCGAGCACTTGCAGGTACACGACAGTGCCGGTGCCGCTGACGATGACGGCCTTCTGCTGGATGATGTCGGACGAGCCTGAGAGGTCGCCCGAGGGCACGAAGCTCTCGGTCGAGTAGGCCGCGGCGTTGGGGTAGGTCAGAGCCATGATGCGGCCTCCTTATTGCTTGGCAGAGAACTTGCGGCCGGTCGCTTGCGTGAGCGATGCCAGCATGAAGTCGGCAGCGGCCTTGGCCTTGGCCTCGGGCGTGTCGGCCACGTCGGAAGCACCAGGGCCTTCCGGGCTCACACCGGGCGTGCCAGCCTGTCGCATGGCGGCGGCCAGCGGGTCAGCCGGCGCGGCGGCAGCGGGGGCCGGCGCCACGGTGTCGCGGCCGGCGGCGGCCAGCAGGGCGACGGCATCGGCGGCGGGTTGGGTGGTATTGAAGGCCAGGTGCTGCGCCAGCTTGCCGCGGCCATCGGCCTCGGGGCTGGACAGGATGGCCTGAATGCGGGCGCGCTCGGAAGCTGCGCCCTCGGCGGCGGTCGGATCGGGCATGGTAGCCTCCAAGGTGATGACGCCCGATTCCTCGTCTTCGAGGTCGGACAGGGATTCCAGAAACGCGGCGAACGCTTCCGGGGCCGGCGCCACGCTGTCCACCAGCCCGAGGGCCAAGGCTTGCGGGGCGTCGAACGTGTTGGCCTGCAGATCGGTGATTTCCTGCACGGGCTTGCCGCGCATCTCAGCGACGTAGGCGCAGAAGTTGGCACTGACGCTGTCGATGCGCGCCTGGAAGGCAGTGGCCACCTCGGGCGGCAGCGGGCCGAAGGGATTGCCGTCTGCCTTGTGCGAGCCGGCGGCGAAGATCGTGACCTTCTCGCCTTCCATCTCCATCTCGCGGCTGACATCCCAGTGCATCATAATGGCGCCGATGCTGCCAGCACGGCCACTGGGGATCACTGCCACCTTGCTGGCCGCGCATGCGAGCGCGTAGCCGGCGCTGGCCGCGGTCGAGTCGATCATGGCCAGGCTGGGGATCTTGGCGGCGGTCAGGGCATCACGGATGAACCGGCCGGTCTCGAAGCAACCGGCGGCCTCGCCACCGTAGCTGTCCACGTCGAACACGACGGCCTTGACGCCCGGGTCTTGCACGATGGCCGCGATCATGGCCGTGATGTACTTGTAGCCGGTGATGTAGCCGCCCCACGAGTAGTTGCAGCGGTTGATGAGCGAGCCGCGCACCGGCACGAAGGCGATGCCGTCAGCGAACGCATACGGCCGGTCGATCTCACCGCTGAACTGCACGCCGAAGATGGCGGCCATCTCCAGCGCGTGGTCCCAGCTCTCATCACGCGGACGCGCCAGATCGGCGGCCACACCGGTGTAGTGCGGCGCAACCAGCACGGGCTCAGCGACGAATTGGGCGGGTTTCATTGGGGTGGTACTGTATCAGGCTTCGGGCCTGGTTTGGCCACGACAGGCGCAGCATACGGGTCACTCAGGCCAAGATCCGTGGCAACACGACGTTCGCGCGCACGTTGCTTGAGCACTTTGCGCCAATCCTTGCCCAAACGAGCGTTCTCGTCTTCGAGCGTAGAGAGGTTGGCGCCCAGTCGGGCAATGGCCGCGTCGGTTTCCTTGCCCTCATCGATCTGCCCGCGCGCCGCACCGATCCACTCGGCTGCGCAGAAAGCCTCGCGCATCATGGGCTTGTAGAACAGCGAGCGGTCAGCGCCGGCCCACAGCGGCACATCGCCGCGGCTGATCTGTTCTTCCAGCCAGTTGCCATAGATAAAGTTGGCGAGCCGGTCGGCCACCATCTTTTTCTTGCTGGTCATGCGCTTCCACGTGACATTGCTGGCACCACGGAAGCTGCTGTAGTTGGTTTGGCTGAAGTCGCCGCAGTATTCCTCATAGCTCACGCCCAGGCCGGCGGCGATCCGGCGGTGCAGGCGCTGCTCGAACTTGGTGTCCCCAATCTGGCCAGCCGGCATCATGTGCAGCTTGGTGCCCGGGAACAGGTGCGGGATGCGAGCGCCATCGAGGGTGATGCCCTTGGCCTCACCGACGTATGCCTGCAGTTGGGTCATGAAGCCAGCAAGGGCCGGGTTGACCTGATCGCTGCCGAGCTGGGCGAACGCGGTATCCGGCGGCAGTTCGCTTTCGATGACGGCCGCATACATCGCATTGACGATGGCGTTCTGCAGCTCGATCTCAGTGTAGCGCTTAGCCATCCGCATGTCCTTGAGGCATGCGACCATGGCAGCGATGCCACGCGTCTGCTCGGGCTCGTTGGTCGAGTCATAGATGTGGCAGACCTGCGGGCGACCCCAGGGCAGGTAAGCATCCACGCGCTTCCACGTGTAGACATCGGCGCTCGGGATCGGGTCGAAGCGGTGCTTGTTGCGGAACCAGTAGGCAATGGGCTCACCGAACGGGCCGACCACTTTGCCGCGGCGGATGTTCTCCGTGTCCATCCCGTCGTTCGGGTTGGAGAGCCGGTCGGGGTTGATGAGCGAGATGGCGGTCTTGAACGGCCGGTTGGCGCGATCGATCCACTCACTCACCGCCAGGGCCTCGCCCACGCTGGCGAAGCTGCCGACAGCCAGGCGCACGAGTTCGGTGAACGTGCGCGTGCGCGCGGCGTCGAACCACGCGAATTCGCTGTCACCGATCAGGTTGAAGCGGGTCTCCACCACCTGCTGGAATTCTTCCTCCCAGCCATCGGGGGCGCCCAGCAGGGAAGACTCGGGCCGGCTGTTGAGCACGTATTGACCGCCGACGATGCTGTCTTGCGTGAGGCCGCGGGCACCCTGCACGTAGCTGTCGTTGCGGGTGATGTCGCGCCCACGCGCATCCAGCAGTTCCTTGTCCTGGCTGATGATGGCGTCGACCGGGCGCGGGTCAGGTGACCATAGCGCCATCTCGCGGCTCGTGCGCTCAGCACCAGCCAAGCCGCCACCGAGGGCCTTGACTTCGGCCGGCTTGATGTCAGCCAGCGTGGGGATGACGTACTCGCTCAAAACCACATCCTCAATGGGCCGGGCGCGGTGCTGCCGGCGATGGAAGCGGTCAGATCCGCGATGTAGCGGCGCAGATCTGGCAAGTTGGCCTTGTGGTACTCCACCCGCTGGCCGTCGCGGTCAACGATCACTGACGGGGCCTTGCCCGTCACGATGTTGTGCAACGCCGCCTGAGCGGCGGCTAGGTTTTCAGCAGCGGTAGCCATATGCGTTCCAATATATCACGTCAACCCGCGAGCGCGCGAGCGAAATCCGCCATGGACTTGGCACCTGGCGCGGCGGCGTACCGCGGTCGGGCCACTACCTCATCCGGCTCCACGCGCCGGCACAAGCTATTGGCCGTACCCGCCGGCAGCGCCCACGTCGGCGGCTTCTCCCAGTCCCAGCGCTCGATTCCGTACCACGCGAGCGAACCCAGGCAGTAGTAGAGCAAGTCCCAGCTCTCGTTGCGACCACGGCCCACCCAGCCCTTCAGTTCGCGCACCTCCAGGCACAGTTCCTGAAACCACGTGTCATCCAGCCAGCCAGGGTAGTTGATGGCGCCGCTCGTGAGCATGCCGTCGAGCTGATCCTTCAGCACGTTCGGGTTGAGCATGAGCACCGGCACGTCGCCGCGCAGGGGCGAGTTCTTGTCCCGCTTGCTGGAATCCGGGTAGGTGATACGGGCGCGCGGGGCACCTGGCGTGGGGTCACCCTTCACGAGCTGGAACCGCGCGTGCATGCCGGTGCGGCGCAGGTCGAGCCAGCACTGGTAGGCCCGAGTGGTCACGCCGTCTCGGCCGCCCGAGTCGCAGAACATCTGCTTGACGCGCATGCGCAGTGCTGGGTCGTCGGCCATGGCGTACTCGCGCTCGGCCAGTTCGTCCACGAGCTGCTGCCAGTCCTCGGCGTGGGCGTTCGGCTCGATAGGCAGCGGGTCGCCATCTGCATCCAGCCGGCGGCTCTTGGTGATATCGAAGCGGTCGATGACGGTGATGCCGTAGGGGCGCCCTGGGCGGATGCCATGGATCTGGACGACGAACTTGCGCCCCTGCACGTCAGCGTGGGCCAGCAGGAACCGCACGTCGGCCGGCACGGTGCCCTTGAGCCATTCGTCGGCGCGGCTGCGCAGATCCTCGGGCCGGCGCGAGACACCCTGGCCACGGCGCACGTAGGGCACGCCCTGGTCGACGTTGACCGTGGTCTTGAGCGCTTCCTGGCTGCCGGTACGCTCGAATTCTGCCTCCGCATTGCGGTAGCTGATGACGAGGTTGGCCCACGATGCGAAGGCCGCGGCCACGCCCTTGAGCCAGAAGCTGGCGATGTCGCTCTCGCGCGCCGTGCCCACCAGTTCATCGTCGGCGGTCAGGCGCTGGCCTTCGCGCACCCAGCGGCCGGCGCGGTTGAGTTCGTATTTCTCGTCCGAGCCGATGAGCGCAGCGCAGTGCGGGCAGCGCATCTTGGCCTTCGCCCCGCTCGTCACCACGTCGCAATCGGTCGGGTAATCCAGCAGTTCAAACTCGGGCTCAAACCACGCGCGGCAGTGCGGGCACTTCCACTGCCAGCGGCGGCGGTCGCCGCGGTTGTAGAGCGCCAGGATGCCGTCGCAGGGCGGTGCCTCGTGGCCGGTGGGTGACCACGCACTGCCGGCCTGCACCTCGAAGCCTGGGGAGGATTCGCATACGGTCTTGGCCTTGGTGCGGAAGGTCGTCGTCCGCTTCATGCCCAGATCGAACGGGGAGCCTTCCTTGTCCACATCCTGCGGCATGCGGTCGTAGTCGGTAAGGATCACCAGGCCACGCGGGCGCCCGGACATTTCATTGATGGTCGGCCACGACAGATTCACCACGATGCCTGACTTGTAGTGCTTGGCGTGCACTGTGTCGTCATTGCCGCCGGGCAGTAACTGCGCACCGGCTGCTGGGCTGTGGCGATTCATCCGGTCCAGGCGCGTGCGAGAAAAGTCAGCCGCGACAGTTTGACTGGTCTGGTAGACGATAGTATCGATGGGGTCACATACTGTCGTGTACAGAATGCTATTGAGAATGAGTGCGTCCGACTTCCCGCTCTGCGCGGGGCCAACAAATATGCACGCACGCTTGGTACGATCAACCAGCACGTCCATGGGCTCTACCATGTAGGGTGTGGTCTTATTCAACCACGGCCCGTTGTATGCGCCTGGTATCTGGAGCATGCGGTATTTCTCGGCCGCCTGCGATGGTAGCAACCGCTCAGGCGGCTGCAGCGCGGCGGCCAAGTCAACCATCATCGCCGGCAGGTCGACATAGACCGTGGCTTTCTCGGCCTTGGCGCTGCGCCGGCTTTGACGCATGCTCATAGATCAACCCATTCCGTCAGGTACTCACCAAAGCCCGAAGTCGACTCGACCAGCTCAGCCTCGCGCAAGTTATTGACCGCCACGACGTTCTTGCCCACGCGCGCCAAGCGGTAGCGCAGTTTGATCGGCGTGCGACGGTAGATGCCGTCCGCGTAGAAGTGCGGCATCTTTTTCGTTACGCTCGGGTGCGGCAGATCCTTGAAGACACCTTCCTCGAAATACTGCATCGGGATACCAGCGAGCCAGTCGATGACCGCCGCGTGCTGAGGATAGTGAGTGCTCACTTTGCAAGGCTCCAGATGTAGATGCGGCAGGCGAGCGCCACGGGCGTCGGGCGGAACGGTTGTTGGTGGGTGCTCACTTCAGGTGTCCTTTCGTGCGGGGTTGCGATCTTCCTTGTCCTCAGTACCGTCCCAGCCGTCGAACGCTTCGATCACAGCGTCCCGGCACTCGCCCAGGGTGGCGTCAGCAATGCCTTGGATGATCTCACGCTGGCGGATGCTCAACGTAGCTTGCTGGTCGACATTATCTGCCAGCAGGGTCATTTGCTGCCGAACGACTTTGAGCACGGTAGCCACAGCCATCTGCACGCGCTCTTGGCGCCACAGTTGTTCAACTTCCTCCATGTACTCCAGGCGAGCTTTCTGGCCTTTCCAGAACTCGGTCGACAGCGACGCAGGCAACTGGTTCGGCTTCATGCGCTTGATGGTTTCTTCGAGCGCCACGTCTGCTGCGTCACCTGAACCACTGAGCGCCTGCATGGCCGTGTAGAGGTCGTACACGCGCGCCCGCAGTTGAATACCTCGCATGGGTTTCACTGCGATTAGCATACTTTCGACCTCGGCCATTGGACGGCCAGTCATTGCGCTCAGATCCTGCACGGTGATGCCGTGCTGCACCATGCGGTCAATGGCGTCTAGGTGACTTGGTGGGGTGGGGCTAACCATGGTTTATCCCTTGCGGTAGTTACGAGCTTCCCAGCCGCCAGCGGCCTTGATGGGCCAATCCTTTGCCCACGCGGGAAGCGTTGTCATGAGGGATTCTAGCTCGGTCACACTGCCGAAGGATTCCGGCACTTCGCAAACTACTTCGTCATACGTGTGCATGACGACGGGGTAGCCTGAGGCTTCGAGGTTTTCGATAGCGTTCATCTGGATGTTGCGGGCGACATGCTGGCAACAGTTCTCGCCGGCCCGGCCCCCGTACAAATCCTTCGTGATCCATCCATACCCACCATTTTTGGGGTTGGTGTTCCAGCCCTCATAGCTGATGCCGAGGCCGCGCCACGATTGATCGTGCGGATATATTCTCGGGCGATGATAAGTCATGCGGGCGCCACCGGGTGTCAGCATAAACAGGATATCGTCACGGCAGATATACTGGATACCCGTGCTGGAACCATCCGAACGGATTACATCATAGGTGACGCCCGGGTGCTCGATGGCTTCAATTGCCGTGCCTTCGAGGCCGAAACGCATTTCATGCTTGCGGTCATACTCATCACGCCAGAATTGACCACCCCAGAAATTGACGATGTGTGGGCTTGCTGCACGCCATGCCAGCACATTGGCTTTGATTTCCTCGTCCGTACCGGGGCCACCAAAGTTTTTCCACGCGCCAATCCACCCGCCATACCCTAGGCCCAGCTCCGCGGGCTTACCAATAGCCTGACGTGCGGGGTGGTGAACTCCATGCTGGGTCTTATAGTCCAGTAGTTCCTGCAGTGGTACACCGAGTATCTTGGCCGCACTGGTTTCATAAATCTTGCCATGCGTACGAAACACATCCAGCCGCCATTCCTCTCCGGCCAGTGCAGCGATCACCACGCTCTCGATGGAGCTGAAGTCCGAACTGACCAGCTTGTGCCCCGGCTTGGCCACGAACAGGCCGCGCAGCACGCCCGCAACGGTCTGCATGGCCTCGCTGAAGAAGAACTCGACGGCGACCAGGCTACGCGAGCGCAGCACCAGCAGGGCATCCTCGACCGCTTCCGGGTTCCACTCGCGGCGCTTGCTGGCGCGGTCGAACGTCGTGAAGCACCACGGGCACTGGTTGCCAGCGGCGTTGTGCTGGTGGCCACACGCAGCGCACTTCCAGACGTGCGGGCCTGCCTTGGGCAAGTTGGTTGGCTGCGGCCCGCTGCCGGTTGGGCGCCCCGAGTGCGCGCCGTGATAAATGTAGAGGTCGTGCAGCCGACCGGCCGCCGACATCATGTTGCGCATGGAGAAAACCTTCTTCACGCTGGCGCTGCCCACCGCGGCACGGATCTCCAGCGCGCGGCGCGCGTCAGGTGGCAGATCCCACCCGAGCGCGGCTTCGATGGCTTCTTCCTCCATGCTCTCCATGTGCACGCCGCGCCCGTGCAGCCACCCCGAGAGCTTCT
>JACCDU010178635.1_pt1 | contig 12769 bp, 12 predicted proteins | sample 7446081 | NCBI WGS metagenome assembly JACCDU01 (sample SAMN15323447, study PRJNA562643) | freshwater metagenome | isolation source: river surface water | place: USA:Blue River Watershed | collected 2017-08-17 | reverse complement strand
TGGCCAAGGCCCCCAATGTGCTGCTGGTCCATCCTTCGCTGGGGGTGCGCTCGGCCAAGGAACTCGTGGCCCTGGCCAAGGCCAAGCCGGACAGCCTGTCGTACGCCTCGCCCGGCGTGGGCAGCGGCTTGCACCTGGCCGGAGAGTTGTTCAAGGACAAGGCCGGCGTGGACATCCAGCATGTGCCCTACAAAGGCACCACGCCTGCACTGAACGACCTGATGGGGGGCACGGTGCCCATCATGTTCAGCAACTTGCCGGCCACGCTCGGCCACATCCGCAACGGACGCCTGCTCGCGCTGGGGCTCACCGACGAGGTGCGCACACCGATCGCACCCGACATCCCGACCCTGGCAGAGCAGGGCATCGACGGTGTGGTGGTCACCTCCTGGTATGGCTTGCTGGCCCCCGCCGGCACGCCTGCGGCCGTGGTCGAACAGCTGGCCCGCGACGCCGGCGAGATCCTGAACGACACCGCCGTCCTCGAGAAATTGCGGGGCCAGGGCCTCACAGTTTCTCTGATGGCGCCGCAAGCCTTTGGGCAGCACATCCGGCGCGAGACCGCCAGCTGGGCCAAGGTCATCAAGTCGCGCAACATCACCGCCCAGTAAGCGGGACCTTCTCCCTTTTTCAAGGAATCGACATGGATCTGGGGATTGCAGGCAAGAAGGCCCTGGTGTGCGGAGCGAGTGCCGGCCTGGGGTTGGCCTGCGCCCAGGCCCTGGTGGACGAAGGGGTCGACGTGGTCATCGTCGCGCGCACCGAAGCGCCGCTGCGCGAAGCCGCGCAGGACCTGGCGTCGCGCGGCGGTGGCCGCGTGGCCTGGGTGGCCGCAGACGTCACGACCGACGCCGGGCGCGCGGCCATCTTGGCCGCCCATCCGCAGTTCGACATCCTGGTCACCAATGCTGGCGGGCCGCCACCCGGTGATTTCCGGCAGTGGGACCGCGACACCTGGGTGCGGGCGCTGGAGGCCAACATGCTGGCCCCCATCGAACTCATCAAGGCGACGGTGGACGGCATGATGGCCCGGGGCTACGGGCGCATCGTCAACATCACTTCCAGCGCGGTCAAATCTCCGGTGGACGGGCTGGGACTGTCCAATGGCGCGCGCAGCGGGCTGACCGGCTTTGTCGCGGGCCTGGCACGCAGTGTGGTGGCGCAGGGCGTGACCATCAACAACCTCTTGCCCGGCACCTTTGACACCGCGAGGCTGGCGGGCAATTTCGCAGCGCAGGCCGCACGGCAGGGCCTGGCGGTGGAGCAAGTCATCGAGGCCCGGCTGGCCAAGCACCCCGCACACCGTTTCGGCCGACCGGAAGAGCTGGGGCGCACCTGTGCCTACCTGTGCAGTGTGCATGCGGGGTACATCAACGGGCAGAGCATCCTGCTCGATGGCGGGTCGTTTCCCGGCGTTTTTTAAAAAGGAGACAGATCGTGGCAGGACTGAGAATCGGTATTGCGGGCGGTGGCGTTGGGGGCTTGTCTGCCGGCATCGCGCTGCGCCAGCAGGGCCACGATGTGACGGTGTTTGAACAGGCGCAGCAGTTCTCGCGTGTGGGCGCCGACATCAACCTCACGCCCAATGTGGTGCGCGCCATCGATGGCCTGGGGGCGGGCGCGACGATCCGCCGCCTGGGCGCACGCCCGACGTTTCGCATCAGCCGCGATTGGGACACCGGGCGGGAGACCTCGCGCCTGGGCATGGCCGATGAGGCCGAGCGCCTGTACGGTGCACCGCAGGTGACCATCCACCGTGCCGACATCATCGCGGCGCTGGCCGAACAATTTCCCATCGAGCACATCCGTTTTGGCCAGCGCATCCAGAGCCTGACGCAAAGCGATGCAGGCGTGGTGCTGCGTTTCGCGGATGGTGGCAGCGACACCTTCGACGTCGTGGTGGGGGCCGACGGCATCCACTCGCCTGTGCGCGCCGCCCTGTTTGGCGAGGAGTATCCGCGTTTCACCGGCGTGGTGTCCTTTCGTTCGGTGGTGCCGACCGAGCGCGTCCGGCATGTGCCCGAGATCGAAGCCTTCACCAAATGGTGGGGACCGAACCCGCAAAGCCAGATCGTGACTTTCCCGCTCAGCCAGGGCCGGGAAACCTTCATTTTTGCCACCACCGGACAAGAGAGCTGGACCGAGGAGTCGTGGACCAGCCCCGGCGATGTGAACGAGTTGCGGGGCTTCTACCAGGACTTTCACCCCGATGCCCGGGCCTTGCTCGACGCCTGCGACAGCACGCTCAAGAGCGCGTTGTACGAGCGTGAGCCGCTGGTGCGCTGGTCGGTGGGTGCGGTCACGCTGCTGGGCGACGCCTGCCACCCCATGCTGCCCTTCATGGCGCAAGGCGCCGGCATGGCTATCGAAGACGCCGTGGTGCTGGGCCGCAGTCTGGCCGATGCCACGGACCGCGCAGATGCCGTGAAGGCGCTGCAGGTGTACGAGAACGCCCGCCAGGAGCGCACGGCCAGGATCCAGATCGGTTCGCGGGGCAACCAGTGGATGAAGACCCAGGGCAATGCCGACTGGGTCTATGGCTACGACGCCTGGAACGTGCCCTTGACCGAGGGCTGATTCTTTCTGTGCACGAGGAGACAAGCATGCTGAAAACCAAGAAATATTTTCTCAAATCGGCCGCGCAACTCATGGCGGGTTTGCTGTGCGCTGCCAGCGTCATGGGCCTGGCGCAGGCCCAGACGCCCGGCGCGGGGCAGGGTTTCCCGTCCAAGCCGGTCACGCTGGTGGTGCCCTTTCCGCCCGGTGGCGGCCCGGATGTGATGGCCCGGGTGTTCGCCGAAAAGCTCGCCACGAAATGGGGCAAGCCGGTGGTGGTGGACAACCGGCCTGGTGCCGGTGCACTGCTGGGGGCGCAACTGGTGGCCAAGGCACCGGCCGATGGGCACAGCCTGTTGCTGAGCACCATCACGATGGCGATCTCTCCCTTTGTACTGGCACCGGGTGCCGGCGGCGGGGTCGATGTGCATGCCGATCTCCAGCCCATCATCGCGCCCGCCACCACGCCCATGGCATTGTTGGCCCACCCGCAAGCGGGTGTGGGCGATTTGAAATCGGCCCTGGCCTTGATGCGCAAGGAGCCCGGTCTGCCCTACGGCAGTGCGGGCAATGGGTCGCCGATGCATTTTGCTGGGGAAATGCTCAAACGCTCGGCCAAGGTGGAGTTGCTGCATGTGCCCTACAAAGGCGTGGCGCCTTCGGTGACGGCGGCCTTGGGTGGGGAAGTCAAGTTTCTGTTCGCGGGCTTGGGGGGGGTGTTGTCACAGATCAAGGCCGGCAAACTGGTCGCGCTGGCGGTCACGGAAAAGCAGCGTTCACCGCTGTTGCCCGATGTCCCGACCGCCGCCGAGCAGGGCCTCAAGGGTGTCGAGGTCAACGCCTGGTATGGCCTGTTCTCGCCGGCGGGGACGCCAGAGGCTGTTCGCCAGCGCATCAATGCCGATGTCAACGAGGTGCTGGCCTTGCCCGATGTGCGCGCCAAACTGGTGGCCGCTGGCCTGGATCTGCTGGGCGGCTCGTCACAGGTGTTGGCAGACTTCATGCAAGCCGATCGGCAACGCTACGGCGCACTGGCGCGCGAACTCAACATCCGGGCCGACTGAGGGTGGCAGGGGTGAGCTTGATGCGCCGTCCCAATTTTTTGCTCTTCATCACGGACCAGCACCGAGCCGACCATTTGGGTTGCGCGGGCCACCCTTTGCTGCGCACACCGCACATTGACCAGTTGGCCGAGCGCGGTTGTCGCTTCACCGATTTCCATGTCGCCACACCCATCTGTCAGCCCAACCGCGCGTCGCTGATGACAGGGCGGCTGCCCAGCGCGCATGGCCTGCAGCTCAATGGGCGGGAGTTGTCGCTGGGCGAGACCACGTTCGTACAGCGTCTGCGCGAAGCAGGCTACCAGACGGCCTTGGTGGGCAAGTTGCATCTGCAAAACATCACATCGGTGCCCACTTTCTGGCCGCAACCTGAGCACCGGCTGTCCCACGAGGCGCGGCAGATCTTCCCAGGGCGCTATGGGCAGGAGGTGGCCAAAAGCTGGGACGAGGACGCGGATTTTGAGCTGAGTTTGCCGTACTACGGTTTCGACCGGGTGGTGCTCACCATCGGCCATGCCGACGAGCAAAGCGGCCACTGGCGGCGCTGGCTGCGTGCGCAGTCGCCCGAGGCGGAGGGCCTGATCGGTCCGCACAACGCCCTGCCCACGCCGGGTTGGCAGTTGCCTGCTTTGCGTCAGGCCTGGCGCACCCGCTTGCCTGAGGCCTGGCACCCCACGCAGTACATCGCGCAGCAAACCTGCGAGGTGCTGGAGGAGTCGGTGCAGTGCGAGCAACCGTTTTTCATCCAGTGTTCCTTCCCTGACCCGCACCACCCCTTCACGCCGCCTGGGCGCTATTGGGATCTGTACCGCCCCGAAGACGTGGCTTTGCCCGACAGTTTCCATGCCCCGCTCACCAACCCGCCCTGGCCGGTGACCTGGTTGCGCCAGCAGTTGGCGCAGCGTGCGGCGGGCTTCAAGCCAGGGCACGGCAGTTTTGCCGGCACCGAGCGCGAGGTGCGCGAGGCCTTGGCCTTGAATTTTGGCAACCTGGCGTTCATCGACCATGCGGTCGGACAGGTGATGGACAAACTGACCGCGCTGGGCTTGGCGCAAGACACGGTGGTGGTGTTCACCAGCGACCATGGCGATCTGTTGGGCGATCGCGGCTTGATGTTCAAGGGCGGCTTGCACTACAACGCGCTGACGCGGGTGCCCTTCATCTGGTGCGAGCCGATGGCGGCATCGGGCGTCCGAGAAAGCGCTCAGTTGGCGCAGACCATCGACATTGCCACGACCGTGCTCGATCGAGCAGGTTTGCCGCCGACCCACGGCATGCAGGGCTTGTCCTTGTTGCCGGCGCTGCAAGGACAGGCGCTGTCAGGACGCGAGGCGTTGCTGATCGAGGAGGAAGGCCAGCGGCTCGACTTTGGCCTGAGCCAGCGCATCCGCATGCGCAGCTGGCGCACCCCCGCGCACCGGCTGACGGTCTATGACGGGCAAACGTGGGGTGAACTCTACGATCTGCGCGCCGACCCGCAGGAATTGCACAACCTCTGGCACGAGCCAGCCAGCCAGGGGCTGCGTGCGCAACTCATGGAACAGCTGGCCTATGGCATGCTGAAGTTCGGCAACACCAGCCCTTACCCGTCGGCATCGGCCTGATGCCGTTTCGCCTTCAAAGCCACAGCTTTGTTGGGTGGCCTGGCCGTGCTGTGTGCACTGCCTGCGGCCTTCCCTCGCGCTCGGATTGGAAATGCGAAATGGGGTGAGCGTTTACAAGTCGAGCACCAGGCGCGGGCTCTTGCAACCCGAAACGCAGACCATCATGACCTTGTTCGTAGCGCGCTCGGCGGCGGAGAGCACCGAGTCGCGGTGGTCGACCTCGCCTTCCAGCACACGCGTTTCGCAGGAGCCGCAGACGCCTTCCTCGCAGCTGAAGGGCACGTCGGCTTGGATGGCCAGCAGGCGTTGGTGCAAAGAGGTGTCGGGTGTGACCTCGAAGGTTTTGCCGCTGCGGCGCAGCTCCACGGTGTAGCTTTTTTGGGCGTCGGCCGAGGCCGCCACATGGACGGCGGCAAAGCGCTCGATGTGCGCGTTGAGATGGCCCAGCGCGGCGCAGGTCTGCTCGAAGTTGTCCAGCATCACCGCCGGGCCACAGGCATAGAAATGCGCGCTCGCTGACGGCGCGTGCCGACCGAGCAGGGCATGGAGGTCGGGTGGACCACCTTGCTCATCGTCGAAATGCCAGGTGACGGGCGCACCCAGCGCCTCGATGTCTTCAATGAAGGCAGCGTGCTGGCGCGAACGCGCGAAATACATCACCTCAAAGCTTTTGCCCAGTGCCTGCAGCCGCCGACCCATGCCCAGGATGGGTGTGACGCCGATGCCGCCGGCGATCAGCACCGAGTGGCTGGCGTCTTCGTGCAGTGGAAAGTTGTTGCGGGGCACGCCGATGGTCAGGCGCGTACCCACCCGCAGCTGCTCGTGCACGCAGCGCGAGCCACCGCGGCTGGCCCGGTCCTTGAGGACCGCGACGACATAGCGGTGGTGTTCGCGGGAGTCGTTGCACAGCGAGTAGCTGCGCACCATGCCGTTGGGCAGGTGCAGGTCGATGTGCGCCCCGGCTTCAAACGCCGGGAACGTGGTGCCTGCAACCGGTCGCAACTCCACACTGAGGGTGTCTTCGGCTTCATGGCGCAGGGTGTGCACCCAGGCCTGCAAGGTGGCTGCGTGGCTCATCGTGCTCAGGCCTGGGCGGCAGCGGCGTCGATCTGCTGCTGGGCCAGCGCCTTCAGGCGGCGGCGCAAGCGCACGATGCCGGTGTCGTGCTGGTAGAGGAATTCGCGCAGATTGGCATTGGGCTCCATGGCTTCCACGGCCACGCGGTCCTGCTCGAGCACTTTCCAGTGGCGCTCTTCCAGGCGGTTCTTGTAGAGAAAGCGCCAGGTGTCTCGCTGCCAGCCGCTGACCTTGCGGCAGCGCCAGAAGAACACGCCGGTGGTGTTTTTCTCTTGCGGCACGCAGGCACCGACGATGGTGAAATTGCCGCCAGGGCCGCCCGTCTTGGGGTAGGGGATCTCCAGCAACATCGTGTGGATGTGGCCGGCTTCGCGCCATTCGGTCCAGTCGAAGTTGACGTCCCGCTGCCCCTTCTTTTCGAAAATGAAGCCCTGTGTCTCGGGCAGGTCGCGGATCTGGAAGTCGGCGCTGATGTCGCCTTCGCTCATGGTGTGGGACTGCTTGTGCAGGTAGGCGCCGTGCATCGGGTCCATCACGTTGTCGATCACGTAGCGGTAGTCGCAGCCCCATTCCACGTAGCAGAGGAAGGACGACCACTCCGGCGATGTGAGCTGCTCGGGCAGCACCAGCGGTGGGGCCTGGTCGAGGTGGGGGTCGGTGGCGTTGTAGAGGAAGATGGCGCCATGGCTCTCGTGGACATGGAAGCGGCGGGTCGAGCGCGAACCTTCGAGCTTGCACCCCGGGCTGCCGGGCACGCGGGTGACGGTGCCGTCCTCGCGGACTTCGACACCGTGGTACGCGCAGGCGATGCGGTCGCCCAGGATCACGCCCATGGACAGCGGTGCACCGCGGTGCGGGCAGTGGTCTTCCAGCGCGTGGACCTGGCCGGTCTGGTCACGCCACAGCGCAATCTTGTAACCCAGGCGGCGCAGGGAAACGGGGTTGTCCTTCACGAACGAGGACGGGCAGACGGGAAACCAGAGGTCTTTGAGGCCGCTTTCAAGGGCCTGGCTGACGGGGTCGAGGACAAGGTTGATCGTGTTCATGGGATGCTCCTGTGGTTCCTCAAGCGCCCAGACGGGCCATTTCCTGTTGGTAGAGGTCGGCTGTCCAGGCCTGGCCGTTGGGGCCGGAAGGGCCAGTGGTGTTGAGGTAGGCGACCAGGCCCGCCAGGTCATGGATGCCTTGCGCGAAGGCGCGTTCGATGGCGTCGCCCAGCAGGCTTTCGTAGGCCGTGGGTTCGGCGTCGCGGTGCTGATGGGTTTCGTTGTAGAGGGTGCGTGTGGTCATGGTGGGTTCCTGTCGCAAATGCGTTGTCTCGTGCCTGGGCGGGGCGCCGGCTCAGTTCTTGGGCTTGTCCGTCATGAAGCGACCGCTGGGCGCTTCGGCGTTGTGCTGGCGTCGGGTGTGGCCATCGATGCCCCCCTTGATGGCCCATTCGGCGAACACCGTGGGGCCGGGCGTGAATTCGCGCGGTTGCCAGTCTGCGGTGAGTTCGTCTTCGTCGGTGTAGTACTCCCACAGCGCGCCCGCAGGGCTGTTGAAATACCAGAAGATGGCCGATGAAATGGGGTGTCGGCCCGGGCCGAGCTCGGTGTCCCAGCCGCAGCGCGACATGTGCATGCCACCACCGAACACCTCGTGCACGTCGCGCACCGCGAAGGCGACGTGGTTGAGCCCCTTGCGGGCCTCGGGGGTCTGCAGCAGGAACAGATCGTGGTGGCCGCCGCGCGGGGCGCAACGCAAGAAGTGGCCGCGCCCCGGGTAACGGTCCGAGATCACGAAGCCCAGCACCTCTTCATAAAAGCGTGTGACCGCGTCCAGGTCGGTGACAAAAAACACCACATGGCCGACTTCGATCGGTTGCGCGCTGGCATAAGCGGGACTGGCTTGGTTCAGCCGTGAGCGTTCGGACCAGGTGTTGGTCTTGGCGCAGTCCAGTTCGAGGGCGTGTTTGCGGCTGAGCTGCACGCGCACGGCCAGCCCATTGGGGTCGGTGCAGCCAAAGCGGCCGGCTTGCGCCACGAAGCCGGGTTGGTCGCGCATGGCTGCCCCAATGCGTTGCAGATCGGCTTCGGTTTCAACGCCCCAGACGATCTCGCGCACGGTGGGGTCGGCTTCGACGCCTGGGGGCAAACCGGCCATGGCCGGATCGGCCACGCTGACGCGTCCGCCGTTGAGGGTTTCGAAGACCATCTGCTGGGTCGATTCCTGTACCAGCTTCAAGCCCCAGTCCAGAAAGAATTGCCGGCAACGTGGCAGGTCGTTGGCTGCAAAAGTGAGTTCATCAATGCCTGAAACGCTCATGGGTTTTCCTGAAATGGGGGCGGCTCAGCGCTTGATTTGGGACAAGGGGTGGGACGGCGGGTAGGTGGGGGTGACGGGTTTGGGGTTGCCCACGATCACGCACATCAAGGCTTCTTCGTCACCGATGTTGATCACGCCACGGTAAACACCCACCGGCCAGGAGATCAGGTCGCGCTCGCCGGCTTCCATCTCCCAGCTTTCGCCATTGAGCTCGGCGATCAGTTTGACGCGACCGCGCAGCACAAAGAAGACCTCTTCCACATCGGTGTGGATGTGCAGGGGGCCTTCGGCCCCTGCCGGCAGGATCATGGTTGAAAAGGTGAAGTGTTCGGCCTGGACCGTGTTCTCGTCACTGGCCACGCCGGTGGCGCCTGTGCCCACGTAGCGCATCTGGGCACGCCGGTATTTGGGGTCGTGGTCGGCCTGGAATTTGAGCGCCTCCCAGTCGTAGCGTCGTGTGGCGCGGGTCGCCATACGCGAGGTCATCCAGGCACCCAAATCCATCCCGGGCGGGCATTGGTATGTGCTGTGTTCGGCGGCAGAGGGGGAAGCTGTCATTTTCCGCTCCGTTTGTTTCTTTAATAAAACAATGTTTCCATATTGAAACGTTTGACGGATCATCAACTTTCAATGTGCAAAGGTCAAGAAAAAACCCCCAGTGCCGGTCGGATTTTTGGTGCAGGCAGATGGGCTGCACAAAGCGCCAGCATTTTTGTAAGGATGGGCAACACACGGAAACGGGCAGAATCACGCCCCATGCAATTTGGTTTCCGATTTCTCAGCCATTGGCCTTTGTGGGCTCTGCATGCCATGGGGCATGCCGTGGGCTGGCTGGCCTGGTTGTTGTCTGGGGTGTACCGCCGCCGGTTCATGGACAACGCACGCCAGGCCGGGCTGGGTTTGGCGCAAGTCTGGCCTGCCATCGGCCACGCCGGGGCGATGTCGACCGAGTTGCCGCGCCTGTGGCTGGGGCACCCGGCGCCGGTCCAGTGGACGGGGGACGAGGTGGTGGCTCAGGCTTATGCCAGCGGCCAGGGGGTGCTCTTTTTGACGCCGCACCTGGGTTGCTTCGAGATCACTGCCCAGGCTTTGGCCAGCCGCTTTTCGGCGCAACACGGTGCGTTGACCGTGCTGTACCGTCCGGCGCGCCAGGCCGGATTGGCCCAGGTGATGGAAACCGCCCGCAACCGCCCCGGTCTGGAGGCGGTGCCCACCACCCTGGCCGGCGTGCGCCAGATGATCAAGGCCTTGCGCGCAGGGCGCGCTGTGGGCTTGCTGCCCGACCAGGTGCCGCCTGAGGGCATGGGACAGTGGGCGCCGTTTTTCGGCAAACCTGCGTACACCATGACCTTGGCTGCGCGCCTGGCGCTGCAAACGGGTGCCCGTGTGGTGCTGATCTGGGGTGAGCGCCTGTCTTGGGGGCGCGGCTACCGACTGCACGCCAAAGCACTGAGCCACGCGCTGTCGCCTGATCTCGAGGTCGCGGTGGTGCAGATCAACCAAGCCATGGAACAACTGGTGCTTGATTGCCCAGGGCAGTACCTGTGGGGTTATGCCCGCTACAAAGGGCCGCGCAGCGCCTGAACACACAACGCAAAGGCTGGTTTTGGCTCATCTTCTGATCGCTTTCATGCGCGGCATCGCCCGCTGGCCCTTGCCGCTGGTGCGTGCATTGGGTGCCATGCTGGGCGGCTTGCTGTGGCTGCTGGCCGGACGCCGCCGCCACATTGCCGATGTCAACCTGCGCCTGTGCTTTCCCGAGTGGAGCGCATCGCATCGCCGGCGCATGGTGTGGCTTCACTTTGTGGCGTTTGGCCAATCGGTGCTGGACCGGGCCTGGCTTTGGCATGCCCCCGAGGCTGTGCTGCGCCAGCGCTTGCAATGGACGGGCGATGTGCAGGCCCTGACCGCACCCGGCCCGCTGGTGATGTTTGCCCCCCATTTCGTCGGGCTCGATGCCGGGGGCATGGCGGTGTCGCTGCTGTTCAATCCCTCGCCGGTGGCGTTCATCTTTGTGGCCCAGTCCAACCCGGTGGTTGAGCAGTGGGTGCGTGGCGGCCGTGAGCGCATGGGCAACGCGCGGCCGTATTTCCGCCACGAAGGCATGCGCAAGATCCTGGCCGGTCTCAAGCGTGGCGAGCCGTTGCACCTGTCGCCCGACATGGACTTCAACCGCGATGAATCCATCTTCGTGCCCTTCATGGGGGTGCAGGCAGCCACTGTGCCGTCGTTGTCACGCCTGGCCCGTGTGGCGGGCGGGCGCGTGGTGCCGGTGGTCACGCGCATGACGCCGCAGGGCTACACCATCGAGGCCCATGCGCCGCTGGACCATTTCCCGACCGACGATTTGGCCGCCGACACCGCGCGCATGAACGAACTGCTGGCCGGCCACATTCGCAGCATGCCCGAGCAATACCACTGGGTGCACCGCCGTTTCAAGACGCGGCCCGAGGGTGAGCCAGGGGTTTATTGAGCTTTCAGGAAAGCCCCGATCTCCGCGATCACGCGCTTTGGCTGTTCGTGCAGCACCCAATGCGTGGCCTGGGGCAGCGGGACCACCTTCAGTTCAGGCACAAAGGCCTCCAGCCCTTCGCACAGGCCAGGCAGCAGGGCAATGTCGTCTTGCGCCCAAAGCACCAACGTGGGCACGGCGACGCGCACCGCTTCGGGTGGCAGTGTGATGCTGCTGGGGTCGCTGCCACCGGGCTGGTCGTGGGCAGGGCGCAGGGGCGAGGCGCAGTAGTAGTTGAGCCCGCCTTGCACCCCCAGGTCCCACACGGCGCGGTACTGCGCGCGAACCGCTTCGGTCAGCCAGCCTGCGCCCAGGGGTGCGCCGGGTGCCCCAGGGCGGGCGGTGGCGCCCATGCCTTCGAAAAAGCCGAACAACCGGGCGTGGCCGTTCTCGGTCAGCAGCCGGGCGGCATCGGGGCGCACCAAGAAATTCATGTAGGCGCTGGCGGCTTGCTGCGCCGGGTTGTTTTGCAGTTCGCGCAAGAAAGTGGCGGGGTGAGGGGCGTTGACGATCACCAGCCGTTGCAGGCGCTGCGGGTGTTGGGCGGCCACGGCCCAGGCCAGTGCGCCGCCCCAGTCGTGGGCCACCAGGGCAGCCAGCGCTTGCTTGGGGCCCGATTCGGTATCGATCAAGGCCACGATGTCTTGCACCAGGTGCTTGGCGCGGTAGTCCTGCACCTCGGTGGGGGTGCTGGAATGTTCATAGCCGCGCAGATTTGGCGCTACGCAGCGGTAGCCCCCGTTTTCAGGGCGGGCGAAGTGTTCGAGCACACCGTCCCAGACGAAGGCGGCTTCGGGAAAACCGTGCAGAAACAGCAGCACCGGGCGGCCGCGCTCGCCGCAGGCGCGGCAGCTCAGGGTGATGCCGTGCGGCAGGTCTTGTTGCCAGGTCTCGATCATGGCCACGCTCCAGAGGGCGGTGGCTGGGGAACGAACAGGTTCAGGCGGTCGGCGTGTCGGGCGAGGCAGGTGCGGTGGCGTTGCCTGCTGCCTTGGCCGGGTGGGTCCAGTCCCACAGCAGCTGGGCCACGTCCTCGACACCCTGCTTTTTCAGGGCTGAGAACAGTTTGACCTCACCCCCACCGGCTTGCAGTCGCGCGATCGACAGGGCTTTGGCCTGTTCGGCGCGGGTCAGCTTGTCGGCCTTGGTCAGCACGATCACAAACTTCAGGCCTTGCTCGACGCGGGGGCGGATGATTTCCAGCAGCGCGTCGTCCAGATCGGTCAGGCCGTGGCGTGGGTCGCACAACATGACCACCCCCAGCAGGTTGCTGCGGCTGACCAGGTAGTTGGCCATGACCTGCTGCCAGCGGGCCTTGTCCATCTTGGCCACGGCTGCGTAGCCGTAGCCGGGCAGGTCGGCCAGCACGGCGTCGTGCACCCCTTGCTTGCCCAATGAAAACAGGTTGATGTGCTGGGTGCGGCCGGGCTTTTTGGAGGCAAAGGCCAGCTGTTTTTGCTGCGTCAGGGTGTTGATGCAGGTGGACTTGCCAGCGTTGGATCGGCCCACAAAAGCGATTTCGGGCAGGTCGTATTCGGGCAGGTGGTGCAACTGCGCCGCCGTGGTCAGAAAGCGCGCGGTGTGCATCCAGCCCAGGGGGGTGACGGTGGGGGCGGCGGATGGGGTGGGGCTGGGGGTCATGGAGGGCGGGG
>JACCDU010151069.1_pt1 | contig 12770 bp, 13 predicted proteins | sample 7446081 | NCBI WGS metagenome assembly JACCDU01 (sample SAMN15323447, study PRJNA562643) | freshwater metagenome | isolation source: river surface water | place: USA:Blue River Watershed | collected 2017-08-17 | reverse complement strand
GCCCTTCCTTCCACCTGGCCCATAGTTCCTGTCTTTGCTGTTCAGTCAACCCGCGCTTTCGCCTCTGCATACCGACCCTTTCAACAACATGTTCATCATCATGTTGCTTTGACCGGTTGAACGCAGGAGCGCTTTTTTTAGGATGTCGCGCTCCATCGTAACGCGGCGCAGTTCGCGTTGAAGCCGTTCGACTTCCGTAGCTGCTTCGCTTCGTAGGGGGCGATTAGGCCGCATGTCCAAAACGCCTCCGTGTTCTTGCTTGACCCAGCGTCTGAGCACGCTCGGCTCGATTCCTAGGTCCCGGGCAATATGGGTCACCATGGCGCCTGGCTGTCTGAGCAGCTTTACCGCCTCACGCTTGAACTCGTCCGTGAAGCTCCTTCTTGTTCTCGTCATTGAATTCTCCTGAACACATCATGTCATTGAATGTGTCCGGGAAACTGGGGGAAGCCCAGAGCGATTGTTCAATCGTATCCTGCCCTAAGAATATTGGTGAACATTGCAGAAAACTACGATGTCCGCTTGGCAAGGGTGCGCAGCGCTGGTTCACCCTCCTCACCGTTTTCCAGCGACGAGATCTAGCCCATCGCTCGATCCTCCGCGCTCGGACCCCTGTTTCTGCTCGAGCAGCCTATATAGGTGTGAGCGTGAAATTCCAAGCGAAGAGGCGGCCTTGCTTTTGTTTCCGCCATGATGGCGTACTGCGTCTGCCGCGGCCTGCCGCTCCATTTCTCTCAGGCGAACGAACTTGGCCTGCTCGGCAATTTCGGGCCTGCCGGGAGCTCTAGGGGGCGTGAGGTTCACGGATCTTCTTGTGAAGTGCTTGATGGATAGTGTTTTGCCTGAGGAAAACACCAGGGCCTCTTCGATCTTCTGGCGAAGTTGGCGAATGTTGCCCGGCCAGGATAGCTGAGCCAGATAGGTGGGCACTTCGGATTCGATCGACGGTATTGGCCAGTTGTTCCTGAGGCAGAACAGCCGAACGAAGTGGTCAAGCAACTCCGGAATATCCTCCAGTCGTTCCGAAAGGCTGGGGACGTACAGCGTCACACCAGCGATTCGGTAATAGAGGTCAAGGCGAAATGCTCCACTTTCGACCAGTTCGTCCATCTTGCGATGGGTTGCGGCGATCAGGCGGAAGTCGACCTTTCGGGTTCTGTTTTCACCAAGACGTTCAACGACGTGGTCTTCTAGCACCCGTAGTAGCTTGACCTGGATTTCCGAAGGGATGTCGCCGACCTCGTCCAGGAAGAAGGTGCTTTTGTCCGAAAGTTCGAACTTGCCTACCCGTCCACCACGGTTACTGCCGGTGAAGCTGCCTGGTGCGTAGCCGAAGAGTTCCGACTCTATCAAGCTCGTCGGTAGTGCGGCGAGATTCATGCTCACCAGCTGATTGGATTTTCGGGGGCTCAGTGCATGCAGGGCCTTTGCCACTAATTCCTTGCCTGTTCCGCTTTCGCCCACGATGAGGACCGGGACGTCCAGTTGCGCCACCATCTCGATTTCTTGCTTAAGAGCCTGCATCGGTGCGCTGTGCCCGATGAGCGGGGTTAGTGACTCGTGCTCTTCGCGCAATTGCCCTAGGTGTTCCCTATATTTCTTGACCTCAGCCTGCAACCTAGAAATTTCCTCGTACATGCGTTGCAGCGCTTCAGGGCCCTTGAAGAGGGTGCGCCCGATTACGCCTACCACCTGATGATCCTGGAAGATGGGGATCCGGCTGACGATGCGAGTGGCCCCGCCATCTGCCGTGTAGGGATGACCGATCTCCGCTTTGCCGCTGAGCGCCACTTCAGACATGCGGGAATTTGGAATCACGTCCTGGGCCAGCCGACCGAGCGCCTCGCCTCGTTTAAGTCCCAGCCACTTTTCATGAGTGGGACTGATGTATTGCAGTACGCCCTGTGCGTCGACGACGCTGATGGCATCGTGCGAACTCGTAAGGAAGTGGTTGAGGACCGCGGGCGCGAAAGGCACGCTGAATAAAAAATCCTGCAAGGTGGAGGCGTCGCTCGCGGGCTTGAGCAGGATCAGTAATCGATCATGCAATTCGGCGCAGACGGCGATCAGCTCGTGTTCGGTTGCCAAGGCTAGCACGGCAGGGGCTTGGTCACCATGCAACCAACGTTGGATCGAGGGTTGAAGAGCCGTGCGGATCTCGGTCTCGGTGGCAGATCCCAAGGAGAACAGGATCTCGCCTGTACGTGAGATCAGGCACAGGCCTGTGTAAATTTTGCCGTCATTTGTCTTCATTGGAGACATTTAAAAATCAACATGTGTAGTTTTATGGGTCATAAATTGTACTCATTAAATACAAAACTTGGAAAAATGCTCGCAAATAGGTGGGCACGGCATTTGCTTGTCTCGTAAGGCGTAAATGCAATATCGAATGCATGCTAATAGGAGACATTATGAAATTCAGCAAACGGGTACTGATTGCACTGGGTTGGGGTTTGATTTTGGGAGGAGCAAGTCAAGCCCAGGACTATCCCGTTCGTCCGATCACGCTGATCGTTCCTTACAGCTCCGGCCCGACCGATGCGCAATACCGCAAGCTTGCGGAAATTGCTTCCAAGCAGTTGGGGCAACCCATCGTCGTGGACAACAAGCCGGGTGGCAACGGTACCATCGGTCCTGTGCAGATGTCGCGCACGGCCAAGCCGGATGGCTACACCATTGCTGCGAGCACTGTGTCTCTGCTGCGCCAGCCACATATGCAGAAGGTCGACTGGAATCCCTTGGCGGAGTTCACCTGGATTATTGGCCTGGGCGGCTATACCTTTGCTGTGACGGTGCGGGAGGACTCCCCCTTCAAGACGCTCGCTGAGATGGTGGCCTGGGCCAAGGCCAATCCTGGTCGACTGACATATGGCACGCCGGGGCAGGGCTCGTCGCTGCACTTGTTGATGGAGGAGCTGGCCCAGCAGGCGGGATTTGAGGCCATCCATGTGCCCTACAAAGGGGGCGGGGAGACAACGACGGCTATGTTGGGAGGCCACGTCATGGTCACGCTGAACAACGTTGGCAGTGTCATCTCTCACGTCGAAGCCAAGAAAGTGCGCATCCTCAATATCTTCGATGCGGATCGCCTGGATCGACTGCCGAATGTTCCTACGGCCAAACAGCTGGGCTACAACATCGTTTATTCCTCGCCGTACGGCATTGTCGGACCTAAGAACATGCCGCCAGCGGTGGTCAAGCGGCTGCATGACGCGTTCCGGATTGCCATGGACGATCCGGGCAACAAGGCGTTGCTGGATAGCCTGTATCAGATCGCCTGGTATCGCTCGTCTGCCGACTATGCCACTTGGGCGAACGACGCCTACAAACAGGAGCGTACGTTCGTGGAACGCGCCGGAATGCTGGTCAAGTAAACGGACGCGACATGAGTTCCAGAAAAGCGGTGATCCTCGGAGCCGCCGGAATCCCCTGCGGAAGGATTCAAGCGCCCCCCGACCAGGATCTGCAGATCCTTGAGCATGAAATCCTGGCCGGCTGCGTGCTGGATGCTGTGAGCCGTGCCGGCGTCACCAAGGAGGCCATTCAGGCCATGGTGTTCTGCCATCCCCGGCCCTACACGCAGCAGCTCTATTTCGGCACCTTCATGGCCAATTACATGCGATTGGCTACCAATGGCGTCGTCATGGAGGTGGTGGGCAACGGCATGACCGGTGGTTTGGCGTTTGACCAAGCGGCTCAGATGATCGAGTCGGGGCGAGCGGACGTGGCGCTGGCGCTCGGAGTGAACTTCGAGACGGCCATTGGAAGCGCTGAGCACATGAACCGCTCCATGCGCGCTACCGGCGATGTCGCCTTTCACACGCCTTTCGGCTTCACGCCGATCTCGTGGTACGCCATGGACGCCATGCGCTACATGCACGAGTACAAGTACACCCGTGCCGACATCGCCAGCGTAGCGGTGAAGAACCGGTATCACGCGTCCATGAATCCATTGGCGCAGTACCGAGAGAGGGTCACCCTGCAGGACGTGCTTGAGCAGCGCCCCATCGTCGAGCCTTTCGGGCTCTTCGAGGTTCCTCCTCGCTCTGATGGCGCAGCCTGCATCGTGCTGGCCAGCGAGGACTATGCTCGTAGCCTGCAACGTCCTTATGCGCGTGTCATCGGTCGCGGTTTCCATCACGAGGGCGCCCACCAGATTTCCGAAGTGCCATCGGACATGATTGCGTTCCAGTCGGCACGCCTAGCCTCGGCGCAGGCATACACCGAAGCCGGCGTGCAGCCGCAGGACATCGATTTCGCCGAACTCTACGCTCCTTGCACCATCGTCGAGGTGCTGGTCAGCGAAGCCATGGGATTTGCCGCGAAGGGCGAGGGTGCTCGCTGTGCGGTTGCAGGTGAAACAACGCTGGGTGGACGGATTCCCATCTGTACTTCAGGCGGCCTCATCGCCAGAGGCCACCCGCCGTTTATCACACCCTTGTACTCGTATGTAGAAGCTTATGAGCAACTGACCGGCCAGGCCGGCGGGCGGCAGGTCCGCGATGCCGAACTCGGTGTCACGGCTTGCGAACTCGGCAACTACAACGCAGCTCTCGTGCATGTCCTGGAGACCGTGTCATGACCGGGAACCACGCCATGAAGTTCGTCCGAATGGACGCACCCATGCCCTATCCGCCTAAGCGGTCGGCGTTCACGTCCATCTTCTGGCAGGAGCTGGAGCGGGGCGTTTTCCAGACCACGCAGTGTGACAGTTGCGGTCGGATGTCCTTTCCTCCCAAGCCTTTCTGCCCACATTGCTGGAGCCGGACGATCCACTGGTCCGTGTTGGCGCCCCAAGGTGTCGTCTACTCCGCTACCCGGATCCATGCCTCACCCCAACTGTTCAGGGCCGAGAGCCCCTATCTGGTCTGCATCCTGGACCTGCAGGATGGCGTACGCCTTGCGACTAAGTTGCTTAGCCAGTCGCCCCCGGCCGAGGTGATCGGCCGCCGAGCAGAGCTTGTTGTTCAGCGTTATGCCGACGGACCGCTATTCGCAGCCCAGTTGCTAGAGCCCTAACTTCATGATGATCCAAACTCCTTCAAGAACCCTGAATCCTGCCAGCACGCTGAAAAGATTGCTGGCTCCGCAAAGTGTTGCGATAGTTGGCGCCAGCGAGAAAGAGGGCGCTTTCTCCAGTCGGACTCTTGAAAACCTGGCGGGTTACCAGGGGCGAATCCATCTGGTCAATCCCAAATATGAGCGGCTCGGCGAGCGCGTTTGCCATGCAAGCCTTCGTGCGCTTCCAGAAGTCCCCGACTGTGTGGTGATCGCCGTGCCTTGGCAGGCTGTCGTCAACGAGGTACGTGCCGCGGCTGACGCCGGTGCAGGCGGTGCCATCGTGTATGCCTCCGGATTTGCAGAAACCGGACTGCCCGAGCGCATTGCGCTGCAGGATGAAATCGCACGCATTGCCCACACCAGCGGCATGCGCGTGCTCGGCCCGAATTGCTTGGGCATCGCCAACAACGCTCTGGGAGCGGGCTTGCTGTTCCAGATGGGCTACGCCAGTCTGCCGCGCGGCCGCGGGCGTGTGGGCCTGGTCAGTCAGTCTGGCGCACTCGGCTATGCCATGCTGCAGGGTGCGATGCATGGTCTGTCCTATAGCCATCTGCTGACAGCCGGTAATTCTTGTGACGTGGACACACTGGACCTTGTCAACTACCTGATCGAGGATGAGAGTTGCCAATCAATCGCCTGTATCTTTGAAGCCGCAGGCGATGCGCAGCGGCTCATGATGTTGGCCGAGCGGGCCTGGGAGTGTGGCAAGCCCGTCATTATCTACAAGACGGCGGTGGGAGAAGTCGCTGCGGCTGCTGCGCAGTCGCATACCGGGAGTCTGGCGGGGTCCTCGCAGGCTTTCGACGCGGCCCTGCGTCGCGGCCGCCTGATCGCGGCAAACTCCCTGGCCGAACTGGCGGAAATGGCAGATTTCTTTGCCAAAGCGCCACCACCCAAGGCCACCGGCGTGGCGGTCATGGCAACCTCGGGCGGGGCGGCCATCATGTGCGCTGATGCCGCGAGCAATCATGACGTGCTCTTGCCGCAGCCGGCACCTGCAACGCAAGAGATCCTGGATGCTGTCGTACCGGAGTTCGGCTCCGCACGCAATCCTTGCGACATCACGGGTCAGGTCCTCAACAGTCCACAAGACTTCGAAGCCTGCGCTCGCGCGATGCTGGTCGACCCTGTCTATGGTGCGTTGGTTCTGCCCCAAGTGACTGCTGGCCAGAAGATGGCCGATCACCGCTGTCCAGTGGTTTCCGAGCTGGCGCGTACAGCACAGAAGCCGGTGTGCGTGGTCTGGTTGTCAGACTGGCAGGAGGGACCGGGCGCGGCCACCTATGCCGCTGACGAACGTATCGGCTTCTTCAGGGATACGGAGCGCTGCTTTCGCTCCCTGGCTCTGTGGCAGGCTTGGCACGAGGCACGCCGAACGCCGGTCAGTTTCTCGGCCGAAGCTCAGACCCCGAGAGCAGACCAGGAAAGACTGAAACACGCACGAGCCTTGCTTGATGCGAGTGGACAACAGGTCGTGACGGAGTCACCAGCCAAGAAGCTATTGGCGCTTTATGGATTGCCCGTGGTGGCGGAGCAAGTCGCCGAAAGCCTGGAGCAACTCGATCGTCTGGCAAGCGGTTTGGGGTACCCCCTGGTCCTCAAGATGGACGTGCCTGGAGTGGCGCACAAGTCTGAGCTGGGTTTGGTCCAGGTCGGACTGAAGGATGTGGGAGCTTTGCGTGACGCGGCTCGGCAGATGTGGGACTCCTTGCCCGCAGCAGGCCTGCCGCAGACTGGTGCCCGTTTTCTCATTCAGCCCATGGTGCGTAGTCACATGGAGTTGATGTTGGGCATGAAGCGCGATCCAGTGTTTGGCCCGCTCATCATGGTGGGGCTGGGTGGAATCTGGGTGGAGATTTTCAGCGACGTGGCCACGGAACTTGCTCCAGTCGACCAGCGTACCGCAGCCCGCATGATCGCCGGGCTCAAGACGTATCGCTTGCTCGAGGGCTATCGCGGAAAACCGGGTGTGAATTTGGATGAGCTGGCCGCGCTTGTCGTCGACTTTTCCCGCATGTGCACGGAGCTTGCCGACGACATCGAAGAGATCGACATCAATCCCGTGCTTGCGATGCAGCAGGGGCTGGTCGCGGTCGATGCCCTGCTCATCAGGCGGCAGGATCTTGCATAAGGAAAGCAGCATGGGGTGGCATTTCGAAGATTTCGAGGCTTTTCGCGATGCGGTGGAAACCCCATCGCAGATAGTTACGGCGGCCGACGTGCTGGCCTTTGCGCAGCTGTCGGGGGATACCAATCCATTGCATGTGGATCCCGAGTACGCCAAGAAGACTCCCATGGGACAACCGGTAGCTCATGGACTGCTGGTGTTGTCCATCGCAACCGGCCTCTCGGCGCAAGCTGGTCAGATGCAGGGTACGGCGCTGGCATTCCTGGGGATGGAAAGCTGGACTTTTCGCGCCCCCGTATTTTTCGGCGACAGCATCCGTCTGCGCTGGTCAGTGGCTGAGACGCGCCGTACCTCCTCGGGCAAATCCGGCGTGGTCAAGAGGCAGATGGAAATACTTAATCAGCACGACGAGATTGTCCAGACGGGAATCTTTTCCACGCTGGTGATGACACGGCACGCGACAGCGGGCCAAACATGAACGACAGAACGCAAGGAAAGTAGAACATGGCACGACAAGACTGGAACACCTTCGGTTTCACCGAGCAGCAATGCATGATGCGGGACTCGGTGTTGGACCTGCTGCAAGCGAAGTTACCGCCGGAGAAAATCCGTGAGCTGGACCGTGAAGGGAAATTCCCCTTTGAGGCCTATCAGGCCTTAGCCGATGCCGGCTGGATGAGCCTGCCTTTTTCGGAGGCTGATGGAGGCGCCGGCGGCACCCACAAGGACCTGGCGGTGCTGGTCGAGGCCATGGCGTACCACTACGCCAGCGTTGCCACCGCCTACCTGACCACCGTCATCTACGCCGGGCAGCATATCGCCCTGCATGGCAGCGATGCACTCAGGAAGAAATATCTGCCGGGCATCATGGACGGCAGCATCCGTATGGCGATCGCTTTGACCGAGCCGGGAGCGGGGTCGGATGCGGCGGCCATCACCACGCGTGCCGAACGCCGTGGGGATAAGTACATTGTGTCCGGCCAGAAGCTCTATATCACCTGTGCCCATGTCTCCCAATACCTGGTGGCAGCTGTGCGTACCGGCGATCCTGCTGCGCTCGAACACCGTGGTCACAAGGGCATCAGCATGCTGCTGATCCCGACGGATGCCAAGGGTGTGGACATCCGCATGCTCGACACCTTGGGGCGTCGAACTACGCGTGCCAACGAGGTGTTCTTTGACCAGGTCGAGGTGCCGGTGGAGAACCTGATTGGCGAAGAAAACAAGGGTTGGCGCGGTTTGATGAAGTGCTTGAACATGGAGCGCATGTGCCTGGCTGCGGCCGGAGCGGGCAACATGCAGCATGTCATCGACTATGCGAAGGACTATGCGGTAGACAGGGTCCAGTTCGGCCAGTCCATCACGAAGTTCCAGGCCGTGGCGCACAAGTTCGCCGACATGCGCATCAAGGCCGAGGTCACGCGCTTGATGACGATGCGCGTGGCCGAGATGCTGGACGCCGGAGTCGAGCCGCGCATCGAGACCGCGATAGCCAAGGTGGTCGCCACCGACAACGATTTCGACTGTGCCAATCTGGGTATGCAGATCATGGGGGGCGCCGGCTACATGATGGAGCACGACATGCAACGCTTTTTCCGCGATTCACGCATCGGTCCTGTCGGCGGCGGCGCCAACGAAATCCAAAAAAATATCATTGCACAACTGATGGGGCTGTGACATGAAGCAAGTTGAATGTGATGTCCTCGTGGTTGGAGCCGGCGCAGCCGGATTGACCGCTGCCTTTACTGCGGCCTTTCACGGCCTGAAGGTCATCGTGGCCGAAAAGGAACCCGTGTTCGGTGGAACTACCGCCTACTCGGCCGGTGTGATCTGGATTCCCGGCAACAGCCTGGCCAAGTCGGCCGGACTTCAGGACAGCCCTGACCAGGTCCTGCGCTACATGCAGGAAGAAGCCGGTTCGGCATTCGATGAGTCCAAGGCGCGCGCTTTCGTCGAGCAGGCGCCTCAGATGCTCGACTTCATGCTGCAGAACAGCCATGTCCGCTACCAGCTGATCGCCAATTGGGCAGACTATCACCCGCTGCGTCCAGGCGCTTCGGCAGGTGGCCGCTCCCTGCTGCCAGAACCTTTCGACGGTCGTTTGCTGGGAAAGGATTTCCACCTCCTGCGATCGCCCATACGCACGATGATGCTGTTTGGCGGAATGTCGGTGTCCCGCTCCGACATTCCACATCTCTTCAATGCCACCCGCTCCGTGAAATCAGGGCTGCACGTCCTCAAGATGCTGTTGCGCTACGCAAAAGACAGGATCAGTTGGTCGCGCGGTACGGCCATCGCGAACGGCAACGCGCTGGTGGCCCGACTGGTGCATTCGCTCAATGAGCAAGACGTACCGATCTGGACCGACTCGCCGGTCGTTTCGCTGTCGCGCGATGCGGGTCGCGTCAGTGGTGCCACGTTGATCCGTAATGGGGAACGGATAGCTGTGCAGGCGCGCAAGGGCGTCATCCTGGCCTCGGGCGGTTTTCCCCGCAACGACAAGCTGCGCAGTACCCACTATGCGCACATTGCGCAGGGCAAGAACCACACACCGCTGGCTCCGCCTGGCAACACCGGGGACGGTGCGCGCATGGCCATCGAGCTGGGGGCCGGCTTTGCCCGTACGGCCTCCAATCCTGCGGCCTGGGCACCGGTCTCGTTGGTGCCCAACCCGGACGGCAGCACTACTCCCTATCCCCACTTCATTGATCGCTGCAAACCAGGCTTCATTGCCATCGACCCTCGGGGCCGGCGATTCGCCAATGAGGCCGACTCTTACCACGACTTCGTGCCGGCCATGATCAGTGCCTGCGCCAATGATCCGGAAATCTATTCCTACCTCATCTGTGATCATCGAACACTGCGTCGTTATGGTATGGGGGTGGTCCCGCCCTTCCCCATGCCCATCGGGAAGTATCTACGGTCAGGCTACCTGATCCGTGGCGCCTCGATCCAAGAGTTGGCGGACAGGCTGAGCATCGACCCTGTGGTGTTGGACGCCACGGTACGGCGTTACAACAGCTACGCCGAACGAGGCCAGGATCCTGACTTTGGCAAGGGCTCCAATGTCTACAACCACTTTGGCGGCGATCCGAAATGCCAGCCCAATCCCAACTTGGCACCTATCGTTGATGGCCCTTTCTACGCTGTGCGTCTGAGTCCAAGCGACCTGGGGACTTTTCAGGGCCTGGCCACGGATTCCTCGGCACGGGTCCTGCGCGCCGAGGATCAGCAGCCCATCCCGGGTTTGTATGCGGTTGGCAACGACATGGCCAGCGTGATGGGTGGCGCCTATCCAGGTGCCGGCATCACCATCGGACCTGCCATGACATTCGGCTATATCGCCGCCAGGGATCTGGCGCGTACCTGAGGGGGCTCGGACACGGCTCGCGTTGCAAGATTGGGCAACACGAGTCGTGTCCCACTCACAAGAAGAATTGCTTCAGATGAACCTGTTGAAATCGATCTGGCCCTTGCTGCCGTTCAGCCTTGCGTTGCTGCTGGCATTGAGCCTGGCCCGGGATGCGTCTGCGCTTGATCTAAAGCAGAAATTTATCGGTGGGCTGGCCCTGCTCGCGATGACCTATTTCTGGATTCTGTTCTGTGAGAAGGTCGCACACGATCCCGACAGCATGTGAGTGATCCTGCTGGGTTCAAGCTCGGGCGGGCAACAGGGTACCTATGCATTCTCTGAAGCCGATGCGTGCGGCTCCGTCCCGTAGGCAGTATGCGCGCAGCACGATGGTGTCCCCGTCTTGCAGAAAAGAACGGGTTTCGCCGCAAGGCAGACTGATCGGGTTTTTGCCGCTCGTGGTCAGCTCCAGCAGCGCTCCGGCCTAGTCCAGTGTCGGGCCTGAGAGGGTGCCGCTACCGAACAGATCGCCTGGTTGCAGATTGCAACCGTTAATTGTGTGGTGTGCCACTAGCTGGGCGATGGTCCAGTAGGCGTGGCGGTAGTTGGTCTGCACGAGCCGGTGCGGCTCCTCGCCGGTCTCCTTCATCTTCGCGGTCTGGATCAGTGCTTCCAGCTGGATATCCAGCGTACTGGGCTACTGCCGGTTCAGTTGACACCGACCTAAGCCTTTTGAGCTTCCTCGAACTGTATTGGACTGACGTAGCCCAGTGTTGAATGCCTGCGCGTGGGGTTGTAGAACCGCTCTATGTAATCGAACACATCCGCGCGGGCCTGCTCGCGTGACCGGTCGACCTTCCTGGCCGTGCGCTCGGTCTTGAGCGAGCTGAAGAAGCTTTCCATGGCCGAGTTTTCCCAAACTTCATCCGCACGGCTCATACTGCATGTGATGCCATGCTCCTTGAGCAGCTGCTGGAAGTGGGTACTCGTGTATTGACTGCTTTGGTCCGAATGATGCAGCAGTGCCGCGGGTTTGCCTCGCCGCCACACGGCCATCATCAGTGTATCGACCACCAGTTGCGACGTCATGCTCTGCTGCATAGATCAGCCCACGATACGCCTGGAATACAGGTCGAGCACCGCAGCCACGTACAGCCAACCCTCGGCTGTCCAGAAGTAGGTGAAGTCCGCCACCCACTTCTGGTTGGTGCCATCCGCCTGAAACTGCCGATCCAGCTGGGGCCTGGCCCGCAGCGCTTGCGCACGCATGAGCCGCTCGATGCGGTGCAGTCCGCAGCTGTGGCCCAGCTCCAGCACATCCCGCCATACGCGTCGCGCACCGTAGATACGGTCGCTGGCCACAAAGCTTTGGTGTACCTGAGCACCGAGCATCTCGTCGCTCAGACTCCTTGGGCTTCTGGGATGTACCAGCCAAGCGTAAAAGCCCCCACGCGAGACACCGAGCACCTCGCACATCAGATTGACCGGCCAGGCCCCTCGGTGTTTCGCCGCGTAGCCGAACTTCACATCGACTCCTTCGCGAAGTAGGCAGCGGCTTTTTCAAGATGTCGCGCTCCATCCTGAGCTTAGCCACCTCTTTGCGCAGTCTGGTAATCTCCGCATCCTGCACCTTTTGCTTGCCCTGGCCGGGAAACGCCTCTTGTGGCGCCTCGCGCAACTCTCGCACCCATTTGCGCAGAACGTTTTCATGAACATCCAGGTCCTTGGCTGCATGGGGCACCGACACCCCGCGCTGCGTGACCAGTTTCACAGCCTCAAACTTGAACTCTCGGCTGAATTTCCTTCTTGTGACCATTTGCCACCTCTAGTTTCATCTTCCACCTTAACAAGGTGTCATCGAAACCGGCAACAGCCCAAGCAGACGACTCCAGTCACCACATTGACAACGAGTGGTCTTGAAAGCGGCCCTCAAGCTGCGAGTGAATTGAAGACTCCTTGGGAGTGGTTCCAGATGATTACGTCTGATGGGTGTTGAGTGGAGCTGCCAAGGCGTTCCCATTACAATCACCGCTCATTCACTCTCTAGCGCTACCTAGCATCATTGAGCGTGAATAGAAAGTTGGTCAGTGGCCCTCCACCCGCTACCAGACACCATTCAACTGCACAGACGCCGGAACGGCGAAAAAGCTGTGCTATACTAGAGGTCTTGTGCGGCTGTAGCTCAGTTGGATAGAGTACTTGGCTACGAACCAAGGGGTCGTGGGTTCG
>JACCDU010269973.1_pt1 | contig 12773 bp, 9 predicted proteins | sample 7446081 | NCBI WGS metagenome assembly JACCDU01 (sample SAMN15323447, study PRJNA562643) | freshwater metagenome | isolation source: river surface water | place: USA:Blue River Watershed | collected 2017-08-17 | reverse complement strand
CGCGGCCCGCCTGAACAAGCAGATCGCCGACGACCTGGGCATCAGCATCAAGACGGTGGAGGCGCACCGCGCCAACATCATGGAAAAGCTCAACGCCAACACCGTGGCCGACCTGCTCAAGATCGCGCTGGGCAAGGACGCGGTCAAGGCCTGAGCCCCAAACCTCCCCCACAAACGCCCGCGCCTGTCGGGCGTTTTGCATTTTTCACCGACTTTCTTCACGATTCGCGAGACCCACCATGAGCGCCCAACTGATCGACGGCAACCAACTCTCCAAGCAACTGCGCGCCGATGTCGCCGCGCGCGCCCAGGCCCTCAAGGCCCGGGGCGTCACGCCGGGGCTGGCCGTGGTGCTGGTCGGCGACAACCCGGCCAGCCAGGTCTATGTGCGCAACAAGGTCAAGGCCTGCGAAGACAGCGGCCTGCACTCGGTGCTCGAAAAATACGATGCCGACATGAGCGAAGCCGCCCTGCTGGCCCGCGTTGAAGCGCTCAACCAGGACCCGGCCATCCACGGCATCCTCGTGCAGTTGCCGCTGCCCGCGCACATCGATGCGCAAAAGGTCATCGAGGCCATCAGCCCCGCCAAGGACGTCGACGGCTTTCACATCGCGAGCGCCGGCGCCCTCATGACCGGCATGCCGGGTTTTTGGCCCTGCACGCCTTATGGCTGCATGAAGATGCTCGAGAGCATCGGCTACGACCTCAAGGGCAAGCACGCGGTGGTGATCGGCCGCAGCAACATCGTGGGCAAGCCCATGGCACTCATGCTGCTGCAACAAGACGCCACCGTCACCATCTGCCACTCGCGCACGAAGGACTTGAAGGCCCAAACCCTGCAGGCCGATGTGATCGTGGCCGCCGTGGGCAAGCGCCATGTGCTCACGGCCGACATGGTCAAGCCCGGCGCCGTGGTGCTCGACGTCGGCATGAACCGCAACGACGAAGGCAAGCTCTGCGGCGATGTCGACTTCGACGGTGTCAAAGAGGTCGCCGGCTACATCACCCCCGTGCCCGGTGGCGTGGGCCCCATGACCATCACCATGCTCTTGGTCAACACCCTTGAAGCCGCTGAACGCGCCGCCAAATAAGGTCCATGAGGAGCCCCATGAACAACCCCCTGCTCGACACCGCCGACCTGCCGCTGTTTGACCGCATCGCGCCCGAACACGTGGCGTCCGCCATGGACACCCTGCTGGCCGAGGCCGATGCGGCGCTGGCCCGCGTCACCGCGCCCGACTTCCCGGCCCGCTGGACCGAGATCGCCCAAGTGCTCGATGTGGCCACCGAGCGCCTGGGCCGCGCCTGGGGCGCCGTCAGCCACCTCAACAGCGTGGCCGACACGCCCGAGTTGCGCGCCGCCTACAACGCCGCCCTGCCCCGCGTGACCGAGTTCTGGACGCGCCTGGGCAGCGACGAACGCCTGTATGCGAAATACAAGGCCATCGCCCCCGCCACGCTCAACGCCGAGCAGGCCCAGGCCCACCGCAACGCGCTGCGCAACTTCGTGCTGGGCGGCGCCGAGCTGCAGGGCGAGGCCAAGGCGCGCTATGCCGCCATTCAGGAGCGCCAGGCCGAGGTTTCGCAAAAATTCAGCGAAAACACGCTCGACGCCACCGACAAATGGTCGCTGCACGTGGACCCCAGCGAACTGGCGGGCGTTCCGCAAGACGTGGTCGACGCGGCGAAGGCCGCCGCCGACAAAGACGGCCAGAGCGGCCGCGCCAAACTCACGCTCAAGATGCCGTGCTACCTGCCGGTGATGCAGTTCGCCCACAGCAGCGCGCTGCGCGAGCAGCTCTACCGCGCCTACACCACGCGCGCCTCCGACCAGGCCGAGGGCGAGGGCCGCCAATACGACAACACCGCGCTCATGCAGGAGATCCTGGCGCTGCGCCAGGAAGAAGCGCTGTTGCTCGGTTACGCCAACTTCGCCCAGGTCTCGGTCGTGCCCAAGATGGCCGAGTCGCCCGAAACCGTGATGGCCTTTTTGCGCGAACTCGCAGCCAAGGCCAGGCCCTACGCCGAAAAAGACCTGGCCGACCTGCGCAGCTTTGCCCGCCAGGAACTGGGTTTGTCCGGCGAACTCCACGCCTGGGACGTGCCCTACCTGAGTGAAAAGCTCAAAGAGGCGCGCTACAGCTTCAGCGAGCAGGAGGTCAAGTCCTACTTCACCGCGCCCAAGGTGCTGGCCGGCCTGTTCCAGATCATCGAAACGCTGTTCGAGGTCAGCATCCGCAAGGACGAGGCCCCGGTCTGGCACCCGGCCGTCGAGTTCTACCGCATCGAACGCGAGGGACAACTGGTCGGGCAGTTCTATCTCGACCCGCCCGCGCGCGCCGGCAAACGCGGCGGCGCCTGGATGGACGACGTGCGCGGGCGCTGGCTGCGCCCCGACACCGGCACGCTGCAAACCCCGGTCGCGCACCTGGTGTGCAACTTCGCCGAGGGCGTGAACGGCAAGCCGCCGCTGCTCACGCACGACGACGTGATCACCCTCTTCCATGAATTCGGCCATGGCCTGCACCACATGCTCACGCAGGTGAATGAGCGCGATGTCTCGGGCATCAGCGGCGTCGAGTGGGACGCGGTCGAACTGCCCAGCCAGTTCATGGAGAACTTCTGCTGGGAATGGTCGGTGCTGCGCCACATGACCGCGCACGTCGACTCGGGCGAGCCGCTGCCGCGCGCGCTCTTTGACAAGATGCTGGCGGCCAAGAATTTCCAGAGCGGTTTGCAGACGCTGCGCCAGATCGAGTTCGCGCTGTTTGACATGCGCCTGCACGCCGAGCACAACGGCTCGCGCGATCTGCAGGCCCTGCTGGCCGAAGTGCGCAGCGAGGTCGCGGTGCTCATGCCGCCGTCCTTCAACCGCATGGCCCACACCTTCAGCCACATCTTCTCGGGCGGCTATGCGGCGGGCTACTACAGCTACAAATGGGCCGAGGTGCTCAGCGCCGACGCCTACGCAGCCTTCGAGGAGACCGCGAGCCCCGAAGGCCTGCCCAGCATCGACACCGGTCGCCGCTACCGCCAGGCCATTTTGGAAGCCGGCGGCAGCCGCCCTGCGCTCGAATCGTTCAAGGCCTTCCGCGGCCGCGAGCCCCGCCTGGACGCCCTGCTGCGCCACCAGGGCATGGCCTGAGGCCAACGAAAAAGCCCCGTTTTCTTTCGAAAACGGGGCTTGTCTGTTTGGTAGGCGCGATTGGACTCGAACCAACGACCCCCACCATGTCAAGGTGGTGCTCTAACCAGCTGAGCTACGCGCCTGCAAGCTTTGCATTGTAGCAGGATTTTCAGCGCCTTCTCGCGTTGCGCACCCCATTGACCGCTTTGAGGCTGAGCAGCACACGCGGCAGCAGGCTGGCGTCGGGCGTTTCCACGGTGAAGGTCATCCAGGCCATGCCCTTGATCGATTGGGTCTGCACGCCGATCACATTGATCTTTTCCTTGGAGAAGACTTCGGAGATGTCGCGCAACAGGCCCTGGCGGTCGAGCGCCTCGACCGCGACGTCCACCGGGTAGACCGCCGCATCCTTGCCCTGGCCATGCTCGCCCCAGCGCACCTCGATCACGCGCTCGGGCGCGCGCGTGGCCAGTTCGCGGAAGTTGCTGCAGTCCTGGCGGTGGATGCTCACGCCCTTGCCACGCGTGACGAAGCCGCTGATCGCATCGGGCGGCGCAGGCTTGCAGCAACGCGAAAGCTGGGTCAGCAGCGAACCGACCCCAACCACCAGCACGCCCGAGGCGCTCTTGTGGCGGCTGCCGCGCGTGGAGCGGCGCAGCACCATCTCGTCGGCGCTGGGCGCGGGCTCGGGCGGCTTGAGCAGCACCTCGATGTTGCGCAGCGAATACTCGTCCTTGCCCACCACTTCGAACAGGCCGTCGGCCGATTTGAAGCCCAGCTGATTGGCCAGGTCTTCGAGCTTGATGGCGGTGCGCCCTTCCCTTTGCAAGAGCTTTTCGACCGCCTCGCGGCCGCGTGCGATGTTTTCGGCGCTGATCTGCGCGTTGAACCAGGAACGCACCTTGGAGCGCGCCCGGTGGCTGGCCAGAAAGCCCAGTTCGGGGTTGAGCCAGTCGCGCGAAGGGCCGCCCTCCTTGATCGCGATGATTTCCACGGTCTGGCCGTTGGCCAGCGGCGTGCTCAGCGGCACCATGGCGCCATCGACCTTGGCGCCGCGGCATCGGTGGCCCAGGTTGGTGTGCACCGTGTAGGCGAAGTCGATGGGCGTGGCGCCCTGCGGCAACTCCACAATGGCCGCGTCGGGCGTCAGCACATAGATCAGGTCGTCGAACAGGCCGCGCTCGCTGGCCGAGCCCGAGAGGTCGCGCTCCCAGGCCAAAAGCTGGCGCAGCACCGCGATCTTGGCGTCGTAGGCGCTGCTGGCGCTCACGCCCTGGTAACCCTTGGTGCCGGCCTCCTTGTAGGCCCAGTGCGCGGCCACGCCGTGCTCGGCATGCTCGTGCATCTGGCGCGTGCGGATCTGGATCTCGATGGGTTTGCCATCGGCATCGCGCACCACGGTGTGCAGCGACTGGTAGCCATTGGGCTTGGGCCGCGCGATGTAGTCGTCGAACTCTTCGGGCACCGGCACAAACTGTTCGTGCACCCAGCTGAGCACCTGGTAGCAGTCGGCCACCGCGGGCACCACCACGCGCAACGCGCGGATGTCGAACACGCGCTCGAAGGGCAGCGACTTGCCGCGCATCTTCTTGACGATGCTGTAGATGTGCTTGGGCCGGCCGCTGACCTCGGCGGCCATGCCCTGGCTTGCGAGCGCCTCGGCGATGCGCGTGCACAGCGCGGCCATGCCCTGCTCGCGCTCGGTGCGTTTTTCGTCGAGCAGGCGGGCGATCTGCTTGTACGTATCGGGCTCGAGGAAACGGAAGGACAGGTCCTCCATCTCCCACTTGATCTGCCAGATGCCCAGGCGGTTGGCCAGTGGTGCGAACACCTGCAGCGACTCGCGTGCCAGCGCTGGCGCCACAGGCTGTTTGCTGGCCGCGCAGTGGCGCAGGGTCTGCAGGCGCGAAGCCAGGCGCAGCATGACCACGCGCAGGTCGCGCGAAAACGCGAGCAGCATCTTGCGCACGTTCTCGGTTTGCAGCTTGGGGTCGTCCTGCAGCTGGGCCTCGGCCTGCGCCGCCCGCGACAGGCGCTGCACATGCAGCAACTGGTTGGCCTGCAGGGCGAGCTGCGCCAGGTTGTCGCCAAAGGCCTTGGCAATCACTTCCTGCGGCTTGTTCAGGTGCGGGCAGGCATAGACCAGGTAACTGGCCGCCTGCATGTCCTCGGAGCCACCGATCTCGGCCAGGATGCCCGCCACCGCCTCGGCGTGCGCCCAGATGTTCTCGCCAGTGTCGAGCTGCTCGCTGTCCAGCAGTGCGCGGGCGAAGCTGCGCGCGCGCGCGAGCGTGTCCTGGCCCGATGGCGCGCTGGCGGTGGCCTGCAGCACCGCGGGCGAAGACAGGGGGAAGGCGCCCAGGTGGCTCATGGCGCGGACCGGAGCAAAAAGCCCAGCAGCGCCTCGATCTGTTCGGGCGCGGTCAGGGTCGGGGCATGGCCCACGCCAGGCCATTGCAGCAGTTGCGCATGCGGCCCGCGCTGGGTCATGGCCAGCGCGTTCTCGGGCGTGAGCAGGTCCGAGTCCATGCCGCGGATCAGCAGGACCTCGGCCTGGATCTGGTCGTACAGGCCCCAAAGCGCCGCTTCGGCCTGCTGGGCGACCTGGGGCGTGAGGGCGCGGATCGGCTCGCCGATCGCAGGGTCGTAATGCAGGGTCAGCCCGCCTTCGGGGTGCGGGCGCACCATGTGGGCGCACAGTTCGAGCCAGATGCCCTCGGGCACGGGGCCAAAGCCGGGCGCGAGCGCGCGCAGCGCGGCCGCGGCCTGCGCCAGGTCGGCATAGCGTCCGTAGCGCCCCACAAAGGCCTGCATGTTCTGCACCGAGGCCCAGGTGATGGCCGGCCCCACATCGTTGAGCACCAGGCGCCGGATCGGCGCGGGCAGGGGCAGCTGGGGCTGGCCCGCGAGCACCATGCCGATCAGCCCACCCATGCTGGTGCCGACCCAGTCGAGCGTGGTGATCGGCGCGCGCTGCTGCAGCGCGGCCAGGAGCGCCAGCATGTCGCTCGCGTACTGCGGCACCTGGTACAGCGCCGCCTGCGGCAACCAGTCGCTGCGGCCGCGCCCGGCCACATCGGGGCAGACCACCTGCAGCGCACCGCCCGCGCGCTCGACAAGGGCCTGCGCCAGACGGTCGAAGTCACGGCCCTGGCGTGTGAGGCCGTGCACACAAACCACCACATGCGGGGCCTGGGCATCGCCCCAGGACCACCAGGCCATGCGGTGCTGGCCCTCGGGGTGGGGGCAGCTCACCTGGTCAAAACGGGGGGACAGCATGGCGGGCATCACAAACGGAAACAAAGGCAAACGGGCGTCGGCCGGGGGGCTCGGCACTCGCGTCATAATGGATTTTTCACCATCGTAATGGATACGGAGAAGACAGCATGCTCAAAGGCAAAACGGCCCTCGTCACAGGCTCCACCAGCGGCATCGGTCTGGGCATCGCCAAGGCCCTGGCCGCGCAAGGCGCCAACATCGTGCTCAACGGTTTTGGCGATGTCGAGGGCCCCAAGGCCGAGGTGGCTGCGCTGGGCGTCAAGGTGGCCTACCACGGCGCCGACATGAGCCGCGCCAGCGAAATCGAAGCCATGATGCAGTTCGCCGCCGACACCTTTGGGCGCGTCGACATCCTGGTCAACAACGCTGGCATCCAGCATGTGGCCAAGATCGAGGACTTTCCCGTCGAGCGCTGGGACGCCATCATCGCCATCAACCTCTCGAGCGCCTTCCACGCCACGCGCCTGGCGCTGCCGGCCATGAAGAAGGCCAACTGGGGCCGCATCATCAACGTCGCCTCGGTGCACGGCCTGGTGGCCTCGGCCGAAAAGTCGGCCTATGTCGCGGCCAAGCACGGCATCGTGGGCCTGACCAAGGTCACCGCGCTTGAAAACGCCACCACCGGCGTGACCTGCAACGCGATTTGCCCGGGCTGGGTGCTGACCCCCCTGGTGCAAAAACAGGTGGACGCCAAGGCCGCCGAAAAAGGCCTGTCCAACGAAGACGCCAAGAAACTGTTGCTGGGCGAAAAAGAGCCCTCGATGCAGTTCACCACCCCCGAGGAACTGGGCGCGCTGGCCGTGTTCTTCTGCTCGCCCGCGGCCGACAACGTGCGCGGCGTCGCCTGGAACATGGACGGCGGCTGGGTGGCCCAGTAAACCCGCACCAAGGCCTGCCATGAACACCGCCTCCGGACGCCTCGACAAGATCGTCATCGTCGACGATGACGCCCGCATCCGCGACCTGCTGCGCCGCTTCCTCTCGCAAGAGGGTTTTGATGTGCTGCTGGCCGAAGACGCGCGGGCGCTGTCGCGCATCATGCAGCGCGAGCACGTCGACCTGCTGGTGCTCGACCTCATGCTGCCCGGCGAGGACGGCCTGGCGATTTGCCGTCGCCTGCGCGCCGAGGGCCAGAAGGTGCCCATCATCATGCTGACGGCCAAGGGCGAGGACGTGGACCGCATCACCGGCCTCGAGGTGGGCGCCGACGACTACCTGGCCAAGCCCTTCAACCCGCGCGAACTGCTGGCGCGCATCCACGCCGTGCTGCGCCGCCGCCCGGTGCAGGAAGCGCCGGGCGCGCCGAGCCATGAGCACGAGGTCATTGCCTTTGGCGATTTCGTGTTCGACCTGGGCGCGCGCTCGCTCAAGAAGCAGGGGCAGGACATCGCCCTGACCACCGGCGAGTTCGCCATGCTCAAGGTGCTGGCGCGCCACCCGCGCCAGCCCCTGTCGCGCGACAAGCTGGCCCAGCTGGCGCGCGGGCGCGAGTTCGAGCCCTTTGACCGCAGCCTGGATGTGCAGGTCTCGCGCCTGCGCAAACTGATCGAGACCGACCCGGCCAATCCCAAGATCATCCAAACCGTCTGGGGTGTGGGCTACGTCTTCGTGCCCGAATGAGCGAGGCCCGGACCGACAGCGCCGCAGGCTCGCTGATCCAGCCGCCGCGCCAGGGGCTGGGGTTGTTCTGGCGCACCTTCATCCTGCTGGGTCTGCTGATCCTGTGCAGCACCCTCGCCTGGCTGCACCTGTTTCGCACCCAGGAGTACGAGCCCCGGGTGCTGCGCAACGCGCACCAGATCGCCACCGTGGTCAACCTCACGCGCAACGCACTCGAGCATTCGGACGCGATCGCGCGCGTGTCACTGCTCAAGCTGCTGGCCGATGAAGAGGATGTGAACCTCTTCATTCGCGAACCCGATGACCGGGTGCAGGCCTTCGGCAGCACCAGCCTGGAGACGCGGCTGGCCGAGGCCCTGGTCGACCGCCTCGGTCCCAAGACCGTGGTGGCCTCCAGCGTGAACGGCGCCCCCGGCCTCTGGGTCGGTTTTGAAATCGAGCGCGACAGCTACTGGCTGCAAATGGACGAGAACCGCCTGCGGCCGCTGAGCAACAGCGCCTGGCTGGTCTGGCTCGCGCTCGCGGCCGTGCTCTCGATCATGGGCGCGGCGGCCATCACCGGCCTGATCAACAGCCCCCTCAAGCAACTCTCGCTGGCCGCCAGCCGGGTGCGCGAAGGCCGCTACCGTGACATCGCCCTCGACGAGCTGGCCAGCACCAGCGAGATCCGCGCGGTCAACATCGGCTTCAACCGCATGGCCGAACGCCTGGCCAAGGTCGAGGAAGAACGCACCCTGATGCTGGCCGGCATCTCGCACGACCTGCGCACGCCGCTGGCGCGGCTGCGCCTGGAGACCGAGCTGTCGGTGCCCGACGCTGAAGCGCAGGCCGCGATGTCGGCCGACATCGAGCAGCTCAACGACATCATCGACCAATTCCTGGGCTACGCGCGGCCCGATCAGACCGCCCTGCATTCGGTGCTGCTGGCGCCTGTGCTCAGCAAATGCATCACCCCCCTGCGCGGCCATGCCCACATGGCCATCGAGGTGCATGTGCCCGAAGACCTGACCGTGATGGCCAACCCGGTCGAGCTCGGGCGCGTGGTCTCCAACCTGCTGGAAAACGCGCGCCGCTACGGCCAAAGCCCAGCCGATGGCATCAGCCGGGTCGAGATCGAGGCGCATGCGCACGATGGCCATGTGCTGCTGCGCATCCGCGATCAGGGCCCGGGCGTGCCCGCGGCGCAGCTGACCCACCTCACGCAGCCGTTTTACCGCGGCGATGCGGCCCGCACCTCGGCCCTGGGCTCGGGCCTGGGCCTGGCGATCGTGGAGCGCGCGATCCGGCGCATGGGCGGCACGCTGAGCATGTTCAACCACAGCGCCGGCGGCCTGATGGCCGTGATCCAGCTCCAACAAGGCGAGTGAACAGGACGCTCAGGCGCGCTGCAGCAGCGCCACCGCGCGCGCTTCGATGCTCTGGCCCTGACCGACGGGGCCGAGTTTTTCGGCCGTCTTGGCCTTCACATTGACCTGATCGGGCGCCACGCCCAGCGCCCTGGCCACGCCCGCGTGGATGGCCGGCATGTGCGGCGCCAGCTTGGGCGCCTGCGCGACGATGGTGCTGTCCACGTTGACGAGTTCCCAGCCCTGCGCGCGCACGCGGCGCATGGCTTCAAGCAGCAGCACGCTCGAATCGGCGCCCTTGAACTGCGCGTCGCTGTCCGGGAAATGGCGGCCGATGTCGCCCAGGCCGGCCGCGCCCAGCACCGCGTCGGTGATGGCGTGCAGCAGCACATCGGCGTCCGAGTGGCCCAAGAGGCCCTTGGGGTGCGCGATCTCGACGCCGCCCAAAATCAGCTTGCGTCCGGGCACCAGGGCATGCACGTCCCAGCCTTCGCCGATGCGGATGTTGTTCATGCCCTGCTCCTGATCACGGCCTCGGCCAAGGCAAAGTCGGCCGGGTAAGTCACTTTGAAATTTTGCGCCGAGCCTTCCACCAAGCGCGGCATCTGGCCCAGACGCTCCATGGCGCTGGCCTCGTCGGTGATGCCGGCAAAGCCGCTGCTGGCCACAGCGGCCAGCGCGTCGTGCAAGGCCTGCAGGCGAAACATCTGCGGCGTTTGCGCCAGCCATTTGCCCTCGCGCGGCACGGTGGCGCTCACGCGGCCGCCCGCCTCGCTTTTGAGCGTGTCGGGCAAGGGCAAGGCCAAGAGGCCGCCCACGGCATCGTCCCCACACGCCGCGATCAAGCGCGCCACCGACTCGGGCTGCACCAGGCAGCGCGCGGCGTCGTGCACCAGCACCCAGTCCTGTCCGTCCACACCGGCCGCCAGCATGGCTTTCAGCCCCTTGAACACGCTCTCGGCGCGGCTGGCGCCGCCGCAAGGCACGCGCTGAAAGCGCGCTGGCCAATCCGCCGTGGGCCAGGCAAAGTCATCGCCGGGCGAGAGCACCAGCCAACCCGTGGCGATCTGCGGCAGCTGCGCCAGCGCCTGCACCGTGTGCATGACCAGGGGCTGGCCGACCAGCGGCTGGTACTGCTTGGGCTGCGCCGTGCCGGCGCGGCTGCCGGTGCCGGCGCAGGGGATCAGGGTGTGAAACGAAGTCATCGCCGTCGATTTTAGAGGGGGGCGATGGCGCGCCCGCGCCCACTAAAATCGGCCGGTCTGCCCAACCGTTCACCCCCCTCCTTTTGTGGCGGGGGGTGTTTCTGCTTTTTTGCGCCATGAACCTGCCTGCCCTGACTGTTGGAAAACGCTTCACCCTGCCCCGCCCGGTCGGTTCGGCCGATGCCGTGCTGCTGGCCCAGCTGGCCGAGCGCGACAAGGCGGCAGGCCGGCTCACGGCCATCGTCACGGCCGATGCGAGCGACGCACAGCGCCTCATGGACGAGCTGGTGTTTTTCGCACCCGGCCTGCGCTGCGTGATGTTCCCCGACTGGGAAACCTTGCCGTATGACACCTTCTCGCCGCACCAGGATCTGATCAGCGAGCGCCTGGCCACGCTCTGGCGCATCCGCCAACGCAACCATCCTGAAGCCGCCGACGTGGTGCTGCTGCCCGCCACCACCGCCCTCTACCGCCTGGCGCCGCCGTCCTTCCTCGCGGGCTACACCTTCGAATTCAAGGTCAAGCAAAAGCTCGACGAAGCCCAGCTCAAGAGCCAGCTGACCCTGGCCGGCTACAACCACGTGAGCCAGGTGGTGAGCCCGGGTGAATACGCGGTGCGTGGCGGCCTGATCGACCTCTTTCCCATGGGCTCGCCCGTGCCCTACCGGGTGGACCTGTTCGACGACGAGATCGACTCCATCCGCACCTTCGACCCCGACAGCCAGCGCAGCCTGTATCCCGTGCCCGAGGTGCGGCTGCTGCCCGGGCGCGAGTTCCCCATGGACGAAGGCGCGCGCGCGCGCTTTCGCAGCCGTTGGCGCGAGCTGCTCGAAGGCGATCCGACCAAGAGCCGCATCTACAAGGACATGGGCAACGGCGTGGCCACTGCGGGCATCGAGTATTACCTGCCACTGTTCTTTGAAGAAACGGCCACTGTGTTCGACTACCTCGACGTGGAAGACAGCGCCACCACGCTGGTGCTGCACGGCGATCTGGAGCCGGCCTTCCAGCGCTTTTGGCAAGACACCAAGGACCGCCACCGCCTGGTCGCGGGCGACCCCGAGCGGCCGGTGCTGCCCCCCGAAGCCTTGTTCCTCTCGAGCGAGCAGTTCTACACCCTGGCCAATGCGCACGCGCAGCTGGCCCTGAAAACCGTTCGGGCATCGTTCTCCGACACCGTTCGTTTCGAGCCACAGACAACCGTTCGTCCTGAGCTTGTCGAAGGACAAACCTCGGCTTCGACAAGCTCAGCCCGAACGGCAGGGGGGCATGCGCCAACGGAAACCGAATATGTCGAATTTGACCGTCTGCCCGAACTCACCGTGGTGCGCGGCGCCGACGACCCGCTCTCGCGCCTGCATGCGCACCTGAAATCCAGCCCGCACCGCCTGCTGATCCTGGCCGAAAGCGATGGCCGGCGTGAAAGCCTGCTGGACTTCGTGCGCTCCAGCGGCCTCACGCCGCCGGTATTCGACAGCCTCGAAGAATTTTTAACCAGCGACGAAAAAATCGGCATGGCCACCGCCGCGCTGGCCAGTGGTTTCCATTGGTTCGAGCACGGCATCGACCTGGTGACCGAAACCGAGCTGTTCGCCGCCGGGGCCGTCACCCGCCGCCGCAAAAAGCAGGAGCAGGTCAGCGATGTGGAAGCGCTCATCAAGGACCTCTCCGAGCTCAACGTGGGCGACCCGGTGGTGCACAGCGCGCACGGCATCGGCCGCTACCGGGGCCTGGTCAACATGGACCTCGGCGAGAAAAACCCCGACGGCACGCCCGCGCTGCAGGAGTTTTTGCACCTCGAATACGCCGACAAGGCCACGCTCTATGTGCCCGTGAGCCAGCTGCAGCTGATCGGCCGCTACACGGGGGTGAGCGCCGACGAAGCGCCGCTGCACAAGCTGGGCAGCGGCCAGTGGGAAAAGGCCAAACGCAAAGCCGCCGAGCAGGTGCGCGACGCGGCCGCCGAACTGCTCAACATCTACGCGCGCCGCGCCGCCCGCGAGGGCCACGCCTTCCGCTACAGCCCGCAGGACTACGAGCAGTTCGCCAACGATTTCGGCTTTCAAGAAACCGCCGACCAAAAGGCCGCCATCCACTGCGTGATCCAGGACATGATCAGCCCGCGCCCCATGGACCGCCTGGTCTGCGGCGATGTGGGCTTTGGCAAGACCGAGGTCGCGCTGCGCGCCGCCTTTG
>JACCDU010026238.1_pt1 | contig 12773 bp, 8 predicted proteins | sample 7446081 | NCBI WGS metagenome assembly JACCDU01 (sample SAMN15323447, study PRJNA562643) | freshwater metagenome | isolation source: river surface water | place: USA:Blue River Watershed | collected 2017-08-17 | reverse complement strand
GTCGCAGCTTCTCGGTGGGGGCCTTGGTGCGCTCAGCATGTACCGTATGTTGAGGCCGAGTTAAGGAGGAATAGATGCCGAAACCGTTCAGCCTCCAGTCGCCTGAAGCCATCGCCAAGGAGTATGGCGGCAACAAGCAGATGATTGCTCAGGCCATGCAGACGGGGCTTATCGACCCCACTGCTGGCACCCTTGCGGGTATGTTCATCGACCGCATGCGCTCGGCCCAGATGCAAGAGGCAGCCCCGCAGCCGACGATTGCCCAGCAGGTCTTTGCTCCTCCGGCTCCGCCGATGGGCGGTCTGCCGCCGCCTCCGGGTGGTATGGGCGCTCCCCCCGCTATGTCGGCTCAACCGATGGATGCCGCGCCTGCGCCCCCGATGGGTATGGCTGACGGCGGTCTTGCTGGTATCCCCGTTCCGGATACGATGTTTGACGAGCCGTCCAACGGCGGCTTCGACGATGGCTATGCCCACGGCGGTATTGTGGCTTTTGCTGGGGGTAGCCCCGGCGTAGCGAAACCAGCGCCCAAGTCTGACAGCTTCTATGGTTTGTCCACGGATATCGGCACCAACCTCGGCGCGCTAGAAGGGCTCATCAAGCCGGAAACTGAGTTCACCGAACGGGAAGCCGCGTACATCCGCAGCGTCCTCGACCCGGAAGCCCAGAAGAAGCGTCGGGATGAGGATAAGTGGTACGCCCTTGCTCAGCTTGGTGCCAAGATGGCGAGCACTCCGGGTAGCCTGCTACAGGCTGCGAGCGCGGGCATTGGCGCGGCCCTGCCGGGCCTGCAAGAAGCGGCCAAGGCGCGCCGTGCTGAAGAACGTGAAGCTGTCACGGCTGGGGCTACGCGCGAGCTGGGGCGGAACAAGCAACAGCGTGAGCTGGTATCTGCTGCCCTCGGTATGGTTGAGAAGGCCGGCAGCTTCGGTGAAGCTGCTAAGACCCGTGAGTTCCAAGACAAGTGGCAGCGCATGGACGACCAGACCAAGCGCTACGTGGCGCAGCTGTCGGCAAACACCCAGCTTAAGGTTAACCGTGAACGGAACAAGAGTATCACTGACTGGCAGGCCAAGCAGGAAGGTATGTTCCACAATCAGGCTATTCTCAAAGCCAACGAAGCCGCCTCCAAACTGCTTGCCAGCAACCCAGCGTATATGCGCTTGACGCGGAGCAAAAATCCGGAAGACTTGAAGAAAGCTGCGGCTATCCAAGCCAGTGTACGGAACAACATTGCTCAGGGTATGATGGCCGAGCGTCTTGCCGGTGGAGATGAAACGGCTAGCCCTTACGAAGGATTTTCGGCAGAAGAAGTCGGCAGCGAGTAAGGATTCTCGGTAGTGCCCCAGTTCAAAGTCACAGGGCCTGATGGTAAGTCCTACCGGGTAAACACCCCGAAAGGAGCTTCTCAGCAAGACGCCATCGCTTACGTCGCCCAGACTTACTATGGCAATGGTATGGGTGCCCCTGCTGCACCCGCAGCGCCCGCTGAAGCTCCGCAAGAAGGTCCGGGCTTCTTCGAGTCAATCGGCAAAGGCGTCGTCACCCCATCGGAAGTGCTCCAAGCCGGCAAATACGCCGTAGGCAATGAGGAAGCGGCTGCTGAGCTGGCCAAGCCCGAAGAGGGCGGTGCTGAGTTTGGTTTCGACAAAACTCTTGGCGAAAACTGGGATGCCTTCAAGCAGATGGCCGGGCAGTCGCTGGGCTTCTTGGCGGCTCCTGCCGCTGCGGGTGCTGCTGGTACGCTGGCTGGTGGCCCTGTCGTTGGCGCTGGCGCTGCTATCGCCACGTTGCTGACCGAATACACCACGGAAAACCTTGGCCGTCAGGCGCAAGAAGATGCGGCGCGTGAGCAGCGCGGCGAAGCTAAGATTGGCCCCGCTCCGGGTCGCGCCCTTACCGCCGCCGTGTTTCAGACTGGCCTCGATGTTGCGGAAGCTTTGGTCCCGATCTTCCGTCCAATTACGGAGTTCTTCCCGTTTGCCCGTCCGCTGCTGGGTATTGCGGGTAAGGAAGCAGCTGGACAGGCTGCGAAAGAGCTTGCTGAGGCAGCGGCCAAGAACCAGCTCACCATCAAGGGTGGTATCGCGCGCGGTGTCATCAAGGGTGCCGCCGTTGAAGTTCCGCAGGAACTGGCTCAGACCGTCCTTGAACGGGCGCAGGCAGGTCTCGACTTAGGTAGCGACGAGGCCATCAACGAGTACAAGCAGGCCACTGTTGGTTCTGTGCTGTTGGGCGGCGCGTTTGGTGGTGCTGGTGGCGGTATCGAGGCTTATCGTGGCCAAAGTGCGCAAGGCGAGGAAGAACGGAAGGAAGAGCTGGCGGCATCGGTTGAGCCGTCAACCTCGGAAGAAAAGGCTGAGTTTGAAAGGCTATTGACAGAGGCCGTTACTGGCTACGTTAATACCAATCCGGGCATCGACGTACAAAGCGCCCTCAAAGCGCTGCGCGACGACGGTACCATCCGTTCTCTTGGGCAGCAGGCACGGGCCAATGTCGAAAAAGCGCAAGAAGGTGGACTGGGTGGAGCAGGAAGTCGACCTGACGTGGATGTCGCTGGAGCAGCTGGGCCGAGCGTTTCAGATACTGGCGTCACCCCGACCGCCGAAGAAGGTGCCCAAGGAGCTGCGCCGGTTGAACCCGTGCGAGTGGCTGGCGCTGGAGAGCCTGCTGGTGGAGTTGCTGCGCCAGAAGCGGGAGCAGTCGGTGCACTGACGCCGGAAGGCGAAACGCAGGCCGCCGAAGAGTTTTACCCGGACCTGATGCCGGCCTACACCGCTGAGACCAGCAAAGCGAAGATGGACGCCGTGCGCCCGGTGGTTTCCGATATCTTCGCACGGGTAACGGGTCTCGACCTCTCGAACCCGAAGGCGCTCCCCGAGAACGTCCAGAAGGCGCTGAACACCTCCATCCAGAAGGTGCATACCGCTGTTAAGGGGGCGAAGCCGAAAGTCATCGACCCGGAAGCGGTGGTCCAAGAACAGCTGACAGCCTTTGGCGTCACTCCGGCTGCTGAGGCTGCGCCCGAAACCCAAGCCACTCCGGAAGCGACGCCGACTGCGCCTGCGTATACGTACGCAGACCTAATCGCAGAAGCTGACTCCCTTGTGGCTTCGAACCCGGACTTGGTTCTTCCGGGCCAGCTGACTGCCCAGCAGTTCCAACAGTTCAGTATCCAAGCCGAGCAGATGCCCGTGCTGGCGGAGCAGGGCGTAGAAGTGCCGAGTGCCGTTGAACTGCGGCAGGACCTGTACAAACTGGCAGGGCGCGAAGCGCCGCCGTTGGCGGGTGAGACGACCGCTGAACCTGTGGCAGCTGAGCCTGCGGCGGCTGAAGAGTACGACCCGGATACCCTTGCTGCGGCCACTGAGCAGGCACCGAGCGTCTGGGCGGCGCTGAGCAAGCAGGTAAAGGGCAAACCCCCAGCTGCGTGGGATGCACTGGACGAGGAGGCACAGGATAACTTCATTGGCGCTATCGCCGCCGCCCCCGGCGGTCTCACGGTGCGTGAGTTCGCCAAGGCTATCCGTCCTACCTTTGATGCTATCCGCACCGGTAAGCCTGTCCCGCAGGCTGCTCCTGCCCCTGCGCCTACGCCCATACCTGAAGTTGCGCCCGCGCCCGAACCACAGGTCACGGTCGAAGCCGAACCCGCCCCCAAGGCGGGTGGCGCTGGTAAACCGCCGAAGCCGCCGAAGACTCCCCGTGGTAAGGGCGCTGCGCCGGCAGGTGGTGCGCCCAAGAAGCCCCGCGTCATCACCATCAACAAAGCCAAGATGCAGTGGGCCATGCGTGAGGCCGGGCTGCTGCGTCGGCGCGACGACGCCTTCCGCAAGAAACTGCTGCGCAGCAAGAACGCCCAAGAGCTGAACGAAAACGTCGGCAGCATGTTCTTTGGTACGCGCGACTACCAAGGGCCGATGAATCTTCTGCGCCTGCTGCGTGACAGCCTGTCTCCGCAGGCCAAGCGTCTTCTCCTGCCGCTCCTGCCGACCGACGACATTGCCCGGATGGTGGGCGACCGGCTCAACAACATACCGCGTATCAACAAGCTGATCGACGACCTGACGGTCTACCGCAACAAGCGCCACGAGAAGACCAGCGTCATCCAGAACAAGTGGATGAAGTTCATGACGGCCTTCCCCAAGGGGGCTGACATTCTCGACACGCTTATGAAGCTGGCGGACTTCCACGACGTGGATGTCACTGCGGCCCCCACGCCGGATGCCTACGCCAAGATCGACCCGGAAATGAAGCGCCTCATCAAGGAGAAGGCGTCCAAGGCGAAGCGTGACAACCGGCAGGAGCAGATCGACTCGGTCTACCTCGAACGCAGCAAACTGATGCGGCGCGAGAATGGCGACGGCGCGGGGATGGAAATCTTCAAGCTGGCCAAAGAGGCGTACCGCCGTAACCTCGTGGACTCCTACATCCTGACCATCAACCGCATTTCCGAGGCAGGCCTGTCACCGGAAAACCAGAAGCTGGCCGTCTCCCGCATCAAGTTCATGTTCAAGGACGCGCTGAGCCGCCGAGTCTACTTCCCGGCCATGCGCTACGGGCGGCACTGGTTTAGCGTCGGTACGGGTAAGAACATCGAGTACTACATGTTCGAGAGCGCCCTTCAGCGCAATCTGGCTTTTGCCCAGCGCCAACGTGAAATGAAGGCAGAAAACGACCTGCGCGACATGGATAAGGGCGACGACTACAAGGAAATCAGGGAGCACCTGACGACGGGGCGCGATGCCAGCGCTGCCCTTAAGGACGTATTCGAGAAGCTGGATAGCGGCACTCTTGCGGACACCACCGAGCTCAAGGACACCATCTTCCAGATGTACCTTCTGGCTCTTCCCGAAGGCGATATGCGCAAGCGGTTTAGCCACCGACGCTACGTCACCGGTTTCGGTATGGACTCGCTCCGCGACTTCGTCGCTTCGCAGAACCGTGCGGCCAGCCAGCTGGCGCGTCTGTCTTATGCGCACCAAGTCAAGATTGCGCTCTCTGCGCTCTCGGATGAAATCAAGAAGCGTCCGGACCGCGTGGATATGGAGCCCTACGTCAAAGAGATTTCGGAACGTGCTAAGGCCGAAGTTGACCCTCCGCTGCGCGGGGGCTTCTACGCATGGCTCGATAAGTTCGCCTCGCTGGGCAACAAGTTCGTCTTCCTCTGGATGCTGACCGCGCCCAAGTCGGCTCTCATTCAGGCCACTCAGCTGCACACGGTGGGTCTGCCGGTCTTGTCCGACGAGTTCGGTTTCGGCAAGGTCATGAAGACCGCTGGCCGCTACACCACGGATATCCTGCTGGGTAATAAGCTGGCCCTCCACCGGAAGGACGCCAACGGCGACGTCGTCACTGAGTTCGACGTCAACATGCGCGGCTCCAAGTTCATGAAGGACTTGGCCAAGTCGGACCCCAAGAAGCACAAGCTCCTGCTGGAAGCTTACGACTACGCCGACCAGCGGGGGACTTTTGCCTCGACGTTCATCAATGACCTGAACGAAACGGCTTCGCGCCCCAGTCGGCAAACCGGTGTTGTGGCTGCGCTCAAGCGCGGTCGTGTTCTGTCTGCTGCGACCCAAGGCAGCCAAGCCGCAATGCAGTTCATGTCGGTGGCCTTCCACCAGATGGAGAACCTGAACCGGCAAATCATGTACATGACCAGCTTCGAGCTGGCGTACGATCAGGCGAAGGCCAAGGGGATGAGCGACACCGCAGCCAAGGAGGCTGCTATGGAGAAGGCGCTCAAGGTCACGCGCGAGACCATGTTCAACTACAGCAACTACAACAAGCCTCGCGCCTTCAAGAGCCCGATTGGCCGCATCGCCACTCAGTTCATGACCTACCCGGTCATGATGACGTCGTATCTGGTACGCAACTTCAAGGGTATACTGCCGTTCCTGAACCCTGAAGGGAAGATGAGCGCGGCCAAGCGCCTGTTTGGCACCCTTGGTATGACTGGCATGTATGCTGGTCTGACCGGCCTCCCGCTGTACAGCGTTATCTTCATGGCGATGGAAGCAGCGCGCGAGATGCTACGCGATGATGACGACTTCGCTCCCTACGAAGACGATAAGGACAACCCCGTTGGCAAGGTCGACCTGAAATATTGGTTCGAAAACAGCTGGCTGCCGGAGACGTTCGGCCCGGACAGCAGCCTCGCCAAGGCACTCGGTTTGTCGCCGGAGCTGGCAGTCTTGCTGGAGCGCAGCGCCAAGTTCGGCCCCATTTCCGCGCTGTCGGATATGAACATCGCGTCGTCGACGTCGCTGGACTCCCTGTACTTCCGTGGCGACGTGAAGGCCGACACGCTGGAAGGCCAGTTCAAGGAGATGATTTACAACCAGCTGATGGGTCCGCTCGGTGGCCTCGTTGGCAATATGACCCGTGGTGCTCGCCTCTACGAAGAAGGTGAAACGACCCGTGCCATGGAGCTTATGCTGCCGGCGTTCGTCAAAGGTGCGGTGCGCGCTTCGCGCTTGCAGGAAGAAGGTCTGAAGACAATCGACGGTAAGGTCCTGAAGGACGCCGACTTCTTCACTGACGCCAAGCTCTTCAGTCAGGCGCTCGGCTTTGGCAGCACTGAGACTTACGAGATGCAGAAACAGAACATCGAGGGCAACCAGATTGTCCAAGAGATTCTGGACGAGCGCAATAAGATACTCCAGAAGGTGAAGCAGGCAGAGCTGCGCGTCATCGACAACCCCAGCGAAGCTAACGAGAAGGCTCTGACGCGGGTGAGCAAAGAGCTGGATGCGTTCAACAACCGGTTCCCACTTTCGTCGGTCGATCTGGAATCAATCGGCAAAGCCTTGGGGTCGGCCCTCGAAGAGCAAGCTGGCAGCGTCGGGGGTGCGGAGTACAACCCGGAAGTCCCGGTCATGGAAGACGTCATCGCGCGGCGCACGGCGCGCGGGCAATAAAAGACCCCCGGCTGGGTCTACTCAGCCGGGGGTCAGGTACACGGTAGGAGCAAACTACCAAGTCCGCCTATATCACAGCCGCCAAAGGCGTACACCCTTAATTCCGTTGTGAATGTCGCCGCGTGCGAAAACTGCGACCTCCAGCCGCTGGGCTTCTTGGTACACGTACTCCTTGGCCGCTTGGACGTCCAAGCAGGGGATAAAGACCGAGTGACCCTTGGGGAACTCCCGCCAGTCAACCTCGTAGTAGACGCCCTCAATCTTCATCGGTCTTGGTGTATGCGTCGAAGTCCAGCATCTCTTCGTCGACCTTCAGGTGCAAGCACTGCACCGGGTCCGCAGACACACTGGTTCCCTTGGTCAGGCGGTAGAGCCCGCGCTCCGTCAACCGCCCCTTCTCCTCCAGCTTGCGCACCGTTTCCTTGTAGCTGATCTGGTACTTCACGCAGTACTCGCGGAACTGTTTGACCGAGATATACATCATCTTGGTGTTGGGCTCGATGCGCACCAGCAGCTCACCCTTCGGTTCGCGCTTCGCCAGTGGCTTGGTCTTGCTCCGGGCATCGCCGTTGTCGATGACGAGGATGTTCTGCATGCTGCGATACAGGTAGTCACCGATAACCTGCTCAACGTCATCCAGCGGAGCCTCGGTCTCGTTGCGCATGATGTCGATGCGGTTGCAGACCCACTGGTAGATGCGCTTCAGGTCCCAATCAATGAGGCCGCACTCCCGTGCGTAGATACCACCGACGAGGTTGGCAGCGATGGTGGCAGACCAGAACCGCTCACGCGGCAGCAGCTTGAGTTCCCGGTCAATCTTGGCCTGAGTGCTCTCCAGCTTGTCCATCACGATAGGCAGCTTGCTCAGGATATGCCGGATATAGACAGGTCCCGCATGGCCGTAGTTCTCCAGCAGCACCCGGTCGAACATCTGCTTGCCGTACTCGGTGCCCACTGCCTCCACGAGACCAATGGGGTACTCGATCAGGCGCATCAATTCACCTTCCGGAGCGCGCTTCAGCACGGACAGTTTTTCAGCGAACGACGCGTTGGCCGTGGAGACAGTGATAGTTTGCCATGTGGTGTTGTTCTCGCGCAGCTCGTTGCTGCCCGCCATCATGCGCTCTTTGCCCTTACCGTTAGACAAGCAGTACAGAAGCTCGGAGTACTCCTCCGGCGACATGTTGGTCAGCTCGTCCATGGTAGCCGGCAGGTGGTTAAGGATGCCCACCCAAAGCAGACGCCCGTTGAGCGTGTCTTTCTGCGCCAGACGCAGCTTGTGGGGATGGCCGTAGACGCTGTTCACCAAGTTCAGCACGGTCGACTTACCCGTACCGGAGCGCGGGTTGTACATGTTGATGACCGCACCCGTCTGATTAAGGAACCTGAGAAGCGGCGCACCGAACGCGCTGAGCGCGGCGAAGGCGTGTGGCTCCATCCCCGGCGTGTTGAACAGCGCCGCAGCTTCCTTCCACTTGGCCAGCGTGCCCACCGGCCCAATAAACTTGGCCAGCTTCTGCGTGGTCTTTGACGGCGGCGAGTACACGTTACCCGTTGCCATGATTTCTTGGTCGCCCATGACGAAACGGCTGTTGCCGTCCACCCATCCGAATTGCTGTCTCATAACTTCCGCCTTGTTCTTTTGTTGTGCGATATCCGCCGACGCCATCACGTACTCATGGAGCGCTATGGCCTTCTTGCCGCGAATATAAGCACCCCCGTTTGCCATTGCTTTGCGAAACTCTTCGAACACCGTCGCCTTCAACATCGGCAACATGAACTCGCGCACCCCATCCGCAGGCAGGTGCAGGCGCATCAGGACGAAGTCCTTGTATTCCCCATCGACGTAGTCGGTGACGCGCTTAACCACATACAGGTCGTACGGGTACAGACAGATGGGGTCGCCCTGCTCTCCCTTCTCGTCCTTCTTGGGCAGCAACCAGATGCCGCCCTCTTCGCCCCGGTAGTAGGGTTTGGGGTATGGCGGTATGTGGAAAGTCTGCACCTCCCCCGCGAACTCGTCTACCTTGACGTTCTTGGACGCCATCTTGGGGATTTTACCCAGATCGCGCGGGCCCATGATGGTCCCGAAGTGTTTGCACCCTTCGCAGCGTTCCGGGTACGTAGTCTTGAACCGGGCGCAGCTAGTCGCCTTCTTGATGGTGGCTACCTTTCGGTCCACCTCTTCCGGGTCGTAGCCTTCGTGGCCTTCGGACATCGCATGCACCGCCGTCGGCGCATCCTCGCACATCGCCGCCACAGACAGAGCATAGAACCACTCGTTGTAATCGAGCTTGTCCCGGTTCTCGTAGGCGTAAGCGAGTTGGTTGCAGCCATCGCCCTTGGCCGTCCGGTTCATGATACGCTTGAAGCTGAACCCGATACCGCTCATCGCCGCCTGCTGACGCGGGTCCGCCTTGTACTCGGGGTCAAATATGGACTTGGATGGCTTGGGCGGGGCTACCCCCAGAGTGCCGCAGAACTCCTCGAAACTGATAGGGTCTCCGACATTCGCCACCGTGACGGGGACGCGGCCCCCGCGCTTGAAATTATACGTGCCGGGCACGCGCAGGATGCGCGCTGCTTCAAAGACCTTGGTGTCTACCCGCAGCCCTTGGGCGGCGCAGACCTCCCGCAGGCGGTGAGCAACAGGCTCCCACTGTGAACGGGAAACTTCCTCGGTCAGAACCCAGTAGACGTGCCAGCCATGGCCGGAGTCCACCAGTGTGGGCTTGGGCAGCCCCGTGGTGAGGCAGAAACTGCGGAGGGCTTCGAGCCCCTCCACTTGGTCGTCGTAGTCCTTGCCCTCGCCGCAGTCGATATCCAGCCAGAAGGCCTTGAGCGACTGTACGTTTTCCTGTGTGCGCGTGGTCGGGTCGGTGTACTTGGCTACACCGAAGTAAACATCCCGGTTAGCCTCCAAGTATGCCCGGATAAGCGCATCGGCCTCCTCGCGGGTAGGCACCAGCACCTGTTGCACGTTCTTGTTCCGGATACCGACGACGGCAAAATGACCGGACGCAGGTTGGACGTGCTCTAAAAGATCGAAGTCCATAGGGCGCAACTCATCGCTTCGGGAAAACCCGCCTGTTGTGCTCTTTATGCCGGGGTTAGTCGAGGCTGGCTAGGAACCGCTCAACCGCTTCCCGGTGCGACTCGGTAGGGTCGTACGCACCAGTGAACCAGTTGTAGATGGTTTGCCGGGTGACGCCAAGCGCTTCCGCGACTTGAACCACCGGGAGGCGGCGTTCGAGGCAAGCCTGCCCCAAACGCACGCCCAGCCGGGATTTGTCCCCGCCCCAGATAGCCTCAGCTACATCGAGACTGTAGCTGCGCATCTATTATTCCCCGTCCTCGTCTTCGTCATCAAGCCATGCAGCCATGGCCTGCTTCAGCTCCGGCTTGGCGGTCACTTCAGCAGTGGCGCGCTTGGGTGCAGCCCGCTTCACGGGTGCCACCGGGGCTTCGTCTTCGTCCTCGTCGTCACCGAAGGGGTTACCCGCCGGAGCCGCCTTGGCCTCAATCATCTTGGGCTCGGCCTTCGGCGCAGCCGCCTTGGCCCCGTCCGTCTCAGCCACGGTCAGGCCGACGTAACGCTTGGTCTCCGGGTCTTCCTGCGCAGCATCCACGAGGCCAGCTTCGACGTCGGTCAGGTGACGGAACGGGGTGAACTTCAGCTTCATGGTGTCAGCGTCGAGGTCGTACATCACGCGGGTGACGACGGTATCAACGGCTTCGCCGTTAGCCAGAAGGAACTTCTTGTAGTTCTCGAACGGATGGACGTTGTCCACACCCTTACCGAACAGCGAGCCAGCCGGAATCTGCATCTGGTAGACTTCACCCGACGGGTCACCAGCCACCAGCACAGCGATGCGGCGCAGGTAGCGGCAGGCGCGGCCCTTACCGTTGTCACCAGAACCGTCGACGTTCTTGGGGCAAGCGGCGCAGGAGGAAGCAGGCTTGCCGGAGGCCTTGGCATCCGGGGTCTTACCGTCGTTCGACCAGCAGTCAGGCAGCGTGGCCTGCGCGTTGGGGTCGTACTTGGAAGCATAGAACTGGCGCGACGGCTCAGACAGCAGGTCCACGATGATGACGTCCAGCTGATGCGGGACTGCCTTGCCAATCTGCTCACCGCCAACGATACGCTTGAAGGTGCCATTGGTGTTCAGGCCGATACGGCGCAGGCTACCGCCCGAACTGCCCATCTTGTCCAGCAGCTTGGACTGCCGGCGCACCGTGGGCAGGTTGGTTGCTTCTTGGAAAATAGTCAGGTTGCTCACTTGGTTTCTCCCTTAAGGAAATCGTAAAACGTGCCCGCCACGCGAAACAGATAATCGGGAGTGTCGGCAGTTGCGGCGGAAAGGACGCTATTGATACTGTAAAAAGACAAGGCCTTGTCCAGCGCGTACATGCGCAGCTTCTGGTCATGGACCTTTTCGGCAGTGTTGTCGTGAATGGGCATCTTACTTTCCCTTGGTGGTGGGTTTGCGCACTTGGACGACGTACTTGCGGTCAATCTGGAGCCCAGCCGGCATGGCGTCCGGGTTCTCGTCCAAGAACTGTTGCATGTTTCCGTTGTGGATACGCTTTTCGAGGATGAACGGGATATTCTGCTCAACCACGAAGTTGTACATGGACTCCCAGTCGGTAGTCCAATAGCGGGTCTGAAGGCGGCGCGACACAGTACCAATCGGTGTCCGCACGCTGTCCAGATTGTGTTCGTTGCAGAAGTCAAGAATAGCCGTCGAAATGGTTTCGAGGGTCTTCTCCAGCCCCTCTATCTTGGCTTCGAACGCTTCTTTCTCCTTGGTGATGACGTCACGGACTTTCCGGTACGCTTTTACCAAGTCTTCGATGTTGACGCTCTCCGACATAGTTTGCTCCTTTGTGTTGCCGGGGTTGCCTGCATAGCAATGCCCTTAGACCGTGTCAAGCATATTCCGGTACAAATCAATCAGCCGCTCGTGGTTGTCGATGTTGCCCCGGAGCATCGAGTAGAGCTTGGACTCGACCTCGCTACCCTTGATGTGCACCACCGTCATGGCGTTTTTCTGGCCCGGTCGGTTGATACGGGCGTTAGCCTGTAGATAGGTTTCCACACTGGTGACCGGTGCGTACCAGATGATTGTGTCTGCCGCCGTAAGGGTAAGGCCATGGCTGGCCGCCTGCGGCTGGATGACGAGCACCTTGGGGTCCGGGTCGGTCTGAAACTTGGTGACGATATCGCTGCGCTTGTTGGGGCTCACCTTACCACTAATGACAGCGCAGCTGATGTGCTCCTTCTGCAACCGGGATACCAGCAGGTCGATGGTGTGGGTGAACGGTACGAAGACCAGCACCTTGTTGCTCGTCTCGTTGATGACCTCCAGCACCGCCGTGATGCGGTTGCTGACGTCGAACTCCAACACTTGGCCCTCGTCCGTGTAGACCGCGCCCCCACTGATTTGCAGCAGCTTGTTGACCTTGGTCGCTGCGTTGACCGCGCTGACCTCCTCGCCCGCTGCCTCGATGAGCATCTCGTTCTTGAGCTGGTTGTAGTACTTTTTCTGCTGCGGGGTCAGCTCCACGTCGCGCTCGGTGTAGGTCACCTCTGGCAGGTCAAGGCAGTCCTTCTTCTCGAACCGTATGGCCGGTTGCAGAATATCGTGCACCACGTTGACGGCGTGCGGCTTCGGGGTCCATTTGAACTGCGTCACCTTCATCATCACGGTGTCGCGGTAGTAGCCGAAATACTTGGGGCACTTGGGGCTGCCCAGCAGCCGGGCCAAGCCGTAGGCGTCCAGAGGCGATTGCGCTGCTGGCGTACCCGTAAGCATCCAGAGGCGCGGGTCTGTGTCTTTCACGATGCTG